>Ga0255777_10003210_pt1 | contig 14031 bp, 14 predicted proteins | sample 101ome_15_FD_179975 | JGI IMG/M metagenome (GOLD analysis project Ga0255777, IMG submission 179975) | Coastal salt marsh microbial communities from the Groves Creek Marsh, Skidaway Island, Georgia - 101402AT metaG (version 2) | ecosystem: Environmental > Aquatic > Marine > Intertidal zone >...
AAGTAGGAAAATCTACTTTGAAAGATGTTTGTAAATGCATTTCTTCTCTCAAGATAGAATGCAAACCAAAAAGGGAATACCATAAGGGCTGGATGTAACCACCTTACTTTAACTTGCTTAATTTCAAAGAATATTGCAAATACGACAATAAATATTGTCAAGAAAATTAAAAAACGGTTAAATAATAGTTCTGAATTTTTTTTCTTAGTTCTATCTTCTAACATAGTTTTTGTAGTTCTTTTTATAAAGAAAGCGATTAAGAACAGCGGGGTAATAAAACCAATAGAGCTTTTAAATAACTTGAAAATTGTCTCAAAACTCGAGTTAGTGATCTCTCCAATTTGTAGTCTAGTAGTGGCTTGCGAATATATTTGCGACCAATGATCAATTAACCAAAAAAGATGTGGAGAAATTAATATAAAAATAATTAGCGGTATAAATAACGCCTTACGAGAGGCAAATAGAACCCTATAGTCTTTTATAGATAAGATTGATATTAAGAACAAAAGAATAAACAAAACAAAACTATATTTTCCTAAGAGGCCAATAGAGAGGGAGAGCCCAAGTAAAGAATAGTTTTTTATACTTTGTTTTTCTTCAATTTTTAAAAAGTAGAAGATTGACATTACTATTCCAAGTCCAAGAAGAATTGTGTGAGTAAATCCCTGATGCATATGCCATGCAAAAGAGGGCATAAGAAGAAAAAAGTAAATAAGATTGGCTCTTATCCATTCACTGGCATATATTTGTTTTGCGATCTTATCAACATAGAGAAAAGTTAGTAGGATTATGGAATATTTTAGAATTGTTAGAGCAGTTAAACCTACACCAAAAATCTTAAAGAAAAGATAGCCCAACCAGCTATATAATGGAGGTTGAGGCATTGGATACCCAAGGCGTAAAGTTTGTGCATACCATAACTGCTCTCTATCATCAACCTGAATAGAATCATTAAATATTAATCTAATAAACCCATGAACAAGGACATAAAGTAGAATTAAAAATATTCCAGATCTATAAAATTTTTTTACTTTATGATTTCCCATAATAATTTAACTCAAAAACTAATTTCTATTGTAATTTTGGCTTCAATAGTTTCACACTATTTCCTGCCAAAGTTTGGATACATAGTTTTGTTGGTTATTTTCCTATCTCTAATTGGATTATTATCCTCTAACAACAAAAAAAAGGATTTTAAAAAATGGGAAATGGCTTTTATTGGTTTATCAGTCGGCTATTTCCTTTTGCAGTTATTTAATATCATTTATTTCGACATAAACATTAGGGAGATAGACAATGCTTCAAGATTTATATTAGTACTTCCAATTTTTTTATACCTAAGAAAATTTGGAATGAATATCAGATTCCTAGACTATGGGCTGATTCTTGCATGTTTAACTATTGGTATTACTAGTCTTTTTTCTATCCTTTATGGAAAAACACTAATCCCAATTGCTTCACCATATGGCGATTCTTTATATCCCGGTATTTTTGGTATATGTTTATTATTTTTCTCCACTACAACAAAAAAAATCAAAAAGAAAATAGCCTATTTATTTCCTGCAGTACTTAGTCTTAGTGCGGCATTACTGGCGATGGGCAGAGGTGCGTTAATTGGCTCAATCATTGCCTTATTAATTTTGTCGTATCTCATATTTAAGAAAAAATTTATTTATACCCTTATTCCGTTGTTAATAATTGCAGCTCTGCTGACTTCATTTTCTCAAGAAGGAAGGTTTAAAAAAATTAAAAGAACATATTCTGAAACAATGTCTTATTTCAATGACGAAGGAGTTATAGGGTCCCTAGGTTATAGATATGAGATGTGGAAAGCTGGTCTATATATTGCAAAGAATAACTTTTTTACTGGAATTGGAGTAACAAATTACAAAAAAGAAAAGGAGAAATTAATTGAGATCGACAAGATAGATCCTGCAATTGAACGCTTTAATCACCCCCACAGCGAACTTTTATCCTCTTTAGTTAATCAAGGAATTTTTGGTTTAGTTATTTTGGCCTTGCTTTTGGGTTTGCCAATTCTAATATCATTGCATTCAATAAAATCTGAAAATGAATCTTTAAAAAAAATAGGCATTTTCTTATTCTCTATTGGAGTGCATTATTTAAGTTATTCTTTTGGTAACGCTATTTTTTATCATCATCACATGACTATTTTTTATGCCTATTTCATCGCAGTTGGCCTTGGAATTTATTCAAGTTATTACAGGTCTTTAGAGTAGAAAATATAGGAGAATTCTCTAAGAATCGAGAAATCAATTCAATTTTTACATTTATCTGGAAGCCCTAAATATGCTGGTTTTCCTGTTATAAGCCAATAGATTACATAAGCCCTATCAAGCATTTTCAGTGAGAACTTCTTCTTAAGATTAAAAGTAATAATAGTCGCTAGAAAATAGAAAGTGAGATCTAGAAAAAGTTTTGGGTAATTAAACATCTTTACAATAAATCTCTTACATAAAGGCAGTGTTTTATTCCAGAATAAAATTCTAGATCTGAAAAACTCTATTCTGCTCTCCTTAAAATATTGTCTTGATGAGACACCCCCATAATGTTTTATTTTGATTTCTGGAGCATATAGAACTTTCCATTTATTAGATCTCGAGACTCTGTGTGAAAATTCAACTTCTTCATGATAGAAAAAGAATTCTTCATCAAAATTACCAATATCTTTTGAAATTTCAGAATTCATGACTAAGCACGGCCCTCTCAGAGTCTCGACTTGCTTAATTGAGACTATATTGCTTCTAGGTCTTAAAATTCTTCCAGAAAAGTCTAATTGATTTAGTATTCCAATCTTATTTTCACTATACGAGTTGACTTTTTCTTCATTGGAATTGACAATCCTTGGACCAATTAAACCAAATGACTTGTTTGCCGAGATAATTTTTTCTAAATCATGAAAAAAACTTGATTCAAATTCAATATCATTATTACAAATGATTAAGTATTTTCCAGATGCTTCAGAAATACCCTGGTTGCAAGCTATTGAATAACCAGCATTACAACTATTTTTAATGAGCTTTATTTTTTTAAAGTAATCTTTTGTCTCAAGAATTTCTATAGAATCGTCACTACTATGATTATCTACCAATATAATCTCGTCATTTTCAGAGATATTTTGCAGAATACTAGAGAATGTTCTTTCAAGTGTTTTAAAGTTATTTCTATGTATAACTATTATTGAAAATCTAGTATGCAAGACAATTCAAAAAAAATTCAAAAGAATATTATAGTTTAAACTGAGCTTTTAATATGAATATCCTTATAGTCAATACTGAAAAAACCTGGCGAGGGGGCGAGAGACAGACTTTATTAACGATAAAAGGACTGCTAAATGAAAATATTAATGTATCACTAATAACTTTAAAAAATTCACCTCTTTATCAAAAAGTCAGAAATTTAAAAATCAAACTATACGAAGCAAAATCTAGTTTTCATGCACTTTATTTAATTTCCTCTCTTGCTTCATATCATGACTTGATCCATGCCCAAACTGGGAAGTCACACACACAGAGTATATTAACTAAATTATTTCATAGGAAACCGGTGATATATACAAGGAGAGTAGACTTTGTTCCAAAAGGTTTTTTTACTAGAATTAAATATAAATTAACAAATACAGTAATATCAATTTCTCCTGAGATATCTAACATTCTAGAGAAGCAAAGTCTATATAAAAACTCTATAGTTATTTCATCTGCAATAGAGAAATATACTCCAAATTGCGATAGGGCAAAAATGTTAAAAAAAAGATTTTGCAATGAAAATGAAAAAATAGTTGGCATAGTAGCTGCATTTGAAGAACATAAAGACCCATTCACCTCTCTTCAGGTCGCCAAGGAATTGCAATCTAGAGGTAATAAATATGTATTTCTTCACTTTGGGGATGGTGTGCTATTTTCAGATTTTCAAATTAAGCTTAAGGAGATCAACCTTACTAAAAATTATTTTTGTCTAGGCCACCAGGAAAATGTTGAAGATTTTTTCCATATTATGGATGTTTTTATTATGACCTCAAAAGAGGAAGGGCTTGGTAGCAGTGTCTTTGATGCTTTTAGAAACAATATTCCTGTAGTTTCAACAAATGCAGGGGGTTTGAGAAGTTTACTAAAGGATAGGGGCATCAGTTGTGATGTTGGAGACTACAAATGTCTAGCAGATGGAGTAGAGAGAGTCATTAAGAAGAAAAAGGAAATTGAAAAATACATTAAAGCCGCTAAAGAATATGCAGATAATGAGTTAAGTGTCCAGAAAATGGTAAAGAAATATATTAAAGAATACGATAAATTAATCAATAATGCAAAAAATTAGCGCCATCATAATTACTAAAAATGAAGAATTAAATATTGATAAATGTTTACGATCAATTTCATGGTGTGATGAAATTATTGTCCTTGATTCTGGAAGTACGGACAAAACTGAACAAATCTGTAAAAACTATACTGAAAATTTTTATTTTCACGAATGGCAAGGTTATGGACCACAAAAACAAGCAGCACTTCTAAAGGCTAAATATAATTGGGTTTTATCTATTGATGCAGATGAAGAAGTAACTAGCGAATTAAAAGAAGAAATTCTAGAAATTCTCGCCTCTGAAAATAATTTTTCAGGATTTCTGATTCCCAGAAAGTCCTTTTATTTAGGAAAATTCATCAATCATTCTGGATGGTATCCAGATTATATTCTTAGAATGGGTAATAGAAAAAAAATAAGTTTTTCAGAAGATATTGTCCACGAGAAAATGACTATAGATGGCAATGTTGGTAAATTAAAAAATAATTTACTGCACTACCCTTATAGAAATATCTATCATCACTTTGAGAAAATAAATAACTATTCCGAGTTATCTGCCAAGAAAATGTTTTTGAATAATAAGTCAGCTAGCCCTTGGAAGATTATATTTGCTCCATTATTTGCTTTTTTTAGGGCCTACTTCCTAAAAAAAGGGTTTCTAGATGGGTACCAAGGATTTTTAATTTCTTTATCTACCGGAATCTCAACTTATCTTAAATATATCAAACTTAAAGAGTTGATTATTCACAGTGATAAAAATTCTATAAATTGAAGATCTATTCAGTTATCTTGTTGTATGTTTGAACTATATCTTCCACAGATTTATCCCAAGTTTTGTTCTTTGCAAATTTAAATCCATTATTTGAGATACTTTTCATTAAATTTCTATCTTGTAAAGTACTTTGTAAAATATCCTTAAGTTCTTCACTATCTCTTGGATTTTTAATGAATATAGCTTGATCTTTAGTTAGTTCGCCTGAGATACCACAATATTCTTCGCTGCTTACAATAACGGGAAGTTGTGCAGACATCGCCTCTAGTACAGCCATTCCGAATGTATCTCCAAGTGTAGGGTGAACTAAGAGGTCACTTTTATGATATAAATCTCGCATTTCTGTAACCTCACCCAGAAAAGTAATTTTTTTGTTTTCCGTAAGACTTGAGAAATCAACATCGGTCGATTTACCACGCCCAGCTACTAGAATATTAATAGCAATGTTTGGAATTTTTGATACCGCATCAATAATTACTTGAAGACCTTTCCTTCTAAAACCGTGACCTACAAAAAGAATCTTGAAAAAATTATCTTCTTTTTCTTGTTGAGTCTTCAAAGCAAGAATTTCTTGATCAATTCCTGGAGATACTATATCAATATTATTTTCCACATGAGGATATTGAGAGGTGATATTTTTTGTTAAATTCTTTGAAACAGAGATAAGCCTCTTACTCTTATTTAAAGACATTAATTTCCTCTCGAGATATAAATATGAAAGAATTCTAGGACTAAGAAATTTACTTAATTGTTGAAGGAGGTTTAAAGATGTAAGAGAGGATTTAATAGTTGGAACATGCAATGTGTAAACATTGGCAAAAGTTACCAAATCATGAGAATGAATTATATCAAAACCCTTTTTTCTTGTTTTGAAGTATGTGAAGATTGAAAAAAATAATTGATTGAGAAATCTTGGTTTTTTAAGAAATATTGGAATCTTATAATGTGTTATGTTTTCTAGCTTCTTATCATAATTCTGAGTAAAGAGCGATACTTCATAAATCTTAGCTAACCTTATAGTAGTTTCTACACAGTATCTTTCAGCCCCTCCTCCAGAATCTGTAAAGTTACGAATTAAAATTGCAATTTTTTTTACTTTACCGATTTCTTTTGAATTCATAAGCAGTAAAAAACTTCAGGAGAAGGCTTATTGGGTATGTTCTATGAGTCATTAATACTCTGGGAAGAGTGAATAAATTATCTGTAGGCAAAACTTTACCCCTTTGAACTGTGACTGAGCTTTTATAACCAGCATCTCTTACATTTTCTGCAACTATATCGTTAAATGACCCATAAGGATAACAAAAATGATGAATACTAACTTTGAAGGACTCTTCTAGCATTTTCTTTGACTCAAATATTTCTGATTTTGCTTTTGTCGAGCTCACTTCTGCAAGTCTAATGTGATTCATGGAGTGGGACCCAATCTCCATCCCGTTAGATATCCAATTATTTATCTCGGACTTTTCCATCATTTTATGTTCTGAGTGGCCCTTTTTAACGTCCCAATAGTTTAGGCCGCCTATATTATCTGCAACTATATAACAAGTAGCTGTAAATCCTAATCTTTTAAGTATTGGAAGAGCTTTATCGTGATTATTTTTATATCCATCATCAAAAGTGATACCAAAAACTTTGCCATGTTTTTTACCCTCAAGATAAGGCAAAAGTTCTGTCAAAGACATTCCCTTATATCCAAAAATTTTTAAAATTAGAAGTTGCAAGAAAAATAGACTAGGTGATGTATGAAGATTTCTTAAGCCGGCTCCTTTTTTAATTGAGCCAATGCTATGGTACATTAGAATTGGTATTGATTTCTTTCTCACAAATTGATTATAGACAAATAATTATTAAATTTTTATATGGTATAAATTTATATAACATGAAGGTTTTAATTGAGACTCCCACTTGGATAGGTGATTGTGTAATGATCACTCCAAGTATCAGAAATTTAATAGATTGTTATAAAAACATTGATATAACAATAATTGGTCCAGAGTCAACAATCCAACTTCTTAAGCGTCACCCAAATGTTCATTCTGTCTATCCAATTGAAAAAAATACATTAAAGACAATTAGATTTATTTTATCTTTAGACAAAGATTTTGATATGTTTATTTCTTACAGAAGTTCATTAAGAACAAGTATTTTCAAATCTTTTATAAAAGCCCCAAAAAAATATCAATTTAATAAGAATTTATTCAGATCTGGACATCAGGTTGAAAAGTATAGTGATTTCATAAATTCTATTACAGGTATAAAAAAAATTCCCAGAGAACTGGAGCTTTTTAATTCACAAGAGAGCCTGAAAGTAAAACCCTTCAAAGGGCAAATAATGATTGGTATCAATCCAGGGGCAGCATTTGGAAGTGCAAAGAGGTGGACTAAGGAAGGTTTTATTAATTCATCTATACGCTTATCCAAATTTGGTCAAATAGTTATTTTTGGCGGAAGAAACGAAATTGATCTTTGTAATTTAATCGAGAACGCCTTAATGGAGAGTAATGTCGATAATTACAGGAACTTAGGAGGTAAAACTGATATCGAAAGTTTGATTGCAGAAATTAGCAAATTAAATTTATTTATTACCGGAGATAGTGGGCCAATGCATATTGCTGCGGCATTTCAAATTCCAACAATATCAATTTTTGGTCCGACAATTTCTCAAGAAACTTCTCAATGGAAAAATAAATTCACAAAAATTATTTATAAAAATCTTGAATGTCAGCCATGCATGAAAAGATCTTGTCCACTTAAACATCACAATTGCATGGAACTAATTAAATCCGATGAAGTTTTTGAAGAATCTCTTAAATTACTCGGAAAAATTAATGTCAATTAAGTGGCATAGAGTATGACCAACAAATATATGCATCTCTTGAATTCTCGGAGTGTCCTTTGATGGTACAACAAGATTAATATTGCACGTACCATTCATTTTTCCACCATCTCCACCACTTAGACCAATTACTGTTACTCCATAATTATTTGCATATTCAAGTGCTTTTATTACATTTGCACTATTGCCCGAGGTGCTGAGGCCAATTACAAGGTCATTTTTATTCAACAAGGCTTCAAGTTGCCTACTGAATATATGTTCATAACCAAAATCATTACCAATCGAGGTCAATGCAGAAGTGTCAGTAGTTAAAGCAATTGCTGGCAATCCTTTTCTACTTGTTTTGTATCGTCCTACAAGTTCTGCTGCAATATGTTGAGCATCTGCAGCAGAGCCACCATTGCCAAATAATATAATTTTTCCCTGTGATTCAAGAGTTTTTATAGCTTGTTGCGCAATCAACCGAATTCTATCGACAAGATTTTCCATGGCTCGAGAAACTTCATTGTGAAGTCTGAGTTCAGATTTAATTACCTCAATCATTTTCTAGAATCTTCATAATCGTGTTAGAAGTACTTTTGCCTTCAATAAAGTCAATGATAACTAATTTTTTGGCTATATTCGACCCAATCACATCCTTATCTTTATAGTCACCGCCCTTAACAAGAATATCTGGAACGATAGATTTGATTAAATTCAGAGGAGTGTCTTCCTCGAAAGTGACAACATAGTCTACAGAACTTAATGAGGCTATTATCAGAGATCTATCATCCAATGAATTTATTGGTCTTGATTTACCTTTGAGTCTTTTAACTGAGTCATCAGAGTTTATGCCCACAATAAGAATATCTCCGAGTTTTCTCGCATTTTCAAGATATTTCACATGACCAGCATGAAGAATATCAAAACATCCATTAGTGAAAACTATTTGCTTATTATTTTTTTTGTATTCATCTAAGATTGGCATAAGTTGATTTGAAGATACAATTTTTTGTTCACTCAAAGGTAAATGTAAAGAAAGTTCATAATTGGCGATTTCTTCAAATGAAGCTGTGGCAGAGCCAATCTTGCCAACTACAATGCCTGCAGCTAGGTTGGCAAAAATTACAGCCTCACTGATATCTATATTAGCAGCTAGCGCAAAGCCTAGGGCAGATATAACAGTATCTCCAGCTCCAGTAACATCAAATACCTCTTTTGCTAAAGTTGGGTATGAACTAAATTTATCATCATAAATAGCTATGCCTTCTTCACTTAGAGTAATCAATGCACAATTTAGCTCATAATTTTTCTTTAGATTAGTAAGCGCGTTAATCAGTGATTTTTCATCTGAGATATTAATGCCTGTCGCCTCAGATGCTTCTATCTTATTCGGCGTTAGAAGATGTGCTGATTTATATTTTGAATAATCAGAGCCCTTTGGATCAACAATTACCTTAATTTTATTGGAGTTGGCCGTGTTTATAACCTCTTGAGTAATATATTCAGTTAGAACGCCTTTGCCATAGTCTGAGAGGATAACCAAATCAAAATTTTTTAAGATAGATTTGAATTTATCTATTAATAATTTTTCAGAATGAATACTGATATCTTCAGCACTTTCGATGTCATATCTAATAACCTGCTGATGCGATGAAATAATCCTTGTCTTTTTGGAAGTAATGCGATCATTTTGAACAACTAAATTATTTGAATTGATTCCAACTTCTCTTAAAAGGTGTTGTAGTTGTTCGGAAATTTCACATCCACCAATAACACTAAGAACTTCGACATTCGCACCTAATGTTTTTAAATTGTGCGCGACATTTCCAGCACCTCCAAGGACCTTTGTCTCTCTCTCAACATTAACAATTTGAACCGGGGCCTCTGGAGAAATTCTATTAGTTTCTCCCCATAAGTAATTATCAATCATTAAGTCTCCAATGACTAAAATATTGGGATGAATTTTCTGCATCTCGGAAATCATTAGTCTAAGGGAATATTGTGCATTTCTTTAATGTAAGGGATGTATTTTCTAATCCCATCTTCAAGCGAGTATGTGGGCTTATAGCCCATAAATTTTTGAGATAAAGAAATATCTGCCTGAGTGTGCATCTGATAATCTGAGTAGGGGTTGGGGAAATATTCTATTCCATAGTCTACCCCTAACTGTTCTTCGAGAATTAGAGCTATATCAACAAAGCTCCTGGGTATTCCTGTGCCCACGTTATATACTCCATTTTTTTTCGATTCACATGCCTTAATATTGGCTTGAATAACGTCTTCAATAAAAATAAAATCTCTTAAAATATTTTCCGAACCCTTAAACAGTCTTGGTGCTTTTCCATTGAGAATCTGATGCCCAAGCTGTATCACCATCGAAGCGGTTTTGTTTTTAAAGTATTCTCTAGGTCCATACACATTAAAAAACCTAAGTCCAATAATCTTTAAATCCGAGTGTTTCTCAGAGTAATGATTTGCAATCTGATCCATTGCATACTTGCTAAAACCATAGGGGTTTTCTGGGTTCTCAATACCTATTCTCTGAGGAGATGGGAGGCTTCCATAAGTTGCAGCAGAACTTGCATAAATCAATGTAGCATTATCTCTCTTGGTTTTTTCTAAAAACCAGTAAAAGGAGTTAATATTAGTTTTAAATACTAGTTCTTGATCGTAAACCCTGGTATCAGAAATTGCTGCCTGATGAAAAATATAATCACATTTGATTGATTTAAGATAATTTAGGTCTTCGAGATTATTAATATCGCCAGATATTATTTTCCCAGTAAATCCAATCAAATTTTTATAATGTCCAAAACTTTTAAGATTGCCATTAGAGAGGGTTTCCTCATTTCTAAAACAATCAAAGACAATTACTTGAGCTTTAGGAAAGTTATCTTGGAAATAAAAAGCTAAATTACTTCCAATGAAACCAGCACCACCAGTTATAAGAATTGTTTTGTTGTTGAAATCAGTTTCAGTGTAATTCATATCATGTATTATACCTATTCATGGCTTTACTATATGTATCTAACACCTGATAAATAAAGAATTCGGAAGATGAAATACGAGAGAAATTTCTATCAAATAAAGTCAAATGATACTATCTTATCGAACCTCAATGAAGAGCTAAAAACAATAGGCTACTATTCTCTTCCTTACCAGAACATTAAAAAAATAGAGGTTTATGCAAAATCAATAAAAAAGGAAAATATTTATGTTATTGGAATTGGAGGATCAACATTAGGCACTAGAGCTATCTATACTTTTCTCAGATCTACTAATAATTTTAATAAGAAATTATTTTTTTTAGATACGATTGATCCACTTAGGATTAATTATCTTATATCACTTGCTGATTTGAAAAACGCACACTTTATTTTCATTTCCAAATCTGGCAATACCATTGAGCCCATAAGCATTTTGAAATATCTAGATTCAAAAATTTTAATTTCCAAAGATAACTCTACTGTTGTTACAGATAAGGAATCAAATCTTTGTAAATTTGCAAAAAAACATTCTATTAAAACATTTCTAATTCCAGATAATGTTGGCGGAAGATTCTCTGTTTTTAGTGCTGTTGGACTTCTTCCACTTGCTATGATTGGTGTTAAGATAAATTCTTTACTTGATGGGTGTAAAAGTGTCCATGAGAGCTTTTTTAACAAGCAAGAATATTATGACTTGATTATTAATAAAGCTAGATTTCTTGTCGAAAATAAGTCTAGATTTGTCATTAATATTATATTTTCTTATTCCTCAGTGTTTAAAGACTTCAACAAATGGTTTGTGCAGCTTTGGGCGGAATCACTAGGCAAGAAAAATATAAATAAAACTCGTCAAGGGCTCACACCTGTCGCATTAATTGGTCCTGATGATCAACATAGTTTCCTACAATTAATCATGGACGGAGTAAGAGACAAAACTGTTACTTTTTTTAAGATTAATGATCTAAGGGATGACTCACTAATTCCTCATAACGAGAAATTTTCTTTATTTGATTCTAATTATATGAATCATAAGAGTTTTAATGATCTGATTAATCTTCAAGCAGATTCAACTTATGAGGCCATTATTCAAGAGAAGGATATACCTTGCGATAAGATCACTATTGATAATATTGATGAAAAAAATATTGCCAAGTTAATGTATAGATTCTTTCTCTTAACTTCATGCGTGGGATCCTTTCTTCAGATAAATACTTATGATCAACCCGGCGTTGAGCTTGGTAAAGTAATACTCAAAAAGAAATTTAAATCAAATGATTAAATATTGTTTGTTTCCAGTAGCCGGTTTTGGCACTAGATTTTTACCAGTGACTAAAACTGTCCCAAAGGAATTGTTGCCCATCTTAGATAAACCTCTAATACAATATGCTATAGATGAGGCTTATGAGTGCGGTGCTTCGGAGTTAGTTCTGGTAATTAATAAATTTAAACTCGCTATAAAAAGCTATTTTGAACCTTTTCCTTATCTTTCATCATTAGTGTCAAATAGCCCAAAGAAAAGTAAACTTGAGTGTATTGATAAGATCGTTCAAAATTGTAATCTGAGTTTTGTCAATCAGTCTGAGATGATGGGATTAGGGCACGCTATTGCTCAAGGCAAACAAATTATAGGCAATAACCCGTTTGCAGTTGTGCTGCCTGATGACCTTTGTTATAACAAGAATGACTCAGTATTAGGACAAATGCAGGAGGTATATTCACAAAATCAAGATAAATGTATTATTGCGGTTGAAGAGGTTGACACCAGTGAAGTATCAAAATACGGTGTAATAAGTGCCAGACCATCATCCTCAAATAAAAGGATATTTGATGTGGATGATATGATTGAAAAGCCAATGATCGATGAAGCCCCTTCGAATTTAGCAATAATTGGTAGGTATATACTAACACCTGAAATTTTCGAAGTGCTTGATAAAACTAGGCCAGATAAGAATGGAGAAATACAAGTAACTAATGCCTTAAGAGAATTAGCAAAACTGGGAAAAGTTATTGCTTATCAATTTGAAGGCAAGAGAATAGATTGTGGTTCTGTAAAAGGATATATAGAGGGAAACGTATTTTTTTCGAACTTAGGCTAAGAGCTGCTATGCCCTTAGCCCTGATGGTATTTTCATCTAATACCAATCATCATCAGTCTCGTCATCATAATCATAATCTTTTTCATCATCATCTTCAAACTCATCATAATCATAATCATCTGTACTCATTTTTGTCTCCGCAAAAAATTAACAAAATTAACCAAGAATTACTTGTTGGTTAATTTCGAAATATACTCTTTTTGTATAAATTGTAAAGATAAAAAATATATTAAATAAATATGTTAAAAATCAATTATTTAAATTTTTTTAAAAATTTTAGATTAAATAATTTTTACGATCTAATATAAAGAATCTGTTTTTAATATTAGATTTGTTGATACACAGTAATCTTTGACTGTTTTATTGGTTATAAAGAGATAAGAAAGAGTTAGTAAACTCATCTACTTTTTTCTCAACTTCCCTAATAAGTTTATCAAATTGGATTTGTTGGGAAGATCTCTCTGAACTTCTAATAGTATCTCTCATTTGATCAACACTTTGAAAAAGTTTATAAATCTCGCCATAGGTCTGCTGATCATAATGTTTGAGATATCCTCTAATATGATTGATCAGTTGAATTCGAAGCTCTCTATTGATCTTCTGCTCAGATATAGATGGTTTTGGATTAATTTCATTTGGATGAAAAAGAACGCCATTATCAAAACTCTTTTGAAAAGAGGAATTAACTTTCGAAACATGAAAACCCAACCGCTGAAACATTGGATAATATGAGTCTTCATTAATGAATAAGCCAAAAAGATTGTTAATTTCAGTTTTGTAATTCATTCTTAATTTATTTTGGTTAAGCAGGTCAAAAGTCACCTCTTAAATAAAAATTAAATTAATTGTACAAAAATTTAGTGTCAATCTGATATAAAATTTTCGCAAAAGCTTAAAATTTAATAAAAACAACAGGGGTATATGTCTAAAGAAGTCAACGTTACTACTGGCTCAGAAAGCAATCTAGCTGTCAGCTTATTATTATGGTTTTTCCTGGGTTACGGAATTGGAGCACATAATTATTATCTAGGAAGAATAGGC
>Ga0255777_10003220_pt1 | contig 13978 bp, 15 predicted proteins | sample 101ome_15_FD_179975 | JGI IMG/M metagenome (GOLD analysis project Ga0255777, IMG submission 179975) | Coastal salt marsh microbial communities from the Groves Creek Marsh, Skidaway Island, Georgia - 101402AT metaG (version 2) | ecosystem: Environmental > Aquatic > Marine > Intertidal zone >...
AAAAATCATTCCAAAAGAATTCAAGATCCACAGTCTTGAATCAAATATTGGTGCAGATCTAGAAAAATATTTTTTATTATTAAATAAAATTAATAAAAAAGTTATTCATGATATATCATAAAGTCTCCTGCAACTATCGATTAGAAAGTAAAAATGTGCAAGCTAACATTCATTAATCATGCTAGTTATATTTTAGAGTCTAATAGTTCTGTGCTTCTAGTCGATCCTTGGGTTGAGGGAGGTGCATTTGACAATGGTTGGTCCCTGCTAGACAGCTCAATCACTAATCAAATGTTGGTAGATTATCTAACAGGAACTGATAAAGCTATATTTATATGGCTTTCACATGAACACCCCGATCACTTTTCTATTCCTTTTATCAAAAAACTTAAAGAAAATAAAGTTGAAGCAAAATTTTTCTTTCAGAAGACTTTAGATGGTCGCATAGCACAATTTATCCGGAAATTTGGATTTAGTATTACTGAATCTAACGATAAATTGGAAGTGCTCGATCAAGAATTATCAATTATAACTTTTCCTTATTCTGGAGGAGACTCTTGTGCCTTAATGATGCTCAATGAATTGTCTATATTAAATATTAATGATTGTATTGTGCAAGATAATATAGGAGTCGAGCATATAATAAGGCATTATAAGAAATATACAAATAATATTGACTTGTTGCTTACTCAATTTGGTTATGCTAATTGGGTGGGTAATCCAAATGAGGTAGAGGTTCGCAGGAAATCTGCGAAAGAAAAAATAGATAGAATATTGTTGCAAATTAGGAGATTTGAGCCAAAGGCTGTTATTCCATTTGCATCCTTCGCATACTTTAGCGACAAAGATAATTTCCATACTAACGACTCTCAAAACACTCCAAAAGATGTGTCTTCTCTCTTTGAGAGTAATAGATTGTCAAATGAGTTGATTGTTCTTAAGCCATGGGATACTCTTGATCTCAATAAAACATTAAAACAAGAATCTACAATAAGAAAAAAAAATATTCTTCATTGGGAAACTCTATTCCATGCAATCACACCAAATTACATAGATGATAAAAAACTCTCTATTGAAGAAATTAAGGAAGCATATAAATTTTTTGCTAGGAAAAATTTCAAACACTATCTTTTTGCGCCAAGATTATTCGAAATATTTAAAAAAATACATCCTGTTGAGTTTTACATATATGATCTGGACTTAAATGTAATTCTAAGTTACCGAGAGGGATTGAGAATTGAAAATGGGTGTAAGGAAAAATGTGATATTTCTCTTTCAGCTGCTACGCTAAAATTTACTCTTATGCACGAATATGGAGCCAATACAACTCATGTTAATGGTAAATTTGAAAGAGTTTCTGAAGACGGAGTAGAGTTTTTTAGTACATTTTTTACTCCACAAGAATATATGAAAATGGGTTATGGCTTAACTAATCCATTCGCTTCACTTAAACTCTTAACTATTGCTTTAGGTAGAAGATTGCTAAATAAAAAGTAGAGTTTTTTTCTTGAATAAATATTGTTATAGAGAGTTACTCAGATGAATTTTGGATGGATATAGCTTATGAAAAAGCTAAAGATTCTCTTGCTTATAACGAGGTCCCAGTTGGAGCTTTAATAGTGATCGAAAATGAAATTATTGCTTCTGGGCATAATATACAGAAAGTTAGTCTACTGTTAGCAAACAAAAAGGCAATACACTAAGGGACTGTTGGAAGCGGAGACGCTACCTTGGTAACCTTGAAATGTAGCAGAAGCGCAATATCCATAACACGTCTATGCCACCAGTCTGAATTCCATACTGCTACGTAGATATTATCATCTAATACTCCTAAGCTTTGAGGTATTTCATACTTACGAAGTTGCTTGTTATTGATAGCTAAGCAGTCTTGGAAAATTTGATAAAACGGATTTATGGCTGCTTCTGGGCGACTTTGAAGGTTTAGAGACTTTGCTAAGCCGTTTGAAAAGTTAGCAAGAGGGTGGGTTAGTAAAGCAAAGAATAAGATTCTTGTTGCTGCAGGAACTCTGTATCCAGCATTCGTTTTAACGTTAACGTCCACTAACGATTTACCAACTTGTTTCGTAAAGGCAGATGACACCTTCCATAAGTCAGAAGTGTTAGATGCTTTGTTAATTTCACTTTCGTATGAATTGAAATTTTGCGAAAGAAATTGTTCAAACTGTGGGTAAGATAGTTCATGCTGCTTGCGTAGCATTTGCTTCAATCCAGCAGCAATAATTAATCGATGTAGGTGTTTTAAGTCAAAAGAAAGGAGAGATTTCTGTTTAGTTAAGTATTGTTGAATCGGGGATGCAAAGTAAGACATCAACTCTTCATCTGATACACATGATTTAGCTGTTTCAAAGCTAATGCCATGCCAAAGTAGCTTTGCACAATCATTTGCTAAATCAAGTTCAGCTACTGAAAATTTCGGTGCAGTCTTATGTGCTTTTCCTTTTGGCATGGATAAGTCCTCAGAATTAAACTATGAGTTCATATTAGAACTATATGTTTTATATGTGAACAGTTTTCGGATGACAGCCTTCGAACTCTGAAAGCACAATGCTTTTAGCTAACTAGGAGGTTGTTATGACTGTACTTGATACGTTAAATTTCGTTGCTTTTAATCCACTTCAAAACAACAACCCTATCGCAGTTCGTCGTCGTAAGTTGATTGCAAAGATTGATGAACAAATCCAACTTGCAGCAAACAAAGACTACACGCCTACGCAGCACAAGTGGGTTACTGACGAACATGGTAACCAACGCAAAGTAGAAGTTGCTAAACGTGTTAAGCGTTGGTGGACTGCTAGTGTTGATGGAAAAATAAATCTTGTAGTGCGTTATGGCAGTTAGCCGCTAGAGTTTGCCAAAGGTAAGAATGCTATCGAACTAGGTAGTGAAGCAGAGGTTGCTGAAGTGCTAACTAAGGTGCGCGAAGCTACAGAACTTGGTGAGTTAGATGCGCTGATAGAGAAGCAAGCTCAATTTGGTAGACGAGTGACACAAAAGAACAAGTGAACAAAAGAACAGAAGAACGTGTATAGATTAAGCACGTTCTTCGTCTTACAATGTCTAACAAATGATTGCGCAAACTATTGAATTGCAATAGTTAGTCAAGCGTAAGAAAAACGTGCAGAGTGAACGGATTAGAGTACGCTTAACCTACCCTAATGTTAGAAAGTAGCTAGGAAATAAAAAATTACAAACCACTTCAGTCTTAAGATCCGATCATGGCAACAATCACTTTAAGGGTGCCTTAAGGAGATCACGTAAATCAGATTTAGGTTTCAACTTAAACCCTAATTTTTTTAGGGAATATGTATAATTTAGTTATGTTTTTTTGCTTCAATTTCAATCCAAATTGTCGTGCGGTAGCTATTGTCTATCGGGTGGAAATTGACCTTTGATAATAGCCCTTATCGGGAGTTTTTACATATGTTACGAAAAAGTCTGAGTGTATGGGATATACGAATTTCAATGTGTGTTAAAATATGAATCAAAAGGTATGTGTTATTGGCCTTGGTTACGTGGGTCTTCCTCTGGCAGCATTATGTGCAATAAAAGGGCATGATGTTAAGGGTTTAGACACCAATCAATTCGCAGTTGCTAAGATTAATCAGGGACTGACTCATATTAAAGATGTTGAAGTTGAGCGTTTGGTAGAAGCAGGTCATCTGACCGGAAGGCTTAAGGCAACAACGGATGTTAATGCGATAGCGAGTTCTACAATTTATCTCATCTGCGTTCCCACGCCTGTTGATGAAAATCATGATCCAGATCTCAAGCCGCTTTATTCTGCGGTTGATGCAATTGCGCCATTTCTAAAAAAAGAAGATTTGGTTATTGTCGAGTCGACTGTTTTTCCAGGGACATGTGAGCAAGAAGTGATACCCAGACTTGAGTCACTAACAAATATGAAAGTGGGTGTGGGTTTCCATGTTGCCCATTGTCCTGAGCGTGTTAACCCAGGGGATCCTTTCTGGACATCAGAGAATATACCTCGAGTGGTAGGTGCGACTTCGGAAAAAGGCGTAAGACAAGCGGCTGAATTCTATGCGTCTATTTTGGGTGGCGGTATCTTTGATGTGCGTTCAATCAAGTCGAGCATGAATCCTAAGTTCAGCTTGAATGATGATGGTAGCTTAAACGTGTCACAAGTTCCTTTGGGGAGTGTCACGATGATGCGATCGATTCGAGATGCTGAAGCGGTTAAGGCGATGGAGAATACCGTTCGAGATGTAAATATCGCGTTTGTTAATGAGTTGGCAAAAATTAGTGATGTTCTTGATTTGGATGTAGTGGATATCATTGATGGTATGGCAACAAAACCATTTGGCAAGGGGCCTTTTTATCCTGGTGTGGGTGTTGGTGGACATTGCATTGCTGTTGATCCTGAGTGGCTGAAGGCGGCCTCGAAGAAAGCTGGGTATATGCCGGAGATGATTCAGTTAGCTCGTTCAACAAACAATGGCATGCCAGAGTATACGGTTTCGCTTTTACAAGATCTTTTGAATGACCGTGGACTACCACTGAAAGGAACGCAGGTTTTAGTCTTAGGCGTTGCGTATAAAAAGAATGTTGACGATCCACGTGAATCGCCTTTTTATGAAGTTAAAGAGTTACTAGTTAAGAAAGGCGCGAATGTTGATGTGTTTGATAGCTGGATTAGCTTTGAAAACACAGTTGATTCGCTTGATGACGGATTAAAGAAGGCGCAAGCAGTTCTCATCGTCACAGAGCATAGTGATGTTATTAACGAACTCAAGTCTAAAAATCTTGAAAAGTTACCTCTCGAGGTGATTGTGGATGGTCGAAACTGCCTTAAAGCGGAAAATATCCGTTCGCAAGGTGTTTTGTACTCTGGTATTGGAAGAAAATAATAATCGAGTTTTGATATGTACAAAGTTATAAAAGACAGAAAGATTCGAATGGCGATTGTAGGTTGTGGTCGTATCTCCAAAAATCATTTTGGCTCTATAGAAAAGCATGCCGATAATGTAGAGCTTGTGGCAATTTGTGATGTAAACGCGGATGTTCTCGAAGAGTACCGTGTGAAATATCAAGTACCTGCTTATAGAAGTCTTGAGGTTATGCTCGAGCAGGAGCAATTGGATATTGTGACGTTATGCACACCCTCTGGAGTGCATCCTTACCAAACTGAAGTTATTGCTTCAAATGGCGTTCATGTGATGACTGAAAAGCCAATGGCAACGCGTTGGTCAGATGGTGTTGCCATGGTTAAGGCGTGTGATAAGGCAGGTGTTCGACTTTTTGTGGTTAAGCAAAATCGCCGTAACTCAACACTTCAATTACTCAAACGAGCGGTACAAGAGAAACGATTTGGTCAAATAAGGATGGTTCATTTAAATGTTTTCTGGACTAGGCCACAAGAATATTACGATCAAGCAAAATGGCGTGGCACTTGGGAGCTTGATGGTGGCGCCTTTATGAATCAGGCGAGTCATTACGTTGATTTAATTGATTGGCTCATCGGTCCTGTGGATTCCATCCAAGCCATGACAAGTACGACTCGTGATATTGAAGTTGAAGATACGGGCGTTTTGAATATTAAGTGGCGAAATGGCGCACTTGGTTCAATGGCAGTCACTATGCTTACCTATCCAAAGAATCTGGAAGGATCGATAACCATTCTAGGTGATAAGGGTTCAGTTCGGGTAGGCGGCGTTGCCGTAAATGATATTCAGCTCTGGAAATTCGAGGACGAGAGAGATTATGACAAAGATGTGGCTGGAGCTAACTACGAAACGACATCAGTCTATGGGTTTGGGCATCCGTTGTATTATAAAAATGTTGTTGATGTGTTACGTGGAAAAGCAGAGCCAGAAACCGATGGGCGTGAAGGCTTAAAGTCACTTGAGCTGTTGATAGCTGCTTATTTATCAGCTCGTGACGGACGCACAATCGCACTTCCCCTTGAGTACTAGTATGGCTATTCAAATCCATCCAACGGCTATTGTTGATGAGGGTGCACAGATTGGCGATGGCAGTCGAGTCTGGCATTGGGCGCATGTGTGCAGTGGTGCAAAAATTGGTCAAGGTGTTTCTCTTGGTCAGAATGTTTTTGTTGGTAATAAGGTCACAATTGGTGATCGCTGCAAGATTCAGAATAATGTCTCTGTCTACGATAATGTCCATCTAGAAGAGGGTGTCTTTTGTGGTCCAAGCATGGTGTTCACCAATGTTTATAACCCCCGTGCTTTGATTGAGCGTAAGGATCAATACCGCGACACCATAGTTAAAAAAGGCGCAACTCTCGGCGCGAATTGCACGATCATCTGTGGCGCCACAATCGGTCAATATGCCTTTATAGGCGCCGGCGCTGTAATCAATAAGGATGTCAAACCTTATGCATTGATGGTCGGCGTGCCCGCAAAGCAAATTGGTTGGATGAGTCAATATAGCGAAAAGCTTGATTTGCCATTGGAAGGCGAGGCTCAGGTCACCTGTCCATACACACAGCAAATATATAAATTAACCAACGGTCAAATAAAAGTGATTGAGTAAAAGCCATGAAAATCGATTTTGCAAATTTACAATATCAATATCAGCTATATAAAACAGAAATCGACGCCAAAATAAAAGCGGTGTTGAACAAATCAAACTACATCATGGGCGACGAAATCACCAAACTTGAGCTGCAACTTTCAAAGTTCACTGGTGTAAAGCACGTTATTACATGCTCAAACGGCACTGATGCTTTGTTACTTGCGATGATGGCGATGGATATTCAGCCGGGTGATGAAATTATCACCACGCCTTTTACTTTTATTGCCACGGCCGAAACCATTGCGTTAATGAAAGCCACCCCGATATTTGTTGATATTGACCCTGTCACCTTCAACATCGACCCAAGCAAAGTTGAGGCGGTTATTAACGAAAGGACCAAGGCAATCATGCCAGTGAGCCTATACGGACAACCTGCTGATATGGACGAAATTAACGCTATTGCACAAAAACACAACTTAAAAGTGATTATTGATGGCGCACAATGTTTTGGTGCCAGCTATAAAGGTCAGTGTGCAGCACAAAGTTGCGACATCTACACTACCAGCTTCTTCCCAGCCAAGCCTTTGGGGTGTTATGGTGACGGTGGTGCAGTTTTCACCAATAGTGACGAATATGCCGATATGATTAAAATGTTGCGCGTCCACGGTCAATACAAACGCTACCAGCATAAATATCTAGGAATGACGGGCAGAATGGATACCATTCAAGCTGCGATACTACTAGCCAAGTTACCGCATTATGCCAAAGAAATTGAAGACCGTAACCGTGTCGCCCAAGCTTACAGCGAACAATTAGAAGGCACAATTCAAACCCCAGTGGTTAAAACAGACCGCACCAGTGTTTGGGCTCAATACACTGTGCGTTTACAAAATCGTAACTTGGTTCAAGAAAAACTAAATGATCAAGGAATACCAACTGCCGTGCACTATCCTATGCCATTGCATTTACAAGAATGTTTCCAGTATCTTGGTTTAAAACAAGGTGACTTTCCAATTTCCGAACAAGCCGCAAATGAAGTCATGAGTCTACCCATGAACCCATTCCTAGCGGATAAGGAAATTAAATATATTACTGACACCTTAAAGGCCTTAATTTAAATTAATATCGCAATAATTGGTGGAGGCATTAACGGCATTATGGCCGCTTGGGAATTGCTCAAGCAAGGGCATAGCATCACGCTGTTTGAAAAAGGCGAGGTGATGAAACAAACCTCATCCGCTTCCTCTAAACTACTGCATGGCGGACTGCGCTATTTAGAAAACTACGAATTCCGTTTAGTCCAAGAAGCCCTAAAAGAGCTTGTCATTGCGAGGAGCACAGCGATGCGGCAATCTCAGACCCAAAACATGGCTATCTAGTCGAAATCCCCAACGAACGCCGTATCTTCTTCGTTTTAACCTATCAAGGAAAAACCCTAATTGGCACCACAGAACAACGACAATCCCTAAACGAGGACATAAAACCCAGTGAACTAGAAATAGACTTAATCAACGCATACAACCACTATTTCACAAACCCGATAAGCAAACACAACATCATACAAAGCTTTGCCGGCCTGCGTCCACAGATTAAAAGTGCCGACAACCCAAACAAAGCCACTCGCGAATACGCCATACAACAAAACCATAACCTCATTACCGTATTCGGTGGCAAATGGACAACTTCAAGAAAGTTAGCTGAAAAAATTTTAAAGGAGCATTTAAATGACTGATTATTACTATCATGAAAAGTCCCACGTCGAGAAAGAAGCCATCATTGGAGCGGGAACAAAAATATGGATAAACGCCCAAATTAGATCTGGTGCAAGAATTGGAAAAAACTGCAACATTTCGAAAGACACCTATATAGACAGCCAAGTCACAATTGGCGATAACAGTAAAGTACAAAACGGTGTATCAATATATAACGGAGTGCAAATTGGTGATGAAGTATTTATAGGGCCAAACGTAACTTTTACAAACGATAAAATCCCGAGAGCATTTAACACAACTTGGTCGATTACTGAAACTTTTGTAAACAACTGTGCAAGTATCGGTGCAAATGCGACCATTGTTTGTGGAGTGACAATTGGGGAGTATGCAATGATCGCGGCAGGAAGTGTAGTCACAAAAGACGTTGAACCGTACAGCCTGGTTATGGGAAATCCAGCCAAGCATTTCAGCTACGTGGATAAATACGGTAATAAAGTAGAGGAAAAACCGAATGTTTAATGTAGGGCTAATTGGATACGGCTACTGGGGACCCAATGTAGCGCGTAATCTAAACGCGAACCCAAAAATAAATTTAAAATGGATTTGCGACAAAAAAACAGACCGAATTGAAAAAGCCAAATCAATCTATATTGCGCAAACACAGTATTCAGAAGATCATGCACAATTAATAAATGATCCAGAATTAGATGCGATTGCGATAGCCGTTGAAACATCAGGTCACTATGCATTAGTAAAGCAAGCACTTTTAGCAGGTAAGCACGTTTATGTTGAAAAACCCTTTACATCAACCGTAAAAGAAGCCGAAGAGCTAAACGAACTTGCCAATAAACTGAATTTAAAAATACATGTTGACCACATAATGGTGCATCATTCTATTATCAAAAAAATTAAACAATTGATTCTAAATGATGAACTGGGCGATATCCTATACATAGACGCCATGCGAATGAACCTAGGGCAAATCAAAAAAGATGTCAGCGCTATGTGGGACCTGGCTGTGCATGACCTAGCAATTATCGACTACCTGACAGAAGGCAAAGAGCCTTATTTTATCAGCGCGCTTGGTGAGAAATATTACAACCCAAAAGAAAGTTTGTGTTTCTTAACCATGCGTTATCCAGGCTTCATTTCACATATTCAATCAAGTTGGATTTCACCGCTTAAAGAGAGAAAACTCATCATAGCAGGCACAAAAAAAATGGCGGTCTTTGATGATATGAAAACATCTGAAAAACTCATGATTTACGATAAAGGTGTCAATGTCATATCAGGCGAAGATATTGAATATGAAGATTATGTTGTAAAAACAAGAGACGGAGATGTTTGGATTCCTTATATAAAGCAAGAAGACGCACTTTATAACAGTATTGAGTATTTTAGAAAAGTAATTGAACAAAATAAGCAATCCATTACAGGAGCTGAGCAAGCCATTCGAATCCAAAAAACCCTAGAAAAAGCCGATCAAGGAATGAACCAATGAAAAAAAACGTATTAAGACCTACCATCAGCGGTAGTACAATTCTTGTAACTGGTGGGGCAGGTTTCATAGGAAGTCACCTCGTTGACAGATTAATAAACGAAGGTGCAAAGCAAGTTATTATTGTCGATAACCTTTTTGTGGGAAGTGAAGAAAATATTCGTGACGCACTAGCTAAAGGTGCAATCTTCTACAAAGACGATATTGAAATTACATCATCTCTCGACTACCTTTTTGAAAAACACGATATAGACATCGTGTTTAACTGCGCAACCAAAGCGCTAAACTATTCATTTGTAAATCCAAAAAATGCCTTTGATACCAATGTTAATGGCGTCTTGAATATCTTAGAGCATCAACGTAAAGGGCATTTTAAAACGCTAGTGCATTTCTCAACATCAGAAGTGTACGGTTCGGCTGTGTACGAACCTATGGATGAGAAACACCCAATTAATCCAACAACGACCTATGCCGCAGGAAAAGCCGCCGCAGATATTGCTGTTAATAGTTGGGTCAATATGTTTAATGTCGATGCATTTATTGTAAGACCATTCAATAATTACGGCCCGAGACAAAACCATAAAGGTTATTTAGCCGGCATAATCCCAATCACCGCATGGCGCCTCTTAAACGGTATTTCCCCAGAGATTCACGGTACCGGACTGCAAACAAGAGACTTCATCTATGTACAAGACACAGTGGATGCGGTGGTCAAGCTGTATCCTCTGTTAGAGCCTGCCGAAAGTGTCAATATTTCGACCGACGGACAGATTTCAATGAAAGATGTCATTTACAAAATAGTCAGTCTCATGAAATATAAAGGCGAAATTCTAAATAAACCTGCTCGAGGAGCAGATGTAGAAGCGCACAACGCGAGTAATGTAAAAGTTAAATCAATGATTGATTATCAACTGACAACCTTTGAACAAGGTTTGGCAACAACAATAAAATGGTATCAAGATAACTTAAAATGACAGAAATTATCAAGTCTTAAATTAACTTTGAATAAGTATATTAAGCCTGAATTCAGGAGGTATTGATTGAGTTTTCTTAAAAAATCAATTTTATTAAATCAAATAATTTTACTTAATTTTTTTTATTATATTTTCAAGATATTTGTTAAAAGAGATTTAGGGTGTGTTTTAGGTGTTACTGAGATTGCAAAGATGATCTATCATTATGGGCACCTTTTTAAAAACTCAAGGACAGTTTGCCTCGACTCGAATAAGTTCTATGATCTAGATTATAGCTTTTCAATCGTTAAGGGTGAGGGGCGTTTAGGATTTCTAATATATGCGATGAAGCGAGTTTTTTATGGCCCTATTCTGTTCGCCTATCTTTCATGTAAGTATGATGTCTTTATTTATTTTTGGTCTACTGGCTTTTTATTAGATCGAGAGTATGAATTTAAATTTTTAAAAAAGAAAAATAAAAAGATTGTCACAATTTTCGTTGGCGATGATGTTCGTTCTCCCAAAAAAATGAGAGAAAAACTGAGTCAACTCGATTATGATGGATTTTTAGATTATGTTGGTTTTGCAAATCCTTACTATTTGTCAGATGATTATGATAACAAGAAAAAAACTGTTGCTGCGCTATCTGATGAATATTCTGACTTATGTTTTAGTCGGGTAATTGACCAGGCTTCATACCTTATATCTAATCAATACTTTTGGCCCTATCCCTATGATGCTAATAACTTTAGTTGGAACGATGAAAAGTTTAAAGAAAAAAAAATCAAAATATTGCATGCACCTAGTCATCCTTTTGTGAAAGGAACGCCGTTAGTAAGAGCGGCAATAAAGAAACTAGAGCTGCTGGGTTATAATTTCGAATATATCGAGTTAATAGATAAAGATAACTCTGAAGTTCTTAGGGAGTTAAGAAGTTCTCATATTGTTTTAAATCAATTTTATGCATTTACTGGTGGCGTTCTTGGCATCGAATCCATGGCGAACCATTGCGCCGTATTAATGTCTGCTGATCCTGATATTGAAACAGGCTTGCCTCAAGATGCTAAAGGGGCTTGGATGATAACAAGATATTGGGAGGTTTACGATAACTTAAAGTATTTGCTCGATAATCCCGAAGAAATAAAGAGATATGCTGATGCGGGTTATGATTTTGCTCTTAATCATTATACGTATGAAAAAGCATCTGAATATCTTCATAAAGTGTTTAAAGAAAACGGTATTGAAATTTGATTAAAAACTTTCTTCGGGATGCGATGATTTATACCTTGCCTACGGTTTTAAGTCGGGGTATCGCCATATTTCTGCTTCCTATTTACACTCGAATTGCAAGTCCTGAAGAGTTAGGGGCGTTAGATTTATTCCTCGTTTTTGGGAATATCGTTACGTTAACGGTGGCCTTAGAAATATCTCAGAGTATTGCTAGGTATATTCCTGAAATTACGGATGGTAAGCTGAGGGTGGCTTATAGCTCGACAGGTTTGTATTTCACCTTCTTAATGTACTCGCTGTTTTTTGTTGTTGCGTTTACCTTTTATATAGAATTAAATCATCTTATTACTGGTAGAGCTGAATATGCGCAGTTTTTTCAGTTGGCATTGGTCTATATTGCATTGCACGGTTTGTTTTATTATTTTCAGAACCAGTTAAGGTTTGAAGGTAATAGTGTTGGTTATGCCATTTTAACGTTGTTTTACGCAGCGACTAATCTTGCTTCAGCATTTATCTTTGGCATTGTTTATGATCTTGGATTAACCGCTATTTTGTATTCCATGATTGTTAGTTTGCTATTTTCAAGCTTGCTAGGGTTTTTCTTGTTGAGAAAGTCATTTGGTTTTGTTTTTAAACCAGGCCTGCTTAAACAGTTATTGTCGTTCTCAATTCCGTTGGTTCCGGCTAGCGTGCTGGTTTTTGTGAGTTTGTATGTAGATCGTTATATGATCAATGTTTTACTTGATCTTGAAAGTGTTGGGCAGTATGGCGTTGCTGTTCGTTTAGCGTCAGCGGCTAGTTTGGTAATGATTGGTTTTCAAATGGCAATTACGCCGCTTATTTATAAACATTACAATGAGCCTGACACCCCTCAAAGTTTGGCGGTCATATTTAAGTATTTTGTTATTTTTGCAAGCTTGTTTTTTTTGGTTTACTCGTTAGCTGTTGAAGAGTTGCTGTTTTTAATGACAACACCGGAATTTTACTCGGTTGCTAACGTGATTCCTCTTCTAGTGTTGGCATTTCTATTTTCAAATATGTATGTTTTTATGCCAGGTATTGGTATTCATAAAAAAACGCATCTTTTTTTTTTAATTAGCTTATTTGCCGCAGTTATCAATGTTGTTTTGAATTATTTATTAATTCCCGTTCTTGGCATAATGGGCGCAGCGCTTGCGACAACAATTGGATACTTTATGGCTTTTTTGAGTTATGTGTTTTTTAGTCAGAAGCTTTATTTTGTGCCACATAAATGGCTACCCTTTCCGCTGCTGTTTATCGCAACAGCGTCTTTAGTTTATGGTTATTTTACTTACTTTAATACTTTAGATTATTTGCAAACACTATTCGTGAGGCTGTTTTTTTTACTGATATTTGTCGTCTTACTTTTTAAATTGAAATTGATTACTTCATCTGAATTATTAAATATAAAAAATGCCGTATTAAAGGTGTGGGTATCGTGGCTGAAGAGAATACGGTAGAGGGGTTTAGGCAAGCCGTTCACGACTCTCTGCAACAGAATTATTCGGAAATCCAAAAGAATGTATTTGCTGCTCGTATGAAGTACTGCTGGGAAGAGCAAGAACGAGTGTTGAAAGAAATCTATAGCGTCTATCTTAAAAAGAATTCAGTAATGCTAGATAATTATTGTAAGATGCAGGAGTTATGTTTAATTTAACCCACCTTACGTCCGTCCACCCACGCTTTGACACGCGCATCTTCCACAAAATGTGCCGATCGTTAGCGAAAAACGGTTACTCGGTTAGTTTGGTCGTTGCCGATGGCAAGGGCGATGAAATGTGCGAGGGTGTCAAAATTATCGATGCGGGTTCTTCCAAAAACCGTTTTGATCGTGTTCGCAATGCTCCAAGTCGCGTCTTTGCCAAGGCGCTAGCTTTGAATGCTGATCTCTATCATCTGCACGATCCCGAGCTCATTCCTATAGGGTTGAAGCTGAAGAGGCTTGGTAAGCGGGTGATTTTTGACATACATGAAAATACAGGACTGCAGATCCGAACGAAGGGTTGGATTCCGCACGGTATTAGAACACTCGTTTCGTTTGTGTATGAGCG
>Ga0255777_10003223_pt1 | contig 13970 bp, 10 predicted proteins | sample 101ome_15_FD_179975 | JGI IMG/M metagenome (GOLD analysis project Ga0255777, IMG submission 179975) | Coastal salt marsh microbial communities from the Groves Creek Marsh, Skidaway Island, Georgia - 101402AT metaG (version 2) | ecosystem: Environmental > Aquatic > Marine > Intertidal zone >...
GAAGACGCTAAAGGTAATGTAACTGCAATATCAGACTTAGAGATAACAGCTTCTTTATAATGTAAGTTGCTCAATCCATCTTTAATTTGAAAGTAATGTAGTGAATCTAACATAACTTTTTCAACATTATTTTTATGAAGCTCTTCATTAGTAAAAGCAATTTCAGGCCTATAGTCAATAAAGTCTCTGTTGCCAGTATTCGACACAACCTTATTGTCAATTACACAATTGTTAAATAGTTGTTTATCAGAATCGCTAAAGTTATAAGCTAAATTTAAAAATTCCTTACTGACAAAAGGAGACGTAAGAACCTGTTCTTTCACAAACTTTAGAATAAACCATTTAAAATATTGAGTGCATCTACAGCGTATAGCGAAACCAAGAATGCTATTAAAAAGTCAAAGATATAAATTTGATTTGTTAATGAAGATGTGAGTTCATATTCAAATCTAATTTTTATAAAAAGAAAATTTAATAACGTTGTAAAGGTCGCAACTGTAATTCCTGCCAAAACAATATCGAGAGTTTGATAGGAATCAAAACTAGAAAATCCTACAACGACTGTGAGTGCTCCGAAAAAGTTAAAAAAGAATTGAAAGTTACTGAACTGTATGTTGAAGTATGTTGCTAGTGTCTTTAATACAAGAATAGAGATATACAGTGTTGCAATGAAATTAATGTTTTCTGTGTACTGTGTGGATGTAAAAAAACCATTCAGCAAAAAAGAAACCATCAGCAAGAAAAGTACATTTCCAATTTTGTAAATATTTATGTCTTGTTGAAATAGAAAAAAAGATAATACATAAATTATTAAGAGAACCATTAGGACATTAAGCTTCAGTGATTCAACAAAGCTGAGTACTACTGTGCTAGAAAAACTTAACAGTAAAATTACCATCACTACTAAATATTTTTTAGAAGTTATTTCAAATTGAGCAATCAACATTTCTGAAAGCCAAGTTAAGGCTATTCCAACAAAAGCGGCTGTCATTAGAGGGGAGCTATCTAGCAAGAGGCCTGCCACGATGGATGCGGACAGAATATATTGGAAATATCGTAATTGAATTTGAAACATCTTCGCGAAAATTTTACTTGTATAAACTTGAAAATAAAAGGACTTTATTATATAGTTGTAACACTATATTTAGTGTGTTTGTATTTACCCCATACAATATTTAGTTATAAAAGGAGAAAAAGTGGCAAAGAATTCAGGGCTAAAAATTACAAGAAAATATACCTCACCAGGAGATCCATATAAAGACATCGTCTGGGAAAAAAGAAGTTCCAAAATTACAAATCCGGATGGATCCATCGTATTTGAAATGACTGATGTTGAAATCCCATCTACATGGTCACAAGTTGCTACAGACATTATGGTCTCAAAATATTTTAGGAAAGCCGGCGTACCTCAAACAGATGAAGCTGGGAATATTCTAAAAGATGACAATGGTGATGTTGTCCTTGGTGCTGAAAGCTCATCCAAACAAGTTTTTAACCGCTTAGCTGAGACATGGAGACACTGGGGTGAGACCACAGGCTATTTTGCGTCAAAAGATGATGCACAAGCTTTTGAAGATGAGCTCAAGTATATGCTTGCTACTCAAATGGCTGCACCAAACAGCCCTCAATGGTTCAATACTGGCCTCAACCATAACTATGGTTTAACTGGACCAGCACAAGGTTTTTGGTATGTAGATCCTAAAACAGAGAAACTCACAGAGGGTGAAGATTCCTACTCAAGACCACAACCCCACGCATGTTTTATTCAGTCCATTGATGATGATCTTGTCAATGAAGGTGGCATTATGGATCTCTGGGTAAAAGAAGCTCGTTTATTTAAGTTTGGATCTGGAACAGGCACCAACTTCTCAAACTTACGAGGTGAGGGTGAGAAACTTTCGGGTGGTGGCGTTTCTTCTGGAGTTATGTCTTTCTTAAAGATTGGCGACAGTGCAGCAGGAGCAATTAAATCAGGTGGTACAACAAGAAGAGCAGCAAAAATGGTCATTTTAGATCTTGATCATCCAGATATTGAAGATTTCGTAGAATGGAAAGCTGTGGAAGAAGACAAAGCCAGGGCTCTTATTGCTGCTGGTTACCCATCAGACTTCAATGGAGAAGCCTATGCGACAGTTTCAGGACAAAACTCTAACAACTCTGTCCGAGTCCCTACTGACTTCATTAAAGCTGTTGAAGAAGATGGCGACTGGGATCTCATTGGTAGAACCAATGGAGATGTTATGAAAACTATTAAAGCAAGAGATTTGTGGAACAAGATTGCCGATGCAGCATGGAGATGTGCTGACCCAGGTGTTCAGTATGACACAACAATTAATGAATGGCATACTTCACCAGAGGGTGGAAGAATTAGAGCATCAAATCCATGTTCTGAGTATCTTTTCTTAGACAACACAGCTTGCAACCTTGCCAGCTTAAACCTTGTTAAGTTTTACAATGATGAGACTCAAGTCTTTGATATTGACTCTTATAAGCATGCACTAAGAATCTGGACAATTGTTCTTGAAATCTCAGTTGAAATGGCACAATTTCCTTCAAAAGAGATCGCTGAAGGTTCCTATAACTACAGAACTTTAGGACTTGGTTATGCAAACTTAGGGTCATTACTTATGAGAAAAGGTATTGCATATGATTCTGATCAAGGAAGAGCAATAGCTGGAGCGTTAACTGCAATTCTTACTGGTGAAGCTTACAGAGCATCAGCTGAAATGGCAGGAATCGTCGGACCATTTCCTAAATTCAAAGAAAATGAGCAACACATGCTCAGAGTTATGAACAACCATAGAAAAGCTGCTTATGATTCAGGTGATTACGAGGGTCTTAGCCATGATCTTTTAGCAATTGATCAAGAGCTCTGTCCACAAGATCTATTAAAAGCTGCTCAACAATCCTGGGATGAAGCTGTTGAGTTAGGTACAAAAAATGGATATCGTAATGCACAAGCAACTGTTTTAGCTCCTACTGGAACCATTGGTCTTCTTATGGACTGTGACACAACAGGTGTTGAGCCAGACTTTGCCCTTATGAAGTTTAAAAAACTTGCTGGTGGTGGTTATATGAAGATTGCGAACCAATCTATTGGACCGGCATTAGATGCGTTAGGCTATGACAATGATCAAGTTCAGGAAATTATCAACTACGTTATTGGTTCTATGTCTCTAGAAAACTCACCTTATATCAACAAAACATCGTTGATTGAAAAAGGATTAACAGAAAGCGATGTTGCAAATATAGAAGCTGCTCTACCAGGAGCTTTTGAAATACAACATGCCTTCAATGTGTTTGTTCTAGGAGAAGAAACACTTAAAAATCTTGGTATAGCTGAAGAGGAATACACTTCTTTTGATTTCAACTTTCTAGAAAGTCTTGGATTTTCTAGAAGTGAAATTGCACAAGCTAATCAATACATCTGTGGAACACAAAAAATTGAAGGAGCTCCGCATCTCAAAGAAGAACACTTAGAAGTGTTTGATTGTGCTAACAAATGTGGAAAAGATGGTGAGAGATTTATTCACTATATGGGTCATGTAAGAATGATGGCAGCTGCTCAACCTTTCATTTCTGGTGCAATTTCAAAAACAGTAAACATGCCTAACGAAGCAACAGTACAAGATATTGAAGATTGCTATTTTGAATCTGCAAAAATTGGCGTAAAAGCTATTGCTATCTATAGAGATGGCTCCAAAGCTTCTCAACCACTCTCTGCCTCATCAGATGATGGTGATTCTGAAGAAAGCGATCCAGAAGTTAACAAAATTCTTGAAGAAGAAGCAATGCTAATCCAAGGAAATTTTGCTCCTGGAACAAGTCCTACAAGAGCATATGCAGGAGTGAATCGACCACGATTCTTACTTCCAGAAAGAAGACAAGGCTGGACTCAAGAAGCACGAGTTGCAGGTCACAAAGTGTACTTAAGAACTGGAGAATATCCTGATGGAACGCTTGGTGAAGTATTCATAGATATTGCTAAAGAGGGTGCAACTCTAAAAGGCGTATTGGGTTGTTTCGCTATTGCTGTCTCTAAGGGTCTACAGTATGGTGTACCATTAGAAGAGTTTGTCGACACCTTTACATTCCAAACTTTTGAGCCAAGAGGAATGGTTGAAGGGCATGAAAACATAAAGATGAGTAACTCAATTATTGACTATGTCTTTAGAGCACTTGGTCTTGAATACCTAAACAGAACTGATATTGTTCAGGTTCCACCAAAAGAGAAACAACAAATAGAACCCGTAGCTGTAGAAGAGAAACCACAGCCAACACCACCTGTAAAACAAATAGAACCCGTAGCTGTAGAAGAGAAACCACAGCCAACACCACCTGTAAAACAAATAGAACCCGTAGCTGTAAATCAAAGTGAAAATTCAGTTGCTACTGTACAAGAGGTTCTTGGTGATATGATGGGAGATGCGCCCGCTTGTCCAGACTGTGGTCATATAACCATCAGAAATGGTTCCTGCTACAAATGTTTGAACTGTGGTAATTCTTTAGGATGTAGTTAAAATAAAAATTAAGCAGCTATTTAAAGCTATACTTAGCTAAATATGTACGAAATTTTAATAATTGGTGCTGGACCTGCAGGACTTACCGCTGCATGGGAATCTGAAAAGCATGGAATCAAAACTTTAATCTTAGAGAGCGATAAAGAAATCGGTGGAATCAGTAGAACTGTTGAAAGAAATGGTTGGAGATTTGATATTGGTGGTCATAGATTTTTCACAAAAGTAGATGAAGTTTATCAGATATGGGATGAGATATTAGATAAAGAAGACTTCCTCTTGAGACCAAGGATGAGCAGAATTTACTATAAAAATAAATTCTATGATTATCCATTAAAAGCTTCTAACGCATTATTTAATTTAGGAGTTATCGAAGCTGTTAGGTGCGTTCTTTCATATTTTTATGTCCGAGTATTTCCTCCAAAAAATCAGGATAATTTTGAAGACTGGGTAGCAGCAAGATTTGGTTGGAGATTATATAATATATTTTTCAAAACTTACACTGAAAAAGTTTGGGGTGTAGATGCTAGAACAATTGGCTCAGACTGGGCAAGTCAGAGAATTAAAAATTTATCACTAATGAAAGCTATATTGAATGCCTTTCAAATAAATAAATCTGGAGAAATAATAACTACACTTATCGATAAATTCAAATACCCTAAATATGGTCCAGGAATGATGTGGGAAACTGCATATAAAAAACTTGAAGAAAAAAACCACAAAATACTACTCAATTCTAAAGTTGTTGAAATTTGTAAAGAAAATGATATATACAAAGTGAAAATAGATTCTGGAGAAGAGTTTGAAGCTAAAAATATATTGAGCAGTATGCCATTAGCGCATTTACCCAAAACAATTAAGCCTATTCCAGATAATAATGTACTCAAATCAGGACAAAATTTAAAATTTAGAGACTTTCTTTCAGTTGCATTGGTTATTGATGAAAAAGATGCATTTCCAGATAATTGGATTTATATTCATGATCCAGGAGTCAAAGTTGGAAGGGTGCAGAATTATGGCAGCTGGTCACCTTATCTTGTTAAGGAAGGCAAAACATGTTTAGGGCTCGAGTATTTTGTTAATATTGGAGACGAGTTATGGAGCATGGAAGATGAAAAATTAATAAAACTAGCAATAAAAGAACTTGAGCAATTATCTTTAATCAAAACAAATTCAACACTTGAAGGCTATGTTGTTAGAATGCCAAAAGCTTATCCAGTTTATGACTTAGATTATTCAAAAAATATATATGAAATTGAGAAGTGGTTATCTAATGAGCATAAAAATATATACCCAATAGGTAGAAATGGAATGCATAGATACAATAATCAAGATCATTCAATGATGACTGCTGTTCTAAGCGTCAGAAATATAATTTTGGGTGAGAAAAATAATATTTGGAAAGTAAATGTTGAAGAAGATTACCATGAAGAAATTAGTTCAGGAAGATCAGCACCGATACAAAAAGGTTAATTTAAATTACTTAAAAATTTAATAGTGAATATAATTATTCTTTGGGGCGCTTAGCTCAGTCCGGCAGAGCGCTTCCCTTACAAGGAAGAAGTCACAGGTTCAAATCCTGTAGCGCCCACTTTAGTTTAAACAAATTATTTAAGCTTAGAGCTATGATTTAATCTATTTTTTAAATTCTTTTATAATCTTGAAACCTTCATTTTCATATAAAGTCTCATATGAAAATTCTGGACAATTAAAAAAACTTTTGTCACATAAAACTAAACTATTTTTTATGTAGTCATCAAAATTTTCCTGAGTTAGCTTATAGGATACCACTGTAGAGTAAAGCATTAATATTCTTGGTTTATGGAAGCCTATTAATTCACTTTTATACTCATTATTAATAACAACTACTACATCATTAAATTGTTCATTTAGTACATTTTGAGATTTATCAATATTTTGAATAATCAAAAATGTATTTAAAATGTTATAAAAAGTAAAAAATATAAGAAATATTACTATCTTTTTATCTAACTTTTCTTTAGACGCAAAATACAAAATTATAAATATTATTGGAGTTAATATTCTTTTAACATCAATCAAATAAAAGAAATGATTAATCAAGAAAGTAAAAAGTAAAAAAAATAAAATTACCGAAAAGTTAAGATTTTTAAAACTTAAGTATATAAATATTAAGACTATTAGTAAGCCTATATAAGTTGAAGCTGGCAATCTGTTAAAAAACAACAATTCGCTTAACTTAATAAGAAAATCGACCATGGAATTATACAAGCTTTGAAACCTAAAGACATCATTTTTAATTTCGAATATAGGTATAAATTCATAATTACCAAATATATTTAGTTTATAATATGAAAAAAAAGTAAAATATGTACCGACAAAGCAGAGAAACACTTTTGAAAAATATTTTAAATTTTCAATAAATTTTTGATTAAATAGAAAATATATAGAAAAGAAAATAAAGTTAGTTCTTACAAGACATGCTATCAAAAAAAACAACACGGAATAATTCTTTTTATTTTTATCAAAACAAAAATAACTCAACAATAAAAATAAACTCGCAAATATGGAAGGTTGAATATTTGAATAAAAAAGTAAATTATTTGAATATACAATAGCTAAAACTGATAAAAGATACTTTTGCAAAGTTTTTTCTTTAGAGGAAAAATTTAAAATAATAAAAATAAAAAAAATGGAGACTGGATTTAAAAATTTTATAAAAACAATATTCCAATTATGTAAAAAGCTTGTCAAGTAAATAAATAATGGCAAGCCCCAGGGGTAATAATCAGGTGAATATGGGTTGATATTTTGAGATAAACTCAGAGATAATCTCATATTTTTAATTAAACTGTTAACTTCACCTATAGAGAAATATTTACCTTGTAAAATGTACAATGCATAATCTCCACTCCAATCTAAATAATTAAAATAAGAGATATAGATTCCTAAAACACAAGTAAGACCAAACAAATAATATGTTTTATCGCTTAAAAAGTAAAATGTTCTTGTGAAAGAATTGGAATAAATTTTTTTTAAATCAAGTTTTAAGAGTTTCATTTTTTAATTTTTTTAATCTTATTAATGTGATAAATAAAGTAAAAATAAAATTAAGCAATTTTCTTTTACTTTTTCCTTTAAGTCGATTATTGAAGTATGTTGGTATTTCAATAACTTTTAAGTTATTGTTTGTAAACAAACATTTGGCTAAGAGCTCTTCAACAACTTCAAAATTATTTTCAACTAATTCAATGCTTGAAATTTTACTTGACCTATAAGCCTTAAAATTATTTGAAACATCTTTTATATTTAATTTTAAATATTTTGCATAAACAATATTTAATGTTCTACTCATCATTTTAAGTATAAAATTATTTTCAGTTCCACCACCATCTATATATCTTGAACCAATAATTATGTCGTGTTCATTTATATAAATTTGATTTAATATTTTGTTTAAATCGCTCGGACTATGTGAGAAATCAGCATCCATTGTTATAAGCCAGTCGAAATTTCCTTCATTAGAAACTTCTAAAGCTCGACGAATTGCACTTCCAAAACTATTGTCATTTTTTCGGTTTAAATATTTTGCCTCATTATCTCTACATATTGATTGAATTTTTTTATCATGTTCGACTCGATCTATAATGTAAACTTTTACCTTTTCATCAATAAATTTATTGATTGCAGGTAATAAATCCTTTAAATTTTCGCCTTCTTCGTAGCAAGGTATGCATATGCAAATTTTCAAATTAATTCCTTTGATAAAAATTATAAAATATTATTAGACTAATATTTTTATTAAATGGAAAATTTGCTTTTAACAGGTGGTAACGGATATATAGGCTCAAAATTTATTGAAAAGTTTAACAACAAATATAACATCACCTGTTTTGATACTTCATATTATGGTTCAAACAAAAATCTTGAAAGTATTGTTTTTAATACAATAAAAGGCGATATCCGAAGCTTCGATTCACAATTATTAGACAATATAGATTATGTAGTTCATATGGCAGAATTGTGTAATGATCCTCTTTCAGAATTTAATCCAAGCTTAACTCAAGAAATTAATGTTGATGCAACTAAAAAATTTTTAAATCTCTGTAACAATTCAGAGGTTAAAAAATTTATATATATGAGTTCCTGTAGTGTTTACGGTTTTAGTGATGAAAGCTATGTTGACGAAAAATCTAATGTTCATGGATTAACAGCTTATGCAGATGCAAAAATTAAAAATGAAAAAAATATGATAAATATGAGCAATAAATTTGAAACTGTTATATTTCGTAATGCCACAGCATATGGTGTATCAAAAAATATTAGACTTGATATTGTACTTAATGACTTAGTTTATGAAGCAGTAACTAAAAATAGTATCACTCTCTTGTCTGACGGATCTCCAATAAGACCGCTTGTACATATATCAGATATTTGTAATTTAATTGATTTGGTGATCAATGCTGAAATGTCTTTAGACAAAAACATATTTAATATTGGAGAGATTGGTTCAAATTATACTATAAAGGAGCTAGCTTATACTGTTGCCAAAATACTAAAAATTGATGAAGTTAATATAGGAAATACAAGCCCGGATCAAAGATCTTATCGTGTTAATTTTGAAAAACTAAAGTCTTTTTTTCCAAATTATCAATTTGAGTTTGATATTGAAAAAGGAATAAATGAATTAGCTGAGGAATATAGAAAAGGAAACTCCCTGACAAATGGGAGAAGAATAAAATCCATACTTAGAAAAATAGAAAAAGGTGAACTAGATAACAGTCTATACTGGAAAAATAGAGATCTAATTTAAAAAATTTTCAAAAACTTCAAATATATAATCATACATTTCATCAGTAATTCCAGGATATACACCAATCCAAAATGAATGATTCATGACAGTATCTGCGTTTGTAAGATTGTTGTGAACTTTAAATTTTCTATTTGAATAAGCCGGCTGTCTAATTAAATTGCCGCCGAACATTAACCTTGTTGCGATTCTATGTTCATTAAGGTGTTGTATAAGATCATTTCTGGAAAATTTATCTGTTCTTACAGTAATTGCATATCCAAACCAACTAGGCTCAGATCCTGGAGTTGCTTGATGAGGGATAAAATATTCTTTTTTTGAAGATATATAGTTATTAACTTTCTTCCAGTTAGATTTTCTTTTTTCAATAAAACCATCCAGCTTATCTAGCTGTGCTAATCCTATCGATGCTTGAAGATCAGTAGCTTTAAGATTGTATCCAATATTTGAGTAGGTAAACTTGTGATCATACCCATAAGGAAGATCTCCAAGTTGCCAGTCATATCTTTTATTACATGTATTGTCATGACCGCTTTGACACCAACAATCTCTTCCCCAGTCCCTAAATGAGTCAATTTGTAACTTTAGTTTTGTACTTGAAGTTAACACGGCCCCACCTTCACCCATAGTTATGTGATGCGCTGGATAAAAGCTCAAAGTAGAAATATCTCCAAAAGTACCAGTTAATTTATTATTATATGTACTTCCTAAAGCATCACAATTGTCTTCTATCAACCAAATATTATTTTCTTTGCAAAACTTACTTAATTCTAAAACTTCAAAAGGATTTCCAAGTGTATGGGCTAAAAAAATAGCCTTAGTCTTATCAGAACAGGCACTAATTATATCTTCAATATTTGGATTGTAAGTACCAAGTTCACAATCTACAAACACAGGAGTTAAGTTATTTTGAAAAATTGGGTTTACAGTAGTAGGGAAACCAACTGCTGCAGTTACAACTTCATCACCAGGTTTTAAGTTATTTTTCAATTTTGAGCTTGTTAAGCTTGAAAGCGCAACAAGATTTGCTGAAGAACCACTATTAACTAATCTTGAAAACTTGACCCCTAAAAAATTAGATAATTTATTATTAAACTCTTCAGCATAAGGACCGTCAGTCAGCCAAAAATCTAGACTTGCATTTACAGCATTAAGCACTTCTTTCTCATCAAATACTCTTCCATTAACTGGAATATTAGAAACGCCAGGTACGAAATTTATTTTTTTGTGTTTTATTGTGTAAATACTATTTACAATATCATCAAGTTGTTTGTATAAGTCTTGGGTATCATTTTCCATAAATTTATTGTAAACTCATTTATGTTTAAAGTTTATGTACAGCAACACTCTTTTAATTCTGGCAGGTGGTAAGGGTACTAGGTTTCATGAAGAAACTAAATTCAAACCAAAGCCAATGATCAATATTTTAAATGAGCCAATGATCATACATATTATTAATCATTACTTAAAATATAACTTCTCTAATTTTCATGTTTTGGCAGGCTATAAACATGAGGTAATGACAGACTTTTTTAGTAAAAATTTTACAAAAAATAAATTATACAAAAATTCTTATAACCTTTCTCATAATGCTTTTGTCAATATAATCAATACAGGTCTAGATACAATGACTGGAGGTAGAATATTAAGAGGGTTAGATTTCATTTCTGAAAAAAAAACAATCAATGTTACATATGGTGACGGGCTTGCAAATGTTAACATAAATAAATTAAATCAATTTCATAAAAAAAACCAAAAGATTGGAACTATAACTGCAGTGATGCCTCCTTCAAAATTTGGAGTTTTAGATCTTAAATATAATAATGTGCAAAGTTTTGGTGAAAAAGTTCAAGCTACTGGGAGCTGGATAAATGGGGGGTTTATGGTTTTTGATTACAATATTAAAAAATACTTAAAAAATGATTCAACTATTCTTGAAAATGAGCCCTTGTCAAACTTAGCTAAAATAGGTGAGCTAAATGCTTTCAAACACCACGGATTTTGGCAATGTGTTGACACTCAAAGAGAAAAAGAGATACTAGAAAACTACCTTGTTAAAAATCAAAGTTGAATAAAGAAAATAAAACTCAGAATATTTGGATACTTGGATCTCAAAGTTTTTTAGCAAAATCCTTCTCAAAATTATTAGAAAGTGAAAATGTAAACTTTACAGTATTTAATTCAAAAGAAACTGGGTATAGTTTTGAAGTATTTGAAGAAAGATTTTTGAATGATCTACCTAACATAATAATTGATTTTAAATTTCCAAATGTAAACAGTAGATCAAGTAATAAAAGTTTGCAAACTTCTGAATATTTTTCACCTCAAATAAACTTAGCTGAATTATTAAAAAAATATAATTATTCAGACAACTTATTTTTAATTTCAACGAATTTAAAAAATAACGAAAAATATAAGAATAGTGAATATGTCAAAAATAAAATTTATCAAGAAAATATTTACAAAAATTTAGCTAATCAACTCAATTTAGAAATTATAAATCTTTGGAATATCTTTGGATATCCAGATTTAAATGCTTCAAGAATAATTCCATATTATTTTTTCAAAATTAAAACTAAAAATGAGATTAATTTTTTCTCTGATGGTATGGATCGCAGAAAATTCATGTATTCTGAAGACTTTAGCAAAGTGCTAAAAGATTTTTGTTTTGAAAAAAAAGTAATTAAAAACAACATGTTTTATGAATGCTATGTTGGTGATTTGATTTATACACTTAATACAATTGTCGAAAATCATATTTCAAATAAAATAAATATTACTTGGGATAATCAAAATAAACATCAATTTAAATTTATTGATAATAAATTATTCGTAGAAAAACTTAAAAAAACTTCAAAGCAGTATCTAAATAACATAAATAAATTAAACTTTTTTAATATTTAACTATAGAAATATGTTTTTAAAATCTACTAAAAACTTATAGTATTGTTCAAAAATGTTGTAATTTATTTCAGATATATTGTATTCAGGAATAACGGTTAAAAAACTTAGTAAGAGAATAAAATAAAAATGTTTTCTAGAAAGGTATAAGTTTTTAATATCTTCCTTGTTTAAAGATTCAAGCAAGATAAATGTAAAGCTGTAAAAGAAAATCATAATCCATCTACCCCAATCCCAACCCACAACTAAAATTGGAACATAAAGTAAGTAAAACTTGTTTATTAAATTACTATTAGTTACTTTAAATTGAAATAATTTAAAGTCATTGCCAAAAAAGACAGCATTGTAAAAATATATTATTAATAAGAAAGAAAATACCCAATAAAAAATTGCTCCAGAATTCAATACTTGGTAAAACAAATTTAATGGCTCTAGAAAACTCCACCCAATTGCTCCAATACCATTAAACTCAAAATCATTGATATTTTCAGAAATTAATCTTTTGTCAGAAATATGTAAGCTATTCCATATATTTTCTGCTAATTGCTTGTTGCCTTTGAAAATAGTTGAAATCGTAAATAAAACTAAGTTAAGTATTAAAAAAATATTTTTATATGAAATGTAAAATAACTTTTTTTTAAAAAAATATTTCTCAATAAAAAAAATATATATTGGAATGAAAAGTAGTAATAGTCCTTCATGTATAAGCCCTAAAAATACAGTGGTAAATAAAAGGATTATAAATTTTAATTCTTTGTTTTTTTCAGGGTGGGTAATAAGTAAATTTAACATAATTAAAAATAAATTTAAGTAAATTAAATCCTTCCTGTGATAAAAATTATCAAACACAACCATGTGTAAGATTCCAAGTGGAAAGACAAAATATAAAAAAATAAATTTATAACTTAGATCGTATCTTCTAAATGTATACATTAATAGAGTAACAAATAACGTAAAGTTGAAAAAAATAAAATTATTTACGATTTTTATAGAGCCAGAATTTTGTGATAATAAATAAATAATCTCTCCTAGTAAACCTCTCCTAACAAATTGATCTGGATAATTAATTAAAATTTCAGAATAAGACCACCATCCAAAAGATAAACTTAAGCTATTCAGAGTTTTTTCCTTGAAAACTAATAAAATTGTAAAAGCCAAAGTAATGGAAATTATTTTAAAAACTTTTTGATTAGACATATTTACTGCTTTGTTAAAATTAATTTAATTGAATAATAAATAAATTTAAAAGGCTTTTTCACATAAATAATTTTTAAAGTAAAAATTCCTTTGACTAAATCAAAAAAAGATCCTCGTCTCCAGTTAGTAATTAGATGAAAATCTCCAGAATTTAACTTCCTAAAGTTATCTTGATAAAAATTTGAAAATTTATTAAAAACACCTTTTATTGACCAGGGTTTTAAATTTCCAGAAAAGTGAAGAAATAAAATTTTCTCAGTTAATTTTTCTAATGGAGGTAGATTGTACTTATCAGTTGATAAGCTGAAGTTTAAGTACTGATTCATCTCTAAATATTTACCGTCAAAGACAACATTTAAAATATCTTGATCCCAATATTTTATTTTCCCTCCCAGATAATTCATTGTTCTCAGTAGGTAAACTAGAGTATTTTCATTAATCCATTTATCGTAATTTATGATCATAACCCCAGCATTAAAATACTTGCTACTTAAAGGTAGCCTTGAAAAAACTTCATCAATTTTATGATTATTTATATTAAATTCTGTTTTTACTGATATTCTTTC
>Ga0255777_10003227_pt1 | contig 13947 bp, 12 predicted proteins | sample 101ome_15_FD_179975 | JGI IMG/M metagenome (GOLD analysis project Ga0255777, IMG submission 179975) | Coastal salt marsh microbial communities from the Groves Creek Marsh, Skidaway Island, Georgia - 101402AT metaG (version 2) | ecosystem: Environmental > Aquatic > Marine > Intertidal zone >...
GACTGGCAAGGACAACGTCCGTGCATTCGCTGAACATATTGGTCGTGACAGCTTGGTAGATGACCCATCACCTATCGCTGATGAGCTTGCTATGGACAGTGCAATATTCTTCTTTGAGAAGAACGGATTGTTTGGATTAGCAGACAAAGGTGTCAACGATAGCATCATTAAGAGTATTACAAAGCGTGTAAATGGTGGTTATCACGGGCTTGATGATCGTATCGAAAAGACCAAAAAGATTTACAGGTGGCTAGGAGCGTGACATGGCGGTGCTGTCAATTAAAAGTTTTGGGGGCGTTGCTCCAATAGTACCAGCTCGGTACTTACAAGAAAATCAGGCGCAGACCGCACTTAACTGTCCTGTGTTTCAAGGCAGCATTCAACCTCTGACGGAACCCGGAGACTCCGTTATTACGTTAGCAAAAAACATTGTCCCCAAGACAATCTATAAGTTTGGGCAGGACACAACCGCTGATAACAGCTACTGGTTTCATTGGGCGGCAGATGTAGACGTTTGCCGCAGTCAAATTGCAGGCGACGTGTCTGAGTGGACTTTTTTTACAGGCGACGGCGGGCCAAAGGCTACCTATAACGCTATCGCTCTTGGCAGCAACAAACAGTACCCGACAACCACGCGCCCACTGGGGCTACCTGCTCCTGTTTCTGCTCCCGCTGCTTCCGCAGACACGTTTACCGCCGATCAATACCCCGCCGAAGTGTACTTAACTGCGGCACACCTTGATGCTTTAACGTCAACGTATGGCATTTTGATAAGTACCGTTGCTGATGACGCTAGTGACTACACGACGTACAGTATTCCTGTCGACAGCCCAACAGCTGCGCAGGTGGTAACGGCACTTGCAGGTGCGGCTCCAGACGTAGTAGCCAGTGAAGAATCCGGCACAGTTAAGATTGTCACCGCTGCTACGGGTGAGACTGCTAAGTTGTTTGTTAAGTTTCAGACGGGAAGCAACCCTAACCTTGACGGAGCTTTTACTTACGACAGCTCTCCCGATTTGACCGCGAGCGGCACAGCGGACACAGACCCGTTTGTGGTTATTGAAGATTCTGAGATTGGTTCTATCAGTTCTGGCGATAAGATTTTTATTAGTACTGAAGGCGGTACTCATGTAGACGACGTCGCTTACACTTTTTCGGGCACACTTACTGCTACAGCGTTTGCTACGTTTTTGAGCGGGCAAGTCGGGAGTAACGTCAGCGTTGCAGCTTACGGCAGCTGTGTTGTCCTTACGCCAAACACTAACGGTGGCGGCGCAAGCGGCGTTATTACTTACAAAAGAAAGATAAGCGATTCATATGTTACTGAGTTATCAGAAAGCGGGTCAGAATCGGCAGGACCAGCTAAAGTATTTTTAACGCAGACTCACGTAGATGCCGCAGAAGGACAGTACTTGTCTGTTAAGGTAAACGATGTTGAAAACTTTATTCCGGTTTATGACCCCGCTTATGTAACCCAGCTTACCACGTTAAACGGTTACGGAGTTACCGTTACAGTCTACGGAGCTGTAGAGCCGTTTGCTGTTATATCAACCGATTCGACTGGCACCTCTTCCTCTCTTCGTTTGCGAGTCGGTGACTACCCCTCAGAAGCTGTGTACTCTTTGCAGCAGTCTGAGGGGTACGAGGACGAAGATGACACACTTGAGAGCCGTGTGTACGCCTACACATGGGTTAACAAAGAAAGCGGTTTTGAGTTTGAGTCGGCTCCGTCGGCTGCTTCCGGAATCGTCGACGTCCGCGACGGGCAAACAGTGTCGTTGTCGGGTTTTGCGTCTGTGCCCGAAGGTGGATACGTTGTTACGCACAAACGAATATATCGTGCTGTAAACGGTGTGTATTTGTTTGTCGCTGAGATTGGCGCGGCTGACGCAAACTTTACGGACGATGTAGAGCCAGACAGTCTCGGAGAAGAGCTTCCCACAACTACTTGGGCCGCACCGCCGCAGTCTTTACGCGGTTTGATTAACTTGCCAAACGGACTGATGGCAGGCTTCTCTGGGCGCGATGTCTATTTTTGCGACCCTTACCACCCTCACGCGTGGCCTGAAAACTATATCCAGACAATAGATTACCCTGTTGTTGGGCTAGGTCGCATGGATACCACGGTAGCAGTTCTTACAAAAGGAACGCCGTATTTCATCCAAGGTACGCACCCAGACAGCATGGCTGTAGTTAAGTCTGACATCGAACAGGCTTGTGTGTCTAAACGAAGCATTGTCAGTTTGATGGGCGGGGTACTGTATGCTGCTCCTGATGGGTTGATGTTATTGTCACCGCAAGGTTCGCGGATTGTAACCGAGCAGTTGTTTGATTTTGCTCAGTGGCAAGCATTCTTTAACCCGTCGTCTATTCATGCGTACCAACACGACAACCAGTACATTGCATTCTACGACAACGGTACTCAGCAGGGTGGGTTTGTCTTTGATGTACGCAGCGGGCAGTTTATTCTGCACGACATTTACGCCGAAGGCGGTTACCACGATCTGCAAGGCGACAAGCTGTACTTAGTATTTGCTGACAAAACTGTAAAACCTTGGGGCTACGGGGCCACAAAAACCTACACGTGGCGGTCTAAAAAGTTTACAATGCCTCAGGTTATGGGATTTGCATGCGCGCAGCTTGAAGCCGAAGACTACAATATGACTATGAAGTTTTACGCAGACGGTAACCTTGTTCATACGCAGACGGTAACGAGCAGAGACCCGTTTAGACTGCCTGCAAAAGTTGGACGCGATTGGGAAGTGCAGATCGAGGGTAACTACGAAGTATTTTCCATGGCAGTGGCAAATTCAATGACGGAGCTTGCAGGTGGCTAAACTACCCTCAGTTACAAGCCCTCTACCGCGTGACTTACAGCAGTTTGTGCAACGCGTTCGCGAAGCGTTAGACGATTCAGGGCCGGATGCCGTGGTGACTGCGCGGCAACTTATTGCAGCAGGGATCGCTGGTGTAGGTACGGGCGGTGGGATTGTCGCCCCCAACCCCGGAGTTATTGACACGCCTCGCGCCCCGAGGAATGTATCTGCCGCAGGTGCCCTAGCGACTATCATTGTTTCGTGGGATTCCGCGAACTACAACGGACACTCTTACGCAGAGATTTGGGCTGCGTCTCGGACAGACGCGCAGGCAGCGGCTACGCCACCTGAAGACCCGACGCTTGGACAGGCTCAGCTTGTCGGGATGACCGCAGGTAATAACTTTAGCCATAACATCGGCGCAGGTGCGCAGCGGTGGTACTGGGTTCGTTTTGTTAACCAGAACGGTGTGGCGGGTCCATACAACCTAACCGATGGGACGTTTGGGCAGACGAGCCAAGACCCTGAGTACATGCTTGAGGTTCTTACAGACGCAGTAACCAGTTCTCAACTTGCGTCTACGCTGCTCGCCAACATCAACACGACGTTCAGTCAAGCTAGTGCGCCAACACAAAAAGCCGACGGTTCTGCGCTCGTCGCAGGTGACTTGTGGTACGATACTGACGACGGTAACAAACTCTATCGGTACGACGGAACTCAGTGGGTCAACGCTCAAGATGGCGGGATTGCACAAGCGATTACTGCCGCAGGCGGCGCACAGGGCACAGCCGATGGCAAAATTACCACGTACTATCAAGCCGCTTCGCCGTCTAATTCCCAAGGAACGTTGAGCGAAGGTGACCTCTGGGTCGATACCGACGACGGGAATAACCTTTATCGTTGGCAGGCTGATGTAAACGACCAAGTAGACGGCGGCACATGGATCGACATTCAAGACACAGGGATTGGGACCGCTATCCAAGACGCGTCAGCCGCGCAGTCTACTGCTGACAAAAAGACCATCACCTTTTTCCAAGACGATGCGCCTACTACTTCGGACGACGCAGAATTAGGCGAGGGTGACTTGTGGGTTGACACCAACGACGGCAACAAACTGTATCGTTATCAATATGTAACGGTGGACGGACAGCAGGAATTAGATTGGGTAACCGTTCGCGACGCGGGCATTCAGTCTGCGCTTGATAATGCTGCTACGGCGCAGTCAACTGCTGACGGTAAAATCCTGACGTTCTACCAAGATGACGCACCTACTATTTCAGACAACGCCGACCTTGGCTTAGGCGACATATGGTTTGATACCAATGACGGGCGCAAGATGTACCGTTACCAAGTTACTGGGCAAGACGGTAACGGCGACGATGTTTACGAGTGGGTGGCTATCCCTGATGCAGCTATTGCCCAAGCAATCCAAGACGCGGCTGACGCACAGGAAACCGCTGACGGAAAGATAACGTCGTACTACCAAGATGACGCTCCTACCAACACCAACGGCGAACTAAGCGAAGGTGACTTGTGGACTGATACGGATGACAACGATGCCACGTATCGTTGGGATGATGACGGCGGACAGAACGGCGACGGCGAGTGGGTTCGTATAGGACTTGCTTCGTTTACTGACGTAAACACAGCGATCACTGACCAAGTTGGGTACTGTGAGCTAACAATCGTTTCAGGCGGCACGACCACAAAGTCTGTATCGACAGCCAACACCACGCAGACGCTTTGCCAAGCTGCACAAGCAGACTCGAACAAACCATCGAACTACACCTACGCTTGGAAAAGCGACGGAGCGATTGCCTCCGAACTTAAAACAGTAACCAGTTCTGTAGATGGCAACACTGCCACTATCCAAGAACACACAGAAAGTATTGACGGTATTGAGGCTAACTTTACTGTTAAGACAGACGTTGGCGGGCATATCGCAGGTTTCGGTCTTCTAAATACTGCCCGTGACGCGACTCCAACTTCCGAGTTCGGTGTTCGCGCAGATAAGTTTTTTATCGCACCCCCGTCGACGGCTAGTAACACGGCTCCTACAACGAACTTATTTAAGGGGAAAGTGTGGGTAGATACTTCTTCAACGCCATCCGTGGTAAAATACTATGACCCGACGGCGAACAGTGGCAACGGCGGGTGGACAACTACGCAGATTACGAACCTTCCGTTTATTGTAAACACCACGCCCACTACGATAAATGGGCAGAATGTGCCCGCAGGAGCGTATATTGATACTGCGTTTATCGCAGATGCTACCATTACTCAGGCCCAGATCGGGACTCTAAACGCAGACGTTATAAACTCTGGCTTACTCAACACGGTGGATTTTTACGGTAACACTATCGCAGGTTCTACAATCTACCTCGGTGGTACAGTTACTTACAACACGGATTCAGACGGAAACAATATCGGAATTCAGTCGGTAGCTGACCCTGCGGTGGCTATGACTTCTACAACTGCAACTTTTGCTACCACTGCGTTTGTTGTTAACGATGGTACAACGGATCACACGCCCTTCCAAGTCGTAGACGGCGTGGCGTACTTAGACAACGCGATGATCAAAGACAGTACGCTGTCTTTTGCTAAAGTGTCCGACAACATTCAGTCAACAAACTATGAAGCGTCGGGAGGAACAGAGACGCCTCAGGGGTGGAAGTTGTCCAAGAATGGCACGTTTGATTTAACAAGCGGTACAATTACCGCAGGTACACTTCAGTCTATCGACGGCAATTTTGTCATCGACCTTACTAACAAGACTATATCTATTGAGACGTAGGTGTTGACATGTATGCACATATTGCGTCAGATTATGTACAGAAGCTCCGAAGAAAAATGTGTGACGATTGCGTTCACATGAACAAAAAAACAAATCGGTGCAGGGAGTGCGGCTGTTTTATTGCGTTAAAAGTTAAATTGGCACGGACCCACTGCCCAATCCATCGTTGGGGGGAAGTACGTGACTGAACGAAAATACGGCATTGTTTGGGCAGAACGTGGAGGTGAATATAATTTCACTCACGCGCATGTTGTCGCGCAGATTGCCGAGCGGGTAGCCAAAAACTACCAAGGAGAGATGTGGCTCTTAAATTACTACGGGCAGACTAAATTATCGGAAGAGCGGCAGAGCAACGCTTTTGCTCGCGTGGAGGTTATCACTGCCGACACCTGCGAACTAACTGATCAAGAGTTTGCCGAGTTAGACTTTCCTGTTCTTCGCGTGGCTATGCCGCGAGGGCGCTTCAAGATGTACTACCCTCTTTCCATGAAAGATGACTTCCCGTGGGAAGGACGCCAGTGGGACGAGGGTTTGTCAGATTGCTACCGCCTCGGCCTTGACTATTACAAATCAGAGCTAGGCATCGCGTTACCAACTGTTCCGACACCTAAGAACTACACCATTCAGATGATGAGTTACGCAAAAGTAAATCTGTTTACAGAGAACTTTGCTGCCAGTGGGTTTGAGCAGGTGTTAGTAGCGGAGCCGGGTGACGCACTTCTTATCCAATCGGGCTTGGCTACCTTCGACGGTCCAGACCACGTGGGAATTTACATGGGCGACGGCGAGTTTCTGCACCATTACAGAAACCGTATGTCAACTATTCAACCTTATAGCAGCATGTGGCGGCAAAAGACGACTATGGTCTTGCGTCATACCAGTAGGATGTAACTATGTTTAATATTATACGACGAAAAAAACCTTTACACGTTCGATTTTTTACCGAGAAAGACGGCGTTGCGGACCTATTCCCGCCGCAAAAATTGTCACAGAATATCCCCGAGTGGTGGAAGAAAACCGAACGCCACCTACCTATCAACCCCGAGATAGAAAGGAAGTACCAGCAGCGTACCGGAAACTTTATGACGCGCCCAGATGTTTTACGAAAGTCTGTCAAACACTGTTACGCAATCCAAGAGACCTTTAAACACGGAATAGGTTTCCCGCTATGGTGCGACGCCTTCGTGGAAGTGAAGCATAATGACAGGGCTGCGGCACTGGGGCCGGGCGGTGCCACCCCTACAGGTCGTTCAAGTCTCGGCGAACAACACCCGAAAGAGCAGTACCCCGGCCTTCTACCGGACAACTACTGCAACTTTAAATTTAATTCTGTGTGGGTGGCGTACACAGAAGAGTATGTTCCGTTCTGGATGTGCGACCCGTTTTACCACAAGCAAAACCGCGAGTGGCAAGGTATGAATGGCGTCATTGAGTTTTACCACCAACACAATCTCAACGTGAACACGATTTTGCGCAAACCCCCTAAACCAAAAAAGGGGCAAAAAGAACAAAAGATTCACTACGAGTTTCACGCAGGCGACATGCTGGCGTACTTTATTCCGATGGCGCATGACCGCAAAATTGTTGTTACAGCGGAGCAAGTCAGTGAAAAAGACTGGAAACGGTTGCACTACCAACAAAGCATTTGGTTTTCACACGCAAAACAAGCCCGCAAACGAAACATAGGCGGCTGTCCGATAGATTTTAGGAGTAAGTAGTATGGCGGTCAGGCTCTTCGCGCGTGGTTCAGACGGTGTAGTAGCCATTACTCAAGGCGGTGTTAACGACACTGTCCATACTGACTATGTTAACAACCCCTACAAAAACATAGGAAATATCCACTTCCACTCTGACTTCGACTACATGTCACTGGCGGCTAAGTTTTCCACATCAATAACGTTTTCTGCACGAGCCGCTTCGTCACAAACAATTACATACAACAAAGGGAAAAGTAGCTACCAACAGCAAATCCCTGACAGTGGCTATGTTCGGCATGATTTAGGAACGCACAGTTTAGGGTACACGCCCTTCGCCACTGCCACTCGCGGGTCAGCAGGTTCGCAGGTTACACCAACATTTCCGTTACAGGAAAACGGTGCTGCGCTGCGCTTCATTAACATTGAGATGGATTCTACGAAGATTTACGTGTATGAATACTGGGTAACATTTACTAACGCGTTAACATCTATAACTGAGGACTTTGATGTCTGGGTATTTAGGAATCCTGCATAATGGCGATCACGTTGAAGATAACACCCACGAGGTTTCAGGCGTCTGGCACTAAGTTAGACAGTCAGAGAAGATACATTAAAAAAGTATCTAGCGGCGAAGATTTGCGTTTTGTTAACGGTCAGAACATGGACGTCGCAGGGGGCGGGCTTCGGTACGTCGACCCGACAGGGACTAACCAAGACGACGCAGTTTACAACGGTAGCTTTAGCGGGACCGCAGGTACGAGGATAAAAGTATGAGCGGTTTTACAGCATCCAACTCCAGAATCCGCGTGGTTGATACGGTTAACAACGTAGACGAAACTGTGTTCGACACCGACAACGATATGCCGCACATTGTTGGAGTTTCCTACATCTCTAACGTAGCTGTAGACTTTGATGACTTGACCGAAACGCAGTCCTATATAGGGGAAGATTGCGTCGGGGGTTTTGAGACAGATTGGTATTGGGTTTACACGCCTGCGGTCTGGTATTCATTTCTTGTCTACGTGCCCGGGGAGTGGAATTTTCAATATAACTGGTTCTACAGTAGCTACGAGCGCGTTTATACTCCATCGTATTATGAGTTCGCCAGAGAGTATACCCCTTCATCTTACGACAGAGAATCTGAAACGACTTACAACGACTGTCTCTATACGGTGTCTTACTACCAATGGAGCGTAGATGCGGAAGAATATTCTTCCACGACAAACATAGGAACTCTGCCTACTGACGAGGACGGTAACGCAATCGACGTAGACTTCATTACTGTTCAAGCGACGGGTGTCAGAACAACGGCGGGGAAAGACCCAAGGTTTAACCAAGCGCTGCCTACAACAGTACCCTCCAAAACCTTTTCGTTTCAAGGTTCTGTGTTGCTAGAATCTTCAGGCAAAGCTAACGGCAACTCTTGGTTTCGTAGAATCATGTCGGTGTACCCCAGTGGAAGTAACCTTAAACTAAAAGTTCAGGAGTCTGTCGCTACGCTAGTACGCGGGGCTTATGATGCATCGTTTCCACATATTAACGACACTCGAAGCACCTACAGCTTTAACTTTAAAGTATTTTTCGGAAAGTTCAGACAATGAGAACCTATGAAGTTTACAGTATCGAAAACAACCTAGCCAGTATGCAAACCACGGTTCGTTTCCGAGTATGGCAACGGATAACAGACTTGGAACGTATGGTCGACGAATGCAAGGTAACGCTCGAAGGCAGGTACGACCTAAACGATGAAGGGCTGATGGACGCCGTGGAACAAGTATATGAAGAGGAGGTAGTGAATGCCTAACCCTGTAGTAATAAGAGAGAAAACTGTTTTCGACGAAGTTTTTGTAGGCGGAACTCTAACAGGCATCCAGACGACTGTAACGATGCGCGTCGACGGGGAAGCCGTTGTGGTGTCCACAGCGTGGAGCCTTCCTGAGAATGAACATCTCAGCGCCGAAGAGTGGATGGCGCAAAAACGAACCATTGGCCCGTCACTTGTTTTACGAGCCGCACAAGACACTAACCTCGAATACGAAATTATGACTGCTGTACAAGCGCACATCGCGGCGGCGGCGAGCTAGAATTATGTTTACAAGGACTATGCGATATACTAACAATGTGTTAACGTGTAGGTGTATGATTGCACATGGCTGAGTCTCGACTTGTTTTTGACGATAAAACTCGAGTTGGCGACTGGGTCGCTGGCCAAATGCAGGACGGTGCAGTGTGGCATGACTACTACGCTATGGGCGCTGAACTCAATGGAGACTTGGTAAGCGGGATCGTATTTGAAAACTACAACGGTCACAACGCCAACGTTCACATCGCCGTCAGCAAACCCACAAAACTGTTTTTAGACCTGTTGGATCACGCGTTTGTTTACGCGTTCCAGACGATGGGGGTCCAACGGTTAACGGGGTTGGTAGAGGCTGACAACCAGAAAGCACTCCAACTAGACATAAACATAGGCTTCCAGATAGAAGCCGTAATGAAATCAGCTGGCTCGTCAGGTCAAGACGTACTTTTACTCGTTTTATGGCCCGAGAATTATCGTAGAGGAAACAGGCTATGGGAAAAAACACAGTCGCAGCGCCAGACTATGCTCCATTAGCGCAAGCAAGTAAAGAGTCGGCTCAGATTATGAGAGGGCTGGGCGAGCAGCAGCTTGCCTTTGCCCGTGAACAGTATGATCGTTCTGCCCCAATCCTTGAGCGGATCGCTAACCAGCAGATGGCTGCACAGAGCGAGCAGATGGGTCAAGCCCGTGACTACTACAACTACATGCGAGATACCTACCGCCCCGTGGAACGTGGGCTGGTGCAAGACGCGCAGCGTTTTAACACCGACGCATATCGTAACCAGTTGGCATCTCAGGCCGCAGCCGATGCAGGGCGCGCGTTCGGCATAGCGCAGCAACAAAACCAACGAGCCATGGGTGCTATGGGTGTGAACCCTAACTCTGGTCGGTTCGGTACTTCTAGCCAAGCACAAGCAAACGCACTGGCAGCGCAACGCGCAGCCGCTATGACAGGCGCACGGACACAGGCAGAGCAGATGGGCTACGCTCGTCGTCTTGACGCAGCGGGTCTAGGTCGCGGCCTAGCAGGCGCATCTACTGCCGCATATGGCGGAGCTACAGGCGCAGGTTCTCAAGCTGGCGCAAACGCACAATCCGCTGGCCTGAACTACATGGCTGGTATGGGTCAGGGCGCAAGCACTATCGGGTCCGGTCTAAACATGCAGCTTAGCGGCCTAAGCAACGTACTAAACAACCAGACTGAAGCGTTTATAAATTCTAACGATAGCTTCCTAGGCGACCTTGGCGGCTTCTTGGGTGGCGCAGCCGCAGCTAAAACTGCGTTCTTTCCGTCGGATCGTCGCCTAAAAGAAAACATTAGTTTCTTCGCCGTTGATCCACAAACAGAGCTGAACTTGTACGAGTTTAACTACATCAATGATGACCGCAAGTTTATCGGCGTTATGGCCGATGAAGTAGAGCGTGAGTACCCAGACGCTGTCAAAGTGACAGACCTTGGGTTCAAAGCGGTGGACTACGATATGCTAGGCATCGAGTTTAAGGAGCTAGTGTAATGGCACGCAAATCAGGCTGGCAGCAGTTCGCAGACAACTTCAACAGCGTTTACGGTACGTTTAAAAAACTCGGTAAGGATATTGAGTCCGGTAAACTCATGGACGAAGATTACGAGTTTTACTCGCCAGACGATACGGAAAAAGCAAACCCTCTGACTGGCTTAGATCGTGACCGCGCCCAAATGCGCGCACTGGCAGACATTTACACTAAGTACGGCGACGCTGAAGGCGGCTTGAAACTACGCACTCAAGCAGCGCAATCTGAGCAAGCGGAGCGTGATAACGAACTACAGCGTCAAATATTTAACAACCAAGTTAACATCCAAGGTTCTATCGCTGAAGCACTAGCGCGTGCGAACGTAGGGAATGTTAATTCTCGCACGGGGCTAAATAACGCAAATTCAAACCGTGTTAACACTCTTCTTCCAACGGAGCTACAGTATAATAATCTGCGCAACGCAGGGTTACAGACAGACAACGCGCTAAAAGGCTTGGACTTACAACTCGGGCAAGCGGTTCAAGATGATAGAATAGATGCAGCCAAATCCGGTTATACAGCTCAAATAGCGCAAGACGATGTTACAAGAGATACAGCAATCTCTTCTCTTGCACTCGGCGACTTGGATTTTGAAGCAAGGCAGGCAGAACTAATACGTCGCGTTGCGGTAGCAAACCAAGAGGGGAGCGCAGCAGACCTGCAAAACTTGCAGAACGAAGCCTTTTTGTCTTACGCAAACGACTACCAAGCGGGTAAATTTAAGACAGGTGAAGACGCTAGTGACGCGTTTGTTAGCATCGTTGGAGCGTTTGACCCGCAGCGAGCGGCAAAACTTGCGAACGATTATAGTAGTGAGCAAATTGCAGCGATTGCCAATGACGGGTTAAAAATTCAGGGGGAAGTCCAACGGCTTGTGCAAGACGGCGACATCGAAGGTTTGACTGCTTACTTTGACGAGCGTAACGGCAAAGACATCGGGATTATCTTCCAGCCACAAGGTGACGGCGGTTTTCTGATCCAAGAAACGGGTAAAGATGGACAGGTGGTAAACACTCTACTTAACACAGCTACCAGAGCAGAGTTTAACGAGGGTGTGCAAGCGCTGACAACTTTCGGTAACGCTGCGTCCTACGCGCAGACTTTGTTTGACCGTGAAAACAAAACACGCCAGACAGATATTTCTGACTTTAACGCCAATACTCAACGTCTGAGCGCGGAAGCGACTGAACGTAACGTCTCAAGCAACGTCTTGAGAAACATGAAACTGAATGATCTAACCGACGCCCAAATCGAAAAAGTCGAAGCGGAAGCCGCAGCCCTAACAAGCAAAGGGTCAGGTGTTACGCAGAAAGACATTGAAGCGGCGTTCCTAAAAATGAAAACATCGGAAGCGTACCTCCTAGCTGAGAGCGATCAGAAGCAGAGCATGGAAGACGCATTCTGGTTGAGCTTTCCGAACGCGACTCGAAACGGCTTAATAGTAACAAAAGTTAAATAAAGGCGGTAGGTATGGCTAAGTTCCGCATCGAGACACCTGATGGTTCTGTCTACGAAATCGAAGCTGATGACAACCTCAGCGAAGACGATGTTGCCAAACTTGTTCAGGGTATGGACTTAGAAGCTGAGTCGCAAAAATCCTCGCCAACAACGTACAGCCCATTCGGTGCGCCTATAGGTCAGACTGCTGCCATGCTGCCTGCGACGGGTAATGCAACCGCAGACGACTACCGTAGTGACTTTGTTCGCGGCATGTCCTCTGCTGTAGATTCTACGCAAGGTTTGGCGTATGGCCTCGGTGCGTTTGCAGGTGACTTCTTAGACCGCAACATCGGCATTGGTGGAGGACTGCGTGATGCAGGTATCGAAGGATACCAACGGAACATGCAGCAAATCCAAGATCGCTCTAAGGCGAGCGACAACTTTGAGAACTTAAACACAGCCCAAGACTACCTAGACTTTGCGCAATACTACTCGGGGTATGCGGCCCCACAAATTGTTGAGTCCATACTCTCTGGTGGCATTGGTGCAATACTCGTCAAACAAGGGGCAAAACAACTCGCAAAGCGCACGGGCCGTGAGATTAGTGAAGCAGCAGCGAAACGTGCAGGCTTTACGGCAGGTGTGACAGGTAGTGCTATAGGCCAAGGTATCGGCGCGTCTTACGGCGGTGCCGTAGATAGAGCCGTGGAACAAGGTACACCAATCGAAGACATTGATCTTGGCAGAGCCGCTGCATACGGTACAGCCGCAGGTGCGCTTGAGGGTGCCACTGACTTGTTAACTCTTGGGCTAGGTAGATTCGGTCCCACCAAGGGGCTTGGCGCAGCACTCTTTGATTCAGGTAACGCTATCACGCGTGGGCTAAAACGCGGTGCGGCAGCAGCGACTGTTGAAGGCGCAACTGAAGGTGTGCAAACAGGTCTTGAAGACTTAGGTGCGGGTATGACCGTGGACGAAGCGCGGTTCTTTGACCCTACGTCAATCGCCGCAGGGGCCATCGGTGGCGGACAGCTAGGCTTTATCGGTGGTCTGCGTAAGCCGCCAACTAGAGAGCAAGAAAAGACTGCACAACGCGCTCTAGCTAATGAGGTTGAGAACAGGCTGGCCGAGCAGAACGACGCCGCTGTGGAGCAAAAAGTTGCAAACGACGCCGCGCAAGTAGAAGCTCAACGCGTTCAAGCGCGTGTAGATAACCTAAAGCTAGACTACGCGCCTGAGTTTACGCCATACGAAGAATACAAAAAAGCAGCCGTCACCCAACAGCTGGCAGCGCTTGACGACCCAGCGACAACGCTAGGCGAACAGTTTCGCCAGTGGAAAATTGCAGAAGCTAAAAAGTCAGGCAATCGTGGAGCGTTAACTAACAACTCTGACGCAGCCAAGAAAGCATTCCTGAAGAGTACGGGCTTAGATATTAACTCGGCAGTAGACGCACAATACGATTCGGACCTAACTGCTTATGCACTAGAGCGCGAACGCACTGACCCAATCCAGAAACAAGGCACGTTTGACTTTGAGAACATGACGCCACAGGGCGAACTGGATGTT
>Ga0255777_10003231_pt1 | contig 13936 bp, 15 predicted proteins | sample 101ome_15_FD_179975 | JGI IMG/M metagenome (GOLD analysis project Ga0255777, IMG submission 179975) | Coastal salt marsh microbial communities from the Groves Creek Marsh, Skidaway Island, Georgia - 101402AT metaG (version 2) | ecosystem: Environmental > Aquatic > Marine > Intertidal zone >...
TAACTTGACTATGAGTGCGGCCTGGATGAGCGCGTGGACCATTGGTATGCCTTTGATCACTGGGTAGACCGCCATTCCCCCGACATCAAGGCCTTCCAACTATTGGAGCCACTGGATCTGGGCAGATTGTCTGACAACAACGACCGCGGCGAGGGCTGGATCCATTTTGTAAACGGGCCCTGCCCCGGCAACAGTAGCCGCTGGGTCAACATTGATCTATTGGGCACCAGCGTGCTGCAACACAAACTCATTGAGCTGGGGCTACCCATCAAGGTAGCGCTGGCCTGACTCCGCGGCGCCTCGCTGCCGCACATTAACGCTCACCAAGGAGGTGACATATGGAACACGACATCGCAGATGTTGTCGGACGAATCTGGATTTGGGTAATGATAGGTTTGATCTGGTCTGAGGCGCGCGCTGCAAATGAGCGCTTGAGTACTCAGTAACCCCTTCTGTTGCCAAGGCGGGGAGGCCTCCGGTACCGCGGGCAGTCGCGCGGCCAGACGATGTTTTAACTGCTCTCTGACGAATCGCTGTCGGCAATGACCAGGCGATAAACAGCCTGAGCAATGAACTCAAAGACCAATCTGGCTTCCTCAACCCGGTCACGGGCCTGAAAAGCTTCTTTGACCAATGAGTCGACCAAGCAAATGACTGCGTCGTCGTAATCCAGACCGTGACGGTCTGCAAAATAACGCGCTATGTCAGGTGCCTCGTCCCACGCCACACGAAGCCGAAACTGGTCTTTCGCGCTGACGTTTTTCACAGACTCCGCACCCAGAGGATGCTCGTCTGCCACGACCACACGACCCGTCATATCAACGACTTCACCCATAACAATCTCCAGGTTGAGTGTGAATGACGATCCCTAAACCCCTTCTGTTGCCAAGTGGGGCCACTCCGCTTCGCGCCTTACGGCCTAAGCAGTCTTCGGCTGGATAGCCAGTCTTTGAGTCGTGTGTTGTGTTGTCATGGCTGCCGGTAACCCTCCCTGGTCAGTGGCAAAGAGATCAGCTCCGAACGGAGAGCGGGGCCTTCGATCCGTCATACAGAAAGCGTGTTTCTGCGGCCCAGCAGAAGATGACGCCCAACTCGGGGGTTTATTCCAAAACTTTTTAAAGTTTTCGACTGGGGCGAGCAATACGGGCCCTGTGCGCTGAGCCTGTTACCCATCGGGGCCTACGAACCCCGCTGGTTTATGAAAGACATCCACCTAAACCCCGAGGAGGCGGTGCAGGCGCACCTGGACCTCAATAGCCAGCAACGCCTCGGCATTCACTTTGGGGTGTTTCAGCTCACCTGGGAGGGCATCAATGAGCCGATCGCCGCCCTTGCTGTCGCGCTGGAAGCAAAAGCACTCCTGCCATAAACGTTTTGGGTGCTAGAACCGGGCAAATGGGCTGAGATACCCCAGTAACATCTCGCGGCATCGCTCATGCGTTATAAACAGTGATCGTAGCCAGAGTTGATCGCTGGGTCACAAACCGCGCGACCCCATCGAATCAGTGAGGCAAAGAGTTCGGTGGTAATGCAGGGAGCCACATCATGAAATGTACATCTGCTACCTCGTCACGGAGCTTTTTGGCTTGCCGGTACTCGGGGGAGTTCATGAAGCGATTTAATCCTTCCAGCGAATCATAACGTTCTATGAAGTAACCGCCCGCGGTTGGGAGTTCGCCCTCGATCATATTTGCTTCGGCATACGCGAGGGGAATATAACCGCCATACTTACCGGCCAGGGGGCCTGCAACCTGCTGATAATCGGGAAGTCTTTCAGGATCGGTAATCGTCACCGAGCCAACCAGGTAAACGGACTCATCTGTCACCGCTTTGCATCCATCGTCTTGTAGACACAGTTCATCGCCTCCAGCGTGCGCGTGACCGGTCTTATCCAGCATGCCGTTGAGCTTTATGTTGAGGTAGCTCGGCTCATCAGCGAGGCTCACCCACATAATATGGTCCATGTTCTTGGCGGTGCTCTTGATCATCTCGCCGCCGGTTGTGGCCAACTGGATATAATCCCGCCCTAAGCGCTGGTTGTATTCGTATCCGTGAACGTGCCCGTTAAACACCGTGTATTTATCCCCGCCGAGGGCTTGTTCGATCTTTTTGAAGTTTGATTCATTCTCATCTTTCCAGACAGGCTTATGCATAAAAATGAACGTCCAGCGAACCCCTCTGTTGGCTTCAATCGCCTTCAGGACATAGTCCGTCTGGGCATCACTGATTACCCCATAGGATCGTTCGGGCATTTTTGCATACTCGGTGTCTTCGAATGCCGCGGGATTTTTCTTGTACACAGCAAGCGCATGATTGCGATTGGACTTAAGGTCAAAGAAAAGCTGGTCGGTAAAATCCTCGCTATCCAGCACCAGGAACAGGGTGTTTTTATAGAGGAAGTGATAGTAGCGCGGTGCCACGGTTTTTTCGTACCAATGGCGCATCGCGGTATTTGAAATATCGTGGTTTCCGACCACGGGGTAGAAGTTCAACTCGCCCTGGTTCAGATTTTGCGTGAACGCGTCCCACTCCTTGTTCATCTGATCGGTATCTTCGGTACCGCCTTCGATCAGATCGCCGATACTCATGATGAAGTCAGGGCGCATGGCGCTGACACCGGCCGCGCCAACTTTAAACACACCAGGGCGTTCGCCGCCGGTGAGGTCGGCGATGATAGCGAAGCGTACGGTGTCGTCGTCGGTTACCGGAGGTTGGATTGCAGCTGGTTGGTCGGCGGCAAAGCCTGGAGTGGCGCCGACTATTATGCCGACCGCTAGCATGATTTTCAGGAACGGGCGCATAGAGATACTCTCCCAAATACGGTATCGATTTTACAGCCCCACTCGGGAGTTTATTCCAAAACTTTTTGAAAATTTTTATTTGGCGGGTTTTGCCAAGGGGTTGGCAGGCGCCGCAAATCCATTGAGCTGGTCTCTCGCCACACTACGAGCATCAAGGATGAATAATCCAGCCGCACACGGCACACGGCCTTGAGCACAAAATGCGAAGAACAGCGGACAAACGAGCAAGCGCATTAAAGGCGCAGTATCGTAGAGAAGCCGGGTCAATTTTTTATGATCGATCCGCTAACTGTTTACGCAGCTGGTCTTTCCGGACTTTACCACTTGGGGTACGGGGTAGGTCTTCAACCACCTCAACCCGCTCGGGTATTTTTTGGCGCGCAAGCCCCTGCGCCTCAGTGAAGGCAGCGATGTCTTTCTGCGCAAGTTTGTCGCTCTCAGGCTCCAGGATAATAAAAACGCACACGCCCTCTCCCAGCCGCTCATGCGGCATGGAGACTACGGCCGCTTCCTTAATACCAGGGTGGAGATGAAGGCAGTCCTCGATCTCCTTAGCACTGATGTTTTCTCCACCGCGGATAATAATGTCTTTTTTTCTGTCGGTGATCAGGATCGCGCCTTCTGCTGTTCGTCGACCAATATCGCCCGTGTAAAAGAACCCGTCACGGGTATGAGCTTCTGCATTTTGATCAGGGTCGGCATAACCAAGAAACATACCCGAGCCCCGCGCCGTGATTTCTCCATCCGTGCCGTCGGCCACCTCTTCACCGTTATCATCAACAATACGCACCTCGTAACCATAGGCATGCCCATCGGTCGTGGCGGCCAGCTGCGCATCGTTGAGCCATCCCAGTGTAATAATCGGCGCCTCTGTACTGCCATACACCCGAACCGTCCTGCAGTTTTCCAACACATCATATGCCCGCAACACCAAAGTGGGAGGCACTGCCGCACCACCACAGGAGAAAACACGCATAGTCGGCAGCGAGTCAGCGCGCCGCTCTGCTGCGTCCAGCAACTCTTGAAGAAAAGGCGTAGCGCCTACTGTCATGGTACCGCCCACGCGATGAATGAAATCAATGCACTGGTCAGCGTTCCATCGCTCCATCAATGCAGAGCGCCCATCGCGAATAAAGGGCAGATTCAAGCCACTGCTGTAACCGGTAATATGCGTAATGGGCGACGGCATAATCATCACGTCTGATGAATTGGTGCCGGAGTGGTCACTGGTATTGTCCAGAATACGGGTCAGCGTGTTGTGACTATGCAGCACCGCCTTTGGAAACCCGGTGGTACCTGACGTATATAGCCGACACTTAACAGAGTTGGGGTCTATAGCGGGCAAACTGGCCTCGCTAGCGGGCTCACAATCTGTCAGCTGCTCGTATTGGATGGTGCCGGGATATTCGGCGACTGCTCGCACGGTGACGACGTGCTCGAGATGCGGCAATTCCGGACGCAGTCGGGAGATCATATCGACATAATCAATACTTCGGTGCTGATCGGGTATGAAGATCAATTTGCTGGCGGCATCGCTCAAAATAAAGCGCAGCTCGGCATTGCGATAGATAGGAACGATAGGATTGACAACCAATCCGAGCGCCGCAGCCGCAATATCGATGACAGCACCCTCTCGCCAGTTGGGTAACTGAAAACTGATAACGTCACCGTGCTGCAGCCCCAGCGCATGCAGTGCGCCAATTAACCGCAGCGCCTCGTTGGCGATACTGCCATAGGTAGCATCGGGCTCGTTTTCTAAAAAGATGGCTACCTTGTCGGGGTGCAATCGCGCCTTCTTAAACGCCTCTATGGCTATGGTGGTATTGCGCCATTCTGGCGCGTCGCGAGACAGGCGTTCTTGACTGAGAGAGGTCATAATTCCGTGAGCACCTTGCACTGGGAGGTAGGCGACCTGAGCGCTTCAAAAGCCGCTGGCATGTCATCCAACTTAACGATATCGGTAATCATTGGCGTCGCATCTATTCTCTTTTGGCCAAGCATCGCAATCACAGTCTCAAAATCGTCTCGCGTGTAAGCGATGGCAAAATACAGACTCAGTTCCTTTACCAAAGCCTGAACTGGAATGATCGTATCGGGCTCCTCGCAAACCCCCACAGGCACTATCCGGGATCGACGCGGAGCAATATTGATGCTCTCCTGCAGCAAGCCAGGGGCACCCACACACTCAAAAATCACGTCTGGAGCCTCGCCACTCACATCCGCAAACTCCTCCCCTAATGTAGCACCCGGAGTCAACGTGCCGGTGGCCCCCATCTGCTTGGCCATAGCGCGTCTTTGCTCAGCCATCTCAGAGACCAACACATCTTTTGCTCCAAAAAACTGGCACCACAGTGATACGGCGAGACCCACTGGTCCGGCGCCGATAATCAGGACCCGCTCACCCGCTTTGAGCTGCGCCACGCGAACAGCGTGAAGCCCCACCGCAAGCGGTTCAATGAGCGCAGCGCTCTGCATCGTCAAATCGTCAGGTAATTTAATCGTCTCGCTAGCACCCGTTTTGACATACTCGGCAAATCCTCCGGGGGTATTCATCCCGGTCAGCTTCACTTGCAAGCATTCAAAAGGGCGTCCATTGATACAAGATTTACACACCCCACAGCCGATAAAGGGCAGCGCAGTGACCCGCTCACCGATTGCCCATTGACCCTTTATCGCCGACCCCACCTCGGCAATGTGACCGCAAAATTCGTGACCCAAAATAGAATCACACTCTGCTGCAAAAGCACCTTCGCGAGTCGAGTGAAGGTCAGTTCCACAAATTCCGCAGTAGCTAACCTTTACTACCAATTCGGTAGCTTCAGGCGATGGATCGGGCACGTTCTCCACCAGAAGTGATTGCCCAATCCCTTTGAAAACAGCTGCCCTCATAGTCACTTCACCTCTTCTATTCAGTTCAAGATCAACGGGATGCTGGCATAAAAAACGCTTGCCCAGACGCTACATTAAATTTTAGTGAATGAGCAAACTGGCCGCGTGCTTCGTTATGCTTTTGTAAAGTACTTTTTGACTTTAACTCAAATTAAGTTGAGAATACTTCAATTATTTATCTAGCAGTTACAGCGTCTTACCGGCATCAGTAACCCTTCATGTCAGAAATTAGCCTGCATCCTGGCGTCGGAGAAGGTCTATCTGAAAACAGAACAACATCACCGAGCGGAATAATGACCACAGATCAAAACATCGCCTTGGATTTAAGCAGCGACGCATTCTTAAGAGAGCCGCACACGTCCTATAGGCTTGGTAGACAGCATTTCCCCGTCTATGCCGTTCCCGATCAAGACCTAGTAATGGTTTTCGGTTACGACGAGGTGCTCGAAGCGCTGATGAAACCCAAAATTTTTTCCAGCAAAAATGAAGAATCCGTTTTAGGCGCCTCAATACACAACCCGGAGTGCCAGGCGATTTATAAAACCGGCTGGCCTCAAGTTCCGACACTGTTAACCAACGACCCCCCCTCACATACCCGCTTCAAAAAATTGGTCAACCAAGCCTTTACACGAGACCGCGTCGCTGGGATGCAGGGTCATATGGAAGCCATGGCCGATGCGCTCATTGACAACTTCATTGAAGACGGCGAATGCGACTTTATCGATCAATTTGCTAATCCACTTCCGTGCCAAGTGATCGCGGAGCAGTTGGGTTTTCACGAGCGCGACATCCCAAAAGTAAAGGTGTGGAGTGACGCGTTTATAGACCTTATTGGGACTGACATGACATCGGCAGAGCAGGTGGAGAGAGCCAAAAGTGTCGTAGCTTTTCAACACTATATGAAGGCCTGCCTGGACGAACGACGCACTCGCCCAAGGGAGGATGTGCTGACTGACTTGGTCAATGCCCGGGTTGACGATGAAACCCCCCTGAACGAGGCAGAGCTTCTCAACGTTGCTCAAGCGCTACTGGTAGCCGCCAACACCACAACTTCGCACATGCTGTCAGGCGGGCTACTCGCTTTGATCGATCATCCAGTGCAATTAGCCAAAGTCCGGGAAAACCCAGATCTCATACCCAACATGGTAGAGGAGCTACTCCGGCTGCAGACTCCCACTCAAGGCATGTGGCGGCGGGCTTCTGAAGATACAGAGCTCGGTGGTGTCTCAATCAAGAAGGGTACGATGCTCATGCTGATGTTTACGTCGGCCAATCGTGACGAAAAGTATTTTACTCACCCGGATGATTTTGATGTCGAGCGAGACTTTTCCACTGCCCATGTCGCGTTCAGCCGAGGGGTTCATACTTGCATCGGCATGATGCTTGCGCGCCAGGAATTGGTCTGTGCATTCAGACAAATACTCAAGCGAATGGACAACATTAGGTTATCGAGCTCCAGGCCACGCCCACAGTATGAGCCGAGCTTGATCTTTCGTGGCCTTGAGAGTCTCCACATCGAATTTACGGCGCGCTAGACAAGCTGTTCGCTGAGGTAATGATTTCGCCTGGCAGCGCGGGCTCCAATGTATATCCACACCGGCCCTTTTTAGCGGCAATGCAGGCTTAAAGGCGGGCTATCTCGCCGGATGCTTGCTGAGAGTCAAACCTGCATAGAGGCAACATGGTCTCCAGAAAAATCCGACGCGCATCTTTTAGTTGCATACCCTTGTCAAAATAAACAGACGAGCGCAAACCAATGATCAGTGCGTAGCATACCTCGGCTGAATCAGCAGAGCTTTGCCCAAGAGCAGATGGCGCCTCTTCAAAAAGAGCCACTAGGTAAGATTTACAAACCTCATCAAAATTATTTTTTGCGCGACACAATCCATCGTGATTTACAGCAACACCAAAGCACTCCAGCATAATGCCAATCTCTTTACGAGATCGCGCCTTACCCTTAAACCAAAAATCGGCCAGGGCATGGATTTGATGCAGCGGCGCGTTTCTGGCTATGGCTTCAACCTGCTCTAAAATTCGGGTCGAAACAGATTCAAAGTATTCGAGCAAGATAGAGTCCTTGCCCGAGAAGTAATAGCAGAGGTGGCTGGCCGACATATCGGCGCGGTTTGCAATGTCCTGAAAAGACGTATTGAAGTAGCCCTCGGCTTCAATACAGTCGTGCAGCGCCTTGAATATCTTACGTCGTCGTCGTTCTCCCGGGCCCACCGAGGTTGCTGGGGATCGTTTTGATATTGCCAAAATGGCCTCGCCGCGGGCTTGAAAACTAGCGCGCCATAGTACCGAATGGTCGATTCAGTTGAAACAACTCGGTGGGATCCCCGCGTTGTGAACTTCGCGTGAGGGGTGATTCGCAGCGGGAGTAATCGTCGCCCACCACGAAGCTGCCTCTCTCAGAGGCCAAGCGACCGTCCAATTATCTCCTTCATGATTTCAGTCGTACCACCATAGATTGTCTGCACCCGGCCGTCTCGCCACGCTCGAGAAATACTGTAATCATCCATGTAGCCATAGCCACCATGGAGCTGCAGGCACCGGTCGTTCACTTTATTTTGCAGTTCGGTAGTCCACCATTTCGCCATGGCAGCCTCTTCGGGACTGAGTTCCTTATCGTTGAGTGCAACAACGCATCGATCGACAAATTCCTGCCCTATTCTTATCTCTGTCTGCATTTCTGCCAGCGCAAAGCGGCTATTCTGAAAGGAACCAATGGGCTGACCAAAAGCCTCCCTTTCTTTCACATAGGCCAGAGTCAGATCAAAACTGTAGCGCGCTGCCGAGATTGCAGATACGGCAATGTTGAGCCGCTCCTGAGGTAAATTAGACATCATGTAGTAGAAGCCTTCATTTTCGTTGCCCAGACGATTTGCCACTGGCACACGGCAATCAACAAACGACAGCTCGGCGGTGTCCTGGCAATGGCGACCGATTTTTTTAAGGTTACTACTACGCGTAAATCCCGGTGTCCCCGACTCTACCACCAGCAAGGTAATGCCTTTATGGCGATCAGCACCGGTGCGCACTGCCAAAACCAGTACATCGGCGTTGATACCGTTAGAGATGAATGTTTTAGACCCATTTACAACATAATGGTCACCGTCTCGCTTGGCCGTAGTGGCCAGACGACCCAAGTCTGATCCGACGCCCGGCTCGGACATGGCAATGGCAGAGATCAATTCACCAGAACATAAGCCGGGCAACCACTTCTGCTTTTGCGCGGCATCACAGAACTCAATAAAGTACGGAATGATGATGTCGTTGTGCATGGCAATCCCCGAACCTGCACTGCCGACCCCCGCCAACTCAAACTCTTCCATGATGATCTGGTTGAAGCGGAAATCATCAATTCCAGCGCCACCCCATTCGGTTCCGACCTGCGTGCCTAAAAACCCGCTGTCGCCAGCAGCTGTAAACATTGATCGGTCACAGATGCCATTGGCCTCCCATATCGCGTTGTGAGGCACAACTTCTGATGACACAAATTTTTTGAAAGCATCTCGGAATAACACATGATCTTGCTCGAAATGATTGCGCTCCATATATATGGCCACCGTAATTTTTTCAAAAAAAAGAAGACACTACGCAAGGGCAGTGAACGCATTTCTAAACAGCGTTTTCGGGCTGGGCTGCCCTCTTTTAAGCATGGCACCCACCCTCAAAACTGACAACAAAAAATTGAATAAATTTCAATATTTTTTGAGTCATGCTCAATTAAAGTTTCGCAACCCACCGGAGTGCGTTATGCTCGATGAGAGCGCAGAAGCGCCCATGCTGCGACCTTTATCAAGACAACAAGCAGAGGAAAACACCGTGGCCAGACAGAATACGCTCTATGAACCCAGTCGACATTCAGCGCAAAGCTATGAGGATATTCTGGCGTCTGACTTGGTGCCATCTCCTGACTTTTATCGCGAGGGTGAGAATCCGCCGGCAGAACTGGAGTCGTACGCAACCTCCCGTTACTACGACCCGGCCTTTTTCCAAAAAGAGGTTGAATACCTTTGGCCCAAGGTATGGATATGGGCCTGCAGAGAAGAGGAGATACCCAACGTTGGTGACCACATGGTGTTTGATATCGCCGGTTACTCTTTGCTGATAATTCGATCATCCGATAACGAGATCAAGGCGCTTCATAACTCCTGCCTACATCGGGGAAGGCAAATCATAGAGTGTGATGGAAAAGGCGCCAAGGCACTGCGTTGTCCCTTCCATGGTATGGCATGGAATCTTGATGGCTCTCTCAAATTTAATCCATTTGCATGGGACTCCCCCCAGTGGGACGAGCAGGAAACGCGATTACCTGAGGCCCTTGTCTCTACCTGGGGGGGATTTGTGTTTATCAACATGGACCTGGCGGCCGCGCCTCTCGAAGATACCCTCGGTCCTATTCCTGATCACTTTTCTCGATATGATCTTGAAAACCGCTATAAGGCCGTACACGTCAGCAAGAAAATTCGCGCCAACTGGAAAGCCTCCACTGAGGCTTTTATGGAAACCCATCATGTTGTGGGCACTCATCCGCAAGGGTTGCCGATGACAGCCGACTCGAATACCCAATACGACCATCCCAGCGACTATGTTGGTCGGCAAATCTGTGCGCACGCGGTGCAAAGTCCGCATATTACCGAAGAGCTCAACCAGCAAGACATATTTGATGCCTTTTTTGGCTCTGGGCAGCACGACGTGGACGACGAATCAAGATTGATCGTACCGGATGGCATGAGTGCCAGAGCTTACGCTGCACAGGTTATGCGAACGCAGCTATCGTCAATCACAGGCGAGGACTACAGTCACGCGGGCGACGCCGAGTTCACCGATTCACTAATGTACAACGTGGCGCCGGCCATGAGCTTCTGGGCCGGCTTTTACCAAAACATTGTCTACCGATTTCGACCCAATGGCACCGATCCAGAAAGCTCAATTATGGATATCGTGATTTTGCGGCCCGTACCAAAAGATGGCCCCCGACCCGACCCCGTGCCCATCATGCATCTAGACTTCGACGATCCGGTGACGTTAGCGGGGGCCACCATGGGCGAAGGGCTTTCCGTTGTATTCGAACAAGACGCAGTGAATCTTCCTTGGGTCCAAAAAGGACTTCGAGCCAGCCGAACAGGAACCGTTGAGTTCACCCACTATCAGGAGATGCGCCTACGCTTGCATCACCGGCTTATCGATCGCCTGATAGAAGAAGGAGAAGCAAAAAAATGAGGAACGCAATTCGAATCCTGGCGGTTTGTATCGCTGGTGTAATGATGCCCGGATATCAAGCGGTAGCTGAGGTGGCTGAATCTTACAAATGCAAAATGAAAGCCGGAGTGAGCAGAGCACAACTCGCAGAAATGGCGGAGACTTACATTGGCGTTGGCGAGTCCAAAAATTTCACCGACTTTAAACTCAGCATCCTGTTTCCTATGTATAGCGATGATATATCGACAGGCACCTTTTTCTGGAACGGCACCTCAACCACGATGACGGCGCTTGAACAGGCCATTGCAATCTGGGAGGGCCCTGACAACAGTGAAGCTCAGACACTTTGGTTGCAATACGTAGAGGGCTGCGAGAGCGCTAGTCTCTTCAGCGCCGTTACTATTAATTAAGGCACATCTGATTAAGGCACAGCGCCGCGGCCGCTTTTAGCCGGGGCACCGGAGAAGGCCAATGCTAACTGCTGAACACTACCGGTCTATGGCAATAGAACGTCGAGAAAACGGGGTGGCTGTCGTTACGCTCAATAGACCCGATAAGCTCAATGCCGTCGACAGCACCATGCACACCGAATTAACCCGCTTTAGCGTCGATTTTGCGAATGACGACGATCTGCGCGCGCTCATTATTACGGGCGCTGGTAGGGCATTCTGCGCAGGCGGAGATTTTAGTCCTGAAGATCAGGTCTCGGGCGGGAGTGACGGGAAAAAGCTCTGGAGAGAGTCACGCCAAATCGTAGATAACATGCTCGCTTGTGAAAAACCCATTGTTGCGGCAATAAACGGTTATGCGCTTGGGCTAGGCGCCACTGTGGCGCTACTCGCTGATGTGTCTGTCGTATCACCGTCAACAAAAATCGCTGATACGCACGTGAATATGGGTATTGGCGCAGGCGACGGAGGCCAGGTGATATGGCCCTTCCTCATCGGCGTCAATCGCGCCAAGTACTATCTGATGAGCGGCGATAAAATCGGCGGTAAAGAGGCCGTTGAAATGGGTTTGGCGACTTTTATGGTCGCAGAAGACGAGCTGTTAGTGCCGCGTGCGATCGAGATTGCAGAAAAATTAGCGGCCGGTGCGCCACTGGCGGTCGCCGCATCAAAACTGGCGGTGAATGCATATCTGAGATCAGTCAGCGCCGCGCTATTTCCATTGGCAGCGCACGCACAGGAAAACACGATGGCTAGCGCTGATCACCAAGAGGCGATTTTAGCTTTTCGGGAAAAACGGGCCCCTCACTTTAAGGGCAGATAATTTCTTTCATGGCGAATCTATCCATCTGAATTTCTCTTAGTAAAACGATCAAACAAAAAAGGAAAGTCGTTGATGCCCGACACGTATAGAAAAATTGTTGCACATAAATATTCGAAGAACTTTAGAGAGGCGAGCGAGATCGTTAGTACAGCGATCGTTGAGCCGGGCCCCGGTCAGATCTTGATCAGGAATAGCTTCGGAGGAGTCAATGCTTCAGACGTCAATATCAGTGGTGGCGTTTATTTTTCAGACGGAAACTTTCCATTCGATCTAGGTTGTGAATCAGTTGGTGAAGTCGTTGCAGTTGGATCGGGCGTGACCGAGTTCAAGGCGGGAGATGCGGTCGCATCGCCTCAAATGGGGAGCGCCTACAGCGAGATGCTCTGTAGAAATGTAGACCAATTTATTAAGGTGCCCGATTGCTCTCCTGAATATCTATCAGTGTCAGTAGCCGGTCTAACCGCTTCAATTGGGCTCCACGAGGCAGGAAACATGGGCTCGGGTGAGACGGTACTGATTACTGCAGCGGCCGGGGGTGTCGGTAATTGGTGCGTCCAGCTAGCAAAACTGGCTGGGAACCATGTTATCGGAACCTGTAGCACTCAGGAAAAAGCAAAAGAATTGGAAAGCATTGGCTGCGACAGAGTGATCGTCTACTCAGAAGAGGACCTGGGTGAGGTGTTGGCTGCCGAATATCCTGAGGGGGTGAATCTTGTTTTTGAGCAAGTTGGCGGACAGACTTTTGACACCTGTGTCGACCACATCGCTCAGCGCGGGCGAATATTGGTCTGTGGGTTCATCTCAGAATATATGGGAGACCCCCAAGAGGTCACCGCCCCTCGGATTTATCACAAGCTCCTATGGAAGTCGGCGCAGCTACAGGCATTTCTCTACAAAGATTGGCCTGACAAAATCGCCCATCATCTTGAATCGCTCATAGAACAGGTTGCAGGAGGGCACATCAATCCACTCCTCGACCCGAAGGAATTTCTCGGCCTGGAAAGCGCTGCAGACGCACTTGAGTATCTTCATTCAGGCAAAAATACGGGGAAAGTGGTGGTCAGATACTGACAGCGCCCAGGCCCAAATCTCTGAAGCCCAATGGTGTTTTCTGACAATAGCCCGAGGAAAAAACGATGAAAAAACTGACTTTTGCTTGGGCGTTATTGATCTCAATAGCGCTTTCCTCTATCGGGGTCATGGGTTCAAACCTCGCAGCATCAGAAAAGCAAACCGCCACTCAGGACAATGTGGGTCCGGTATCGGATCGTCTTGCGATTCGCGAGCTAATTGAGTCTTATATGGCCGCTGTCATAGAACAAGATGCCGACAAATGGATCGCGAACTGGGCAGAGGATGGCGTTTGGAATCTGGGGGGCGGCGACATCTCTGGCAAAGATCGTATTCTCGAATCGTGGTTAACCATCATGGCTCCCTACGAACACACGGCCATGTTTGGCCAACCTATATTCATTCAGGTCGAGGGCGATGAAGGTGTGGCGCATTGGCACACCAATGAACGACTGAGATTGTTCAGTGGCAATGAAATGCTGGCAGTGGGGCGTTACAAGGATCGCTACATGCGTATCGATGGAGTCTGGAAGATCAAACGCCGGGACTATAGCGTGGTCTTTACCACCACAGGGGGCCCCGAGTAGCGAGTGGCACAAGAATGGCAGCAATGGGCCGCCCCGACAGAGCAGTAATGAGTGATTCAGTACTTAGGCGCACAGTGATAAGACACTCCGTCTTTTTGCCATGCACCT
>Ga0255777_10003232_pt1 | contig 13933 bp, 9 predicted proteins | sample 101ome_15_FD_179975 | JGI IMG/M metagenome (GOLD analysis project Ga0255777, IMG submission 179975) | Coastal salt marsh microbial communities from the Groves Creek Marsh, Skidaway Island, Georgia - 101402AT metaG (version 2) | ecosystem: Environmental > Aquatic > Marine > Intertidal zone > Salt...
AAAGACCGAACGCGCATCGCCGACATGAGCTTTGTCCGACAGTACATCGGCCTCGTCCTCGCCGTTCTCGCCGCCTCCGGTGTTTTTCTCTGCGTGCGAATCGAAGAACGCTTCGGCATCGACCACGGCGTCGTTCTGAAGTCGTCCGTCCTCATGGCCATCGTCTCTCTCGTCTTGCACGAGCTCCGCCCGGAGAAGCGACCGTTTAAGATGACGTTCGACGCGGCGGAGGCGAAGAAGGAGTGGGCGGAGAAGAAGGCGGCGGATAAGAAGGCGGCGGGTAAGAAGAAGCGGTGAGGATGCGCTCTACGATTGCGTGGTTCGCGGGGAGAGGGTTGATATCGCGCGCGCGCAAACGACGCGTCGTTCCTCGCGATGCTGACGAAATAGGCGTGTAATAGATGGATAATAATTTAGAACACCGTTTCCACGCGTTTCCACGCCGCCTCGTCCGTCGCGCGAGCGCACCGACGGCGCGAGAACGCCGTCGGTGCGATTGTCGACCGAACGCGTCGCGGCGGGTCGCGGCGCGGCGTTTCGTGTTCAGCGGGCGCATCACACGTCGTCGCGCGCGCGCGTCGCGGTCCCGGGCGCCGGTCGACGCGCGAGACGATATGGGATGCATCTCGAGTAAATCGTCGTCCGCGCGCGCGGATAAGATTTCGAGCGCGTACGGCGACACCGTGCACTTTGAAGCGAGCGGGCGAATCTTTGATTTTAACGCGAGGCTCACCGATGAGTTTGAGATCGTCGATCGCGTCGGGTTCGGACAGCAAGGGACGGTGTATCGGGTCCGTGAGATTGCGACTGGAGATTTGTACGCGATGAAGGAGACGCACATCGGGGTGTTCGGGGCGAATGCGAAGCGTCGGGAGGCTTACTGCGAGATTGAGACGCTGGCAAAGATGAGACACCCCAACGTCGTGTCGTTGAAAAAGGCGTTTCAGACGAGCTCTGAAGTGCAAGTGGTGATGGAATTGGCGGGGGATGAGACGTTGCTGTCGTTTCTGGTCAAGCTGGATGAAGATGAGGGTTTGAGTGAGGCGGAAAAGGTGGATGTGAAGCATGAGTTGTTGCGCCAGCTCGTGGACGCGGTGGCGCACGTGCACTCGCGAGACTGCGTGTTTAGAGATCTCAAGCACGACAACGTCATGGTTAAGCACGATGGGGACTTGAAAAAGGCGCAAATCAAGCTCATTGACTTTGGGCGGGCGGCTCTTTTGCGAAGAGAGGATAGATTTAGCAATTTGCCGCCTCTAGGGACATCGCTCTTCCAGGCGCCAGAAGTGGAGCAACGAAAGGAATACGGACAAGCGTCCGACATGTGGGCCGTCGGTGTGTTCGCGTACTTTCTAACAACCGGGGTCATGCCGTTTGAACACACGGTTTCCGGGCTGTACAAAGCTTTGCGGGGCGAGTATGAGCCGATGGATGTATCTGTGGACAAGAACGCGCGAGATTTGGTGTCAAAGCTTTTGGTGCTCAATCCGTCAAAGCGCATCAACGCCGCGCAGGCGGCGACACATCGCTATCTCAGAAAGGGATACGAAGCGCATCGACACGTCGCACAGGGTGACTCTCTTCAAGTCCCGAGTGACATGGTTTCATCCGCGAAGAAGCAGCTTCGAGCTCTCGTGATGCAAGAAAGTTTGGAACGGCACACCGTTTCATTGCTCGCGGACAAACTCAACCCTGAGGACGTCACGACTCTCCGACGATGGCTCGGAATGAAGGCCGAGAAATCCGTACACCGTGGTACAGCAAACGTAAGGATAAAGCATCAAATTCAAATGGTTCAGTCTGAGTCACGTTCTCCGAGTGCGGCAACTCCTGACGATACTGTGAGCGGTGGTCACGCGTACATCGACGACATACAGGCACAACGCGCGCTTGATGCGATGTATAAAGACTACGCCGAGCGCGGTTCTGACAGTAAGGATACGAGCTTTCACGGTCGGGGATTGTCGCAATCTGCTTCATTTGCGGCGCTTTCCGACGCGTTAAACAACCTGGCTCAAGAAGAAGATAAGGAGGCACATTCACCTCCATCGAAAAGTTCTCCTCCGGCGAAACCACCTCGACTGACAATGTCTGACAAATTGAGCAGAAGCTCGCCGGGATTGAGTGGAAGGCTCAGTCAACCCGGCTCCTCCAAAAATTTGTCGGGGAGAAGTTTCGTCGGTATCGCGCACGCGAGCGGGTTCTGTACTATTGACGAGCTAATCACGGCGTGTTTGAGCGCGCGTCTTACGATTGTCGCAGAGGAACTCGAAAAGGTGCGCTCCTCTCTGAAAATGGAACGCATGGAGAAGCTCAAGTCGGTGGGTATCGACTCGCAAGACGAGAGTATCTTGCTCGATATTATATTATTTAGACACGATGATCTGCTGAGCAGGGTAGAAGCCATTCACATGCGCCAGCTCAAGGACTGGTCTGTGAGAGGCGGGACCCGCAGCATAGTATTTGATGGTTCGGCGCAATATGTCAAGCCTATCCAAGAAGTAGAAGACGCATGAATAATTTTGTTGTAATTGAGATCTGAATCACAGATGCGAAATTTGCGCGCATGGCGCGTCGTCTAAAGCTAACATTGATATTTCTTTTTGTTTTTTCGATGTTTTTGCTTTTGTACTGTACTCTCCAACTCAGACGACGCATTACATCATATAACGTTGTTGATGCACGTTTGCGTCCATTCGGGCTCCCCACTGGAACTCCGCCATCAGGCAGACGTGGTCACTCGACCATTGGGTGTTCGGTAGACCCCCGTACTTTGCTCTCACTTCCTTCTCGCTAGGAAGTTCGAGCAAGCTGAGAGGTGCGAGCGTGTCCTCCGTGTAGAAGACGTAGTCGAGCGCACCGTGGAAATCCTTGGTGCAGTTGGTGAAAATGGGCTCGCCGATGACGTCGACTCGGTTTCTTTGACGCTCGAGCGCCTCCGAGTCTAAGCAAGGCTTGTGTAAATTCGTGTATGCTGAAACAAGCGGAAGAGGATGCGACAACTTGGTGGAAGGTTGAAGGATACCGAACGGATCGATGCCGAGTTCGGGATGATCCGCCGGGACACGGCCACTGCCGAGCAGCGAGTGCGCCGCACTTCCCGGAACAGAGTTGAAATCACCACAAACAACCATTGGTATCTCTGCAGACGTAGCAATCTTTTCCAGACCCTTCAAAAGAGTATGAACTTGCCATAACTTAACGTCGTTGTGTTCGGTGTTCGCGTGAATATGCGTGTTCGCGATGCACAACAGCTGTCGCTTGCCGTTCATGAGTTGCTGATCGACATCCAGCGCCTCCAACACGGCGATAAGCGCAATGTTGTCCTTCATGAGTCGGTTCAGCGCATCCTTCTTTTGCGTTGCGCCACCCAACGATTCAACCAAACTCAATGCAGCCTTGTTAAACTCAACCTCGTACTTTTTGATCAACGCAAACTTGTCCTTTTTGAAAAAGATGGCGCACCCGTCAATGACAAATTTACCCTCGCTGAATACTTGCGCCGTCTTCTTCTTGTACACCGATGCGTATCCGTGCTTCGCCATCTCGCCTTGGAAAAATTCTTCGAAGTGGTCGGACTGGACCTCTTGCAGACACAAAATGTCTGCGTCGTAGTTTACAAGCTCCTTCAGAATATTCTGTCTGCGGTACGCCCACGCCAAGGCCCAATCTGGAACGTATCCGTACATGTCGCTGTTGCAGTACAGATCTGCCAAAACGTTGTACGTCGCCACAGTGAAGGTGCGAGGTTCTGCCGTGCTGTTCGGTGCAATCTTTACGAGGTTTCTACGCGGAGGTTCAGGCGCCGGAATCACCCTACCGGTGATGACGTTTTGTGGCTGCGCCTGCTCGTTGCCCGACTTGGCGTCCACCGGCACCACTTCGAGCTTGAGCACGTGCCCAACATCGTCCGCCTGGACGGTGTAGTTACGCGTCTGACAAACCTCAATCCAAGGTTCAACTCGCTTCTTCTCTTCTGGTTTGTCCGCCTCCGCCTTCAGCGCCTTCCATCCTTGCTCCGCGTCATCCTTCGCGCTCGAGGCGCGGTCCAACTTGGAAGGAAACGGCTCTCCATTCGCGATCCGGTTCCGGTTCCACTCCCTCCACGCATACTTAAAGCACTCACTGTCGCAATGATACGTCCTCGTCGCAATGTTTAAAAGCGTCGCTTGCTCCGCTGGGTGCACCGAGCACACGCTCATCTTTGTCTTCTTGCCCGACCTAAACCATCTGTACCGAACGTAGCTTCCCTCGTGTGCGTTATCCTTTCCGATATCCTCCGTCGTCGAAGTCCCGTCCGACTTACGCGTCACGATGTACGGCGCCAATTCCACACCGACGATCGGCGTATCCGTATTCAGCGTCGCGCGGGTCACAGTGAGACTCATCCTTTTGACGACGTCAACGCCTCTTCGCCCTCGCGCGCGCTCGTTCTCTCCGTCCTCCTCGTCGTCTTCGCCACTCCCACCTCGCGACCGTCCACCGCGCCGATCAAAGAGACCTTAAACGCCTCCCGCGTCTCCCCGTCGTCGCGCGAGCAAAGCGTTCGCGAGCGTCGCGGCCGAGACGGAGATGTATTCAATTCCCTTTTGAGATTAATCGAGTGATCTCGAGGAGAACGAAGCCTCTTCCTCGTTCGGTTTCCCGCCAGTCACGGCTCGTCGGCGAAACCAATCGTTTACGCGCCTTCCCGCACGCGGTTCGTGCGCTTCGCCGCGCCGCGCGCGCGTTCCTGCCGTCGTGCGCCGCGTCGATCGCATCTCTCGCTCGCGGTGGAGACCCTCGTGTACCCTCGTGTACGATATCCCTTATATAGGTCTACAGTCGTCTCAAATACGATTTTATTCATCGCATGGTAAGATGTAACAGAGCTTTCCGAGGATGATATCGTTGTTAGTTTTTGTTAACTTTAGCTTTAGCTTCAAGATTATACGCTGCGACGTTTTATATTCCGTAGTTGATTGTGTTAAACATTGTAAAATATGATATGCGGGACTGTTTTTCTTTGTGTGTACGCAGTGACGGTTCGTTTGACTGACTGTTCCTCTCGGGCGACGTGTGTACGTAAAGAAGCGACGACGGACGGGCGGGCGGGAGACGACGGCGCGAGCGAGGACGACGGCGACGGCCACGCGGATCGTCCGTAGAACCGTCGAGCGCGCCGGTCGTTTGGCGACTGCGCGATTGAGCGACTGCGCGATTGAGCGATTCCCAATTCGTTGTGCGCCGATGCGCAGAGGTTGGCACAGAGACCGATCGGACGAACGGACCTGTGAGCCGAATGCGCCGGCGGCGAACGATGACGCGACGACGCGAAGAAGACGGGAACGATCGGAGACGGTGACCGCGCTCGGAGCGTGTGCGATCGGAGGGGCGTGCGCGGTGGGGGTGTGGTGGGGCGCCGGGGCGTTGGAGAGGTACGCGCGCGCGACGGGCGCGGGAGCCGAAGCGTACTCAGCTCGGCGCTCTGGCTTTGGGGAGACTTTGAACAGCGCGGCAGACGTGGCGATTCGGCAATTGGATGGATTCGTGCGCGAAGACACTTTCGATGTGTCTTTGGAAGGGAAGCGACGCGCGGATGGATTCATTCGCGTGGTCGGAACGCATCACAAGACGGGAACTTCGTTGAGCGCAGATGTGTTTCGCACCGTATCGCGAGAGTTTGCGTACGAGTTCTTTGACGTACGACAAGCCGAGGATTCACCCAACGCATCGGCTAGTGCGTCGTTGAAATCGTTTCATAACGCAGATATCGTGCTTGACTATCACTTTGGAAAGACATTACCGAGATATCTGACGACTGATCCGACGACGCGCTCCTGGAGCTCCTTGACGTCCGTCGCCAGAGCGAGTGATCATCGCATTGTGCACGTCGTCAGAGACCCTCTCACGACTCTCATCAGCGGTTTAGTATACCACATGCGCCACCCTGCGGATGAAAAGTGGTTGTCAGACGCGCGAGATGAGCTCCGCGGGCAAACGTATGCGGAATTCCTTGCGAAAGCGTCGCCCATCGATCGAGTTCGAGCAGAACTCGTAGTCGCCGACGAAGAGCTCCGCGCGCTCGTGTTGACGTACGCCGATTGCGAGAGAGATAGCAGGTGCATCAACGCACGTCTCGAGGATTTCGATTCCGACTTCAAGTCCACGTTGCGGAGGGTGCTGCGACACCTACAGTTTCCGCCTTCGCTAATTACCGAAATGGTTCGTTCCGCCCAGGCGCACGACACTGGTACGTGGTCCGCGTCAGAGGTTGAGACCAACGTGCACCTGACGAGAAATTCAGTCGAACGCGATGCGTTGTTCGACGCGGCGCTCCGTGAACCCGACGTGAGACATGTGATCGAGAAGCTGCGACGCGCGATGAACTACACTTCAAGCAAGCTGAGAAGTTGAATTACACATTTGTTTACGTTTTTGACTCTTTTTTCAGTTCAAATTCAAACGCCTCCCGACAAAGGACGACGAAAGAGTGGTGTCGTTGCTAAATACGCGTGCTTCACTCTGGAAGCGGAATCCCGTTCGGATACTCATTCTCCTTGATCCAGGGATGTTCTAATAAGCGGCTCAACGGCAAGCGCGAGCTCGGCTCCTTGACCAGGAGACTTCTGATGAGGTCCTTGGCGTTTTCGCTAATATGCGAAGGAAATTGCAAGTCGACGCGCAAAATGCGCTTGTACGTCTCGCTGTGACCCTCAGCCTCGAAAGGAGGTGTTCCAACCAAGAACTCGTACGCCAACACGCCCAGTGACCACACGTCGACGGCGTAATCGTGATCGCGCCCCTCTACCATCTCTGGCGGTAGGTAATCGAGCGTCCCGCACAAGGTTTGTCTCCGGCTATTCGGAGCGTGCACCGACCAACCGAAGTCGGCAATCTTGAGCTCACCCTTGATGCCGACGAGCAAGTTTTCCGGCTTGATATCGCGATGGATGACGTGCTTTTTGTGACAATAAATTAGCGCTCTCGCAAGAGACGCAATATACGTCGCACTTCTTCGCTCACTAAACCGTTTAACCCGCTGCAACTCCTTGTACAACTCCCCGCGCGCGGCGTACTCCAAAATCAAAAACACCCTCGTGTTGTCGTAAAAGTAGCCATACAAGCGCAAAATATTCGGATGTCTCAAGTGCGACTGAATCTCAATCTCTCTTCGAAGCTGATGTTCGACGTGCGACGCGCACAGCTGCGTCTTGTGTAACACCTTGAGCGCCACGATGTACTTGCTCTTCTTCTCGCGCGCCAAGTACACCGAACCAAACTTTCCCTTTCCGAGCGGCTTGCCAATGTCAAAGTCATCCAACTGCGAACGCGAACGAAAGCGAAACACGCGCGTCAGTCAATCATCACTCCCATCGTTCATCACGTGAGATGCCGAATCGTCTCGAGCGGACGCGAATCCTTTGCGAATACAAACCAATCGCGTCGAGCGCGGGCGCGACCAACAGACAAAAAAACTCAAACTCGCGCGCGACGCGTCCTTCCTCCTTTATCGACGTACCTTCCACTCCTTGGTCGCTCCACCGCTCTCGCCCTCCGTCGACGCGTTCACCGCGCGTTCGCTCATCCCCCGACCGATCAACGGGCTCTTCCCGCCTCGAAGATGCGCGTCCGCGTTCTCTTTTTCCCGGCCAACGCCCTGTTGTTGCCCGAGCTGCTGTTGCTGCTGCGTCCACCCATCTCTCCCGCCCCGCGAACCGGGCGTCGACCTCGCGTCCATCCTGCGCGAACCAACCGATCGATCGAAATAATTATTTCCCGTCAGTCGTTCCCGTCGTGAAATCCACCGCGCGCGCGCGCGTCGCGATGCGGCAGTCGCGCATTCATCCGTTCGTTCGTTGTCCGTTGAAGCAAAGCGACAAAGAGTTCCCCTTCGCATTCACCGAACGCCCGTCGTCGTCGCGATCGCGATGGCGAGAAACGACCGCCCGCGCGAGATTGAAACGAGATGAAATCACATCCACCGCGTCGTTCGCTCGGGCGTCGTTCGCTCGGGCGTCGTCGCGCGTCGCGTCGTACCTTCACCGTCGCCGTCGTCTGACGTTCGCGCGTTCGCATTCGGTTCCCTCGTCCGAAAATGGCAAAAATCGATGGAACGTATATTGAGGGCAGTTTTGTGGTAATAAACGGGTTTTGGTGAACTGGTACGCGATGCCGCTTCGACGCGAAACGGTCGTCACACGGCGACGGCGACGGCCGACGGTGGGGCGAACGGGCGACGATCGCGTCCGTAGCGCGCCGACTTCGTCGCGCGTCGGTGATTCGAGGGGTGCTCGCGTCGTCGGTGGGGTCAGAGGAGTGATTCGTGTTTGATCCCGCGCGTCGTTTGACTGAAATCTCAAGACGATGGCGTCGTCGACGCACGCGCACGCGCACGCGCGTCGAGAGTCTTCACTGTCGACGTCGTCGATGATGGATGACGAGACGTCGCCTCGCGGAGGCCCGCGACCGCGACCGCTCGCGCGAACGCCGGTGAGCGCGCCGATGACGACGACGACAGACGGCGCGTCCGCAGACGCGCGACGCCGGGAAGAAGCGAAAAGCCGCCGACGCCCCGCGGTAGAACCGCGACCGCGGAGAGCGACGACGATGGATGCGCACGGAGACCGTATTGCGACGATGTCGGCTGAAGTCCGCGCGCTGCGGGCGCAACTTGAGGCGCTCGAGGCGAGGAAGTTTGGCGTCGGCGTTTCAAAGCGCGACGCCGCAGTGGGAGTGGAACCGCCGCGTCGACGCGGAATCGCGAGCGAAGCGATCGATCGCGTCCTCCATGAGGTTCCGAGGACGGCGCACACGCCTTCTGGTGAACCCTTCGAGCCCGTGACGCGTCAGTTTAGCCTCGGGGTGATCAAACGGCGCGAGATGGGCGCGTGATTAGTCTTTGTAAAAACAGAGTTGAAAAAGTAGTCGCAGTTGCATCAAACGCCATACACACACGCGCGCATCTCATCGCGAAGGATGACGACGTGAAACGCAAACCATCGGACGAAAGAACGAACGAACGCGTCGCGATGCACGGACGGGAAATCTCACTCGACGAGGCGGCGGTGGCGGTTCGTCGAGGAGCTAAACTCGTCAAGTATTGCAGAAACGCCAAGCCGCACTTTGTCTTCGTGCAACTGAGCGCCGACGCGAGCGCGCTCACGTGGGTGGGAAAGCGAGAAAAGGAAAAGTCGATATCGTTCGTTACCGTCGAGCGCGTGCTGAGCGGACAGCATACCGAGCTATTTCGAAAGAGGAGAGGAGAACACGATGTTTTGAAATCTTTTTCGATCGTGTACGAAGACGCCAGCGGGGCGTCGAGTCGAACGTTGGATCTCGTGTGCGATAACGAAAACCAAAGGAATCTTTGGGTGTTTGCGTTGGAGCATCTGGTGCATCGCGCGCAAAGACACGCGCAGGTGAGTGGGTTTGGTGAGATTACACAGGCGACGAGCGCTTCGACGCAAGAGGAACGCGGGTTATCGGGCGTGAAATCGTCGACGGCGCTGACTGTGGCGCTCGCGGCGAGTAAATTTAAAAAGCGAGCATCGCTCCGGGAGAGACAAGGTGGATTGAGTCACGATTTCGGAGCTGCTGAACCGAGCGAGGTGTACTCTTGGGGGTGGCAGCCGGATGTCTCGCGACGCGACACCGGGTCAGAGACGACTGGGAGTGGATTCACGGTCCAAGGCGCTCGGTGGAAGCGCATCGATGAACCTAGTTTAGTGGAAGGGATGGAGACGTTGGACGTGGTAGACGTCGCGATCGGAGCCAGGCATACGATGGTGCAGACGCGCTCGGGAGTGGCATACTCTTGGGGCGAAGGTAAGGGCGGTAAACTCGGACATCCGAACGGCCAAGACGCAGAGTTACCGTTGCGCGTCGAATTAGAAGGTCGAGTTATTGGATTGGCGTGTGGTAGCGCCCATTCTTTAGCAATCACCGAGGATGTTCAATCTGGCGGCGACAGCGGCGGAGACGTGTGCGTTTGGGGCGATCCAAACGCGGTACCAGGATTATTGGGTCGTCCCGAGGCGAGAAACGTCATGTGGTTTCCTGGGAAAATTTCATTCGCATCCAGTGATATGACCGCTATACCGAGATCATCATCGCTCACGGGCGGTGCGAAAGTTGTTCATGTGGCCTGCGGTCCGTGTCACACGGCGTGCGTCACTGAGACTGGCCGGTGCTACACCTGGGGCGAGGGGTCCTTTCACGCTCTGGGGCACGGTAGTCGCAGCAGCGAGTACGCACCAAGACTTTTGGAATCACTCCAACGCGAAGGTCGGGTCGTTCTACGCGTCGCCTGCGGTATCTGGCACACGGCTGCGATTGTTGCAAAGTCTGGAAGTAACGTCACTCGCGTGCCGCCACTGTCGCACAACGCAGAGGAGCTCGATTCCTTGGAGGGAGAGTTGTTCACGTGGGGAGATGGTGAAACGGGCCAGCTCGGTATCAGTGGCGTCGATGTTGCCGTCACTCCGACTCGCACGTCTGGTCAGCTGGGCAAACCAGGAAGTGAAGTGTGCGACGTCAGCTGCGGCCAGCATCACACTCTCGCATTGACGTCACAGGGGGATCTTTGGCTCGCTGGGTGCGTCGGCAGGGTCGACAACTCTATGAAAGTTGGGGTTTTCACGCGGATTCCGGATTTCGAGACTGGCTCGGTTCAAGCGGCGTCGAGTGGGGACAACCACGTGGTTGCGACGACGCGAGACAATCGAGTGTTTGCGTGGGGCGTAGGCAAGAATGGTAGGCTCGGACTCGGCAGGAACGATCGCGATCAGGCAGAACCGCAAGAGATTGTCGCTCTTCGAGGAAGAACAATTCTACGAGTGTCGTGCGGTCCGACGTCCAGCGCGTGCATCGTGCGGGCGATGCAGATGACTAGGAAAGAAAAGGCGAGCATGGCGCGATTGAGTACATTGTCCAAACGTTCCTTCAAAGTGATTGAGCCGAGCGAGAAAGTCGGCAGCAACGTCGAGAGCGGATCCAATTCTTCATATAGTACGAAACGCGACGGGCGTAGCGGCACGGACTCACGCTCTCGAAACGGTGGCAATCGCGCGAATCAAGGTTTGCGAAGCGAGAAGATGGCGCATCGTTTGTTGAGCGTGTTGAGTCCGACGTTTGAAGACGTCCCGAAAACTTCGAGTCGCGTTGGGAGCGCGCCCATCATGCCGCTCGCTGAGTCGATGCAGCCGCTCAAGCTTGAATACCGCAACTCTAAGCCAGAGGCTACGGTACCGATCGCGAAGCCAGACAGACGCGCGCCCGAGCCCGTTGCAACGGAGCCATCGAAGCCCGCGCCGATCGATGCGCCGGATGTGCGAGGATTCATGGACGAAACACCCCGTGCGAATCGCAAAATCGACGGCGAGGCCAGTGATTTAGAAAGAGCGCGAGTCGAGGCCGAAGAAGCGAAGGCGGCTCTCGCGCGACTTCTCGACGAGAAGGCTATTCTCCAGGCGGCTACGGACGCGGCATTGGCGAAGCAGCGGAGAGAGGAAGAAGAAGAAGCAAAGCCTCCTCCGGTCGTCGAGCCTACTTTGCCACAGCGCATAATACGCAAACCTATCGATCCTCGTCGCGTACGCGGCGAGACGATTCCGATCGGAGCGCCTCGCGAATGGGTCGAAGAGGTTGAGAACGGCGTCTTCATGACACTCGAGGCGCACGGAGACGAGACTCTTCTTAAACGAGTTCGCTTTAGTAAGCGAATATTTAGCAACGAACTAGCACAGCAATGGTGGGAAGAAAACCGCGTGCGCGTCATACGCGATCGTGGGTTGACCGTGCCACAGTAGATAAAGTACCTCGAATGAATGTATTTAGCAATGATCCAATGTTTTCTGGTCTACAACGTTCGCTAAGAAAAGGCTACAAAAACGCGCTCACTCCTCAGCCGCTCGATCCGGCATCCACGCGATGATGACGTACAAAAATGCTAAAAAGTCATAAAACGTGTGCGTAAACATGGCCGTCCCGAGACCGTCTTGAATATTCTCTAATGAAAAGAGTACGCTCGCCCACGTGGCCCAAATGGCGTACGCCGGCGTGATGGCGTGCAAAGCCCCGAACAACACCGACGTACTCGCAATCGCCCCCGCAGCAGCCACGTCACCGCTCACGCCCAACGACTCCAGCTCGATATCCACCCACGGCATCAAAAACCCACGAAATATTGCCTCCTCGCCAATCCCCGCGCCGCAACTCAGCGCTAAAATACCGAGCACCCCGAGCGGCGCCACCGCCGGAAGCACCCCAGACTCAAACATCTCCCGAACCTCGCTCAAAAACGCATACTTTTCGCTCTGCGTCACCGCGAACGTCAACGACGCGAGCAACGGAATCATCCAATACACCGACGCGTCAATGTTAAACGCAAAGACGCTATCGACGACGTCTGGATGCACGCCCGCAAACTGACACAAAATCTGCGACCCCACGGCGGTGACGCCGTAAAACGCCACGGACGCGTACAAAAACTGCTTCGGGTCCACGACACCGGGAACGTCGGTGGACGCGCCGTCCGCCAGGGCGTCCGCGACGGTCGCGCCGTCGTCGTCGGACGCGCGTAAGCGCGAGGAGCGACCGTTTTTGGATAGCGTCGACACGTCGAGCGTCGCCCGCGTCGAGCGACGCGTGAAGGAGGTCGAAACGGCGCGACGCGCGACGCGCGCGCGGGCGACGACGACGGTCGACGAGACGGAGGCGCGCGACGGCGCGATGGAGGCGCGCATGGCGTCTCACGCGTCGCAGTCTGAGGGGCTGTTTCGTGGCTGAGGTTTACTTTTTGCTTGTACAACGAACGCGTGTACGCGCCCGGAGGAACTGTCCTTTCACCGCCGCCGCGCGTCTAGACGACGAACGTCTACGTCTTTTTAGGCGCACCCACGGTGAGCAAATCGACGCCTAAAAACGGCACCGCCGGTGCGGCGCCGATGGCGTCGCCGGAACCAACCTTTGTCAATCCGCCGCGGAGCGCTTCGTAACCGTCGACTAGAGCGCCTCGATCCCGCGCGGCGCGAACGACGTGACTATCCGCCACCACGAGCGTACACTTTTCGCTACGCAACACGTCGAGCGTCGCGGCACACATCGCGTCCCGCGCCGCGTCCCCGTCCGCGGCGCTTCCGAGCGTCGGTGGAAGCACGAGCCGAGCGCCCGAGCCGAGCGCCGCCAAGGCTCCAAATCCCAGTCCCATCGCGTGCGCGAGCGGCACGGGTACGCACACCGAATCTCCGCGCGCTATTCGCAGCGCGTCCGACGCCGCCATCGCCGCACGCACCAACGCGTTCCCCGGCGTCGGTTTATCCGAATTAAAAAAGTACTCCGCGTCTGGAATCTCCTCGCCCGGTTCCGCGTCCTCGCGCGGCGCGCGTCCTCTGTACGCCGCGTGCAACACCTCCCACATGATAACCTTATCCCGCATCCCCCCGCCGTACACCGCGATCGGTTCGTGCGCGCCCAAAATCTCCCCCGCGACGTCCGCGTCGGCAAACTCCACGAGCGTCCCCCGCGTCGCCCCGTTTCCAAACACCTCCCGCACGTCCTCGCGCGTCTTGCACGTCTTCGCGCGCGCGCCGCGCAACGCCGTTCCGAGATACGCCACGAGCGCCTCTGGTCCATTCCGCACCCGCGCTCCGAGCGGTTTCGACGATGCGTCGTACCCGAGCTCCTCCATCGCCGCCGCGAACGCGTTCGCGCGCTCCGCGAGCTCACCGTAAGTCATTTTCGACGACGATGCGTTCGCAGCGTCTGGCGCCACGACAGCGATGTCGTTCGCGGTCGCATCGTCGCGTTCGAGCGCCGCCTTGACGAACGCGCCGATGGATGCGGTCGTAGATGACGTCGACGACGACGTCGCGAGCGTTCGGGCGGAGAACCGACCGAGCGACATCGCGGTTGGCGCGTCAGAAAGTGTTGTCGGGGCGTCGAAACAGTCCTT
>Ga0255777_10003243_pt1 | contig 13906 bp, 10 predicted proteins | sample 101ome_15_FD_179975 | JGI IMG/M metagenome (GOLD analysis project Ga0255777, IMG submission 179975) | Coastal salt marsh microbial communities from the Groves Creek Marsh, Skidaway Island, Georgia - 101402AT metaG (version 2) | ecosystem: Environmental > Aquatic > Marine > Intertidal zone >...
CACCTCCATTATCATAACGATTATTTACAGATAGTTCAGATGTATTTGCGGTTTCTTTCGATACTACATTATAATTCTCATCAGGAACATTTGTATTAGGTAAATCAGATTGATTAGAGAAATTCTCTTTTTCATCCTTTTTTTTATTTTGATTGTTGATTAAATATAAACTTGATAAGGCAAATAGCGGAACAACAACTTCCATTTTTATATTATATAAATATATTACTTTTACATAATATTCTTTAGTTTAGTTTATCTAATTTATTTTTCTTGAATAGAGAGTTCCGGGGCAACTTTCTTCGGTTCCTGAAATACAAATAGAATTACCGGTTAAATAATAATTTTGATTCATACCATCGATAATAGGAGTTTTTGCAACATGATTATCTTTTTCTAAAATACGTGTTTGGATATTATCATGAAAACCTTTGTCTAAACCATTCAATGGATTTAATAAAGGGGTTTCCCATCGCGATTGTTCTAAATCTTTATACATCCAAGCCGGGTGACTAGCACGAGATTCTTGTACGAAAGGTTGATTGGAGTGATAAAACTTAGGTGCACTATACACAGAATGTTTGGTATAGTCATTTAATTCAGATAAGTCACGATTTAATGGTCGTGTTAATCCACGTAAATCATCTTCTAATGCGATTGTATTCTCATGTAAGTTAGCCCCCCAACGTTGTAATCTAACTTGAGCGTCTTCAAAAAATGGCAATTCATCTCCAGGTCCGGGTACATTTAACATATATCTACCAGCAAAGCTGCTTTCTTCAGCATGTTTTTTTAATCTATGTGGATCATCATGAAATCTAGTAAAGGACATTAGGATAGTTAGTTATTATATGATTGGAAAAAAATATAAATGTTATTAGTTAGATTTACAATATACAATTCTCAATCATGTCTAAAATATGTCTAAATATGATAGTAAAAAATGAGAGTCACATTATAACTCGTCTATTAAGTTCGGTATTACCATTGATTGATACATATTGTATTTGTGATACAGGTAGTACTGATAATACGATTGAAATTATAAAAACATTTTTTGATGGTGTAAACGTTAAGGGTAAAATAATAGAAGAACCTTTCCGTGATTTTGGATATAATCGAAGTTTCTCATTAAAACAGTGCCATGGTATGGAAAATGCGGATTATGTATTATTATTAGACGCTGATATGATGTTAGAGATTGATGAAAAAATATCAATTCATGAGTTTAAAAAACATATGGATAAAGATGCATATTACTTGCTACAAGGTAATACTAAATTTCATTATAAAAATATTCGAATTGTAAAAAACACAGGTAAGTTTAAATATTGGGGGGTTACTCATGAATATATCGAATTACCAGATAATACATCTGTATATAGCATACCTAAAACGATGATGTTTATTAATGATATTGGCGATGGTGGTGCGAAAACAGATAAATTTATTCGCGATATCAAACTATTGAAACAAGGATTAATTGACAAACCGAATAATGATAGATATACATTTTATCTTGCTAATAGTTATAAAGATTCGAGACAGTTTCAATTAGCTATAGAAACTTATGAAAAAAGGATTGAATTGAGAGGATGGAAACAAGAAGTATGGTATTCTTATTATAGTATAGGATTATGCTATAAAGAATTGAATGATATGAAAAGTGCTGTATATTATTGGCTTGAAGGATATAATTATTTACCCGAACGTATTGAGAACTTATATGAAATTATGACATATTACCGGATTAATAAAAAATATACGTTGGTTGATACTTTTTATAATTTGGCAAAAAAGAGTCGAAATACAATTCAAGAAGCAGACCAATTATTCTTCAAAAAAGATATATATGATTACAAAATAGATTATGAGTTCTCAATTACAGGCTTTTATAGTAATCAAAATAAGATGAATATGAATGAGGTATTTATGCGGGTTTTAAATTATCCTATTGAAAGAAATCTATTTACAAACACCCTTTCTAACTTTAAATATTATACTATTGCATTATCGACGATGAAACAATCAGATACAGCTAACATTCAATTACTCAATAATCATGAATTTATTCTAACCAATTACCCACATATGTTTAATTCAACACCATCTATCTGTTATGATAGTATCAATCATAAAATATATACGAATACGCGTATAGTGAATTATTTTATTGATGAGAATGGTAATTATAAATACAAAAATAACGAGGGTATAATTACAAATAATGAACCAATTATAACTAAAAACATATTTACTGTTTATAGCATAAATGATGGTAATTGGAGTAAAGAAACCGAATTTGAATTAAAATATAATACAAAATATGATGGGGTTTATGTAGGCCTTGAAGATATTCGTTTATTACCAAATAGACAGGGAATATGTTTTAATGCGAATAGAGGTATATCATATGGCAAGATTAAGATAGAAACCGGTATAATTGATGTGGAATCTCAGCAAATAGTTTCAACATTAGTTTATAAAGAAGATTCGTCTGATGTAGAAAAAAATTGGGTATTATTTAATACATTATCACAAAGCGTGAACGTTATATATAATTGGTATCCTCTAACGATTGGTAAATATGTTGAAACATTTGATGGTAACTCTTCATTTGTTACAACAAATACTATTCAAACGCCTGTTATATTTAAATATGTCCGCGGTTCTACCAACGGTGTAACAATCGATAATGAAATCTGGTTTATAACTCATTTGGTAAATGCTGAATCTAAACGTTATTATTATCATATGTTTGTCGTGATGGATGTAGAAACATATAAAATAAAACGCTATAGTGTTCCATTTACATTCGAAAAGAAAAATATAGAATATACATTGGGATTTATTTTTAATAAAAACACGAACAGTTTTATTATTGGGTATAGTACAATGGATAGAACTACAAATTATATCGAAATTTCAAAGGGAAATATTGATAATTTGTTTTTGTAGTCGGAACAATATAAATGTGTTGTCTGATATCATCTATAATGGAATATATAAGAACGACCGAAATCCATAACGTAAAGAAAAAAATATATAAAAAAACAGCAATATAAACTTCTAGAAAACAAAATGATAAGAACATATTTTCCCAACGCAGTGTTCAGGACAATGACAACATCATTGTTATTTATAACAAATACAATTCATTTGTCATATAAATACGATGTACTGTATTATTATACATTTGCATGTTTAACAATAATGTCAATCTTATACCATTTAACGAAAAATAAAACCATCGGTATGTTGGATAAAACATGTGTAGGTATGATTGCATGGAAAGGAAGTTGTATTTTGTTACATACAGAGTTTGACAAATATAGCATAGTTGTAATAACAACAGCGAGTAGTGTGACATGGTTATATTACTATGGATTAATAACACAAGCGTATGTTCACGACAAAGACCCGTATATAGGAAACAATTATCACATGCTGTTACATGTATTAAGCAGTATAGGACATCACGCAGTTGCCTATAAAATAAAATAAAAACAACACTACTTGTCAAGAACTTTTTGATTTAATTAAAAATAATAATTATCATATTTTTTATTTAGAGTATCAATATCCAAGCGACCATGTATGCGTTCATAATGACATTTTAACACAATTTCGAAATAATTTTTAAGATTATATTTTTCCCCATACAGTAGATAATGATGTAAATCACAATCTTCAATATGGAATTAATGAAAAGATAATAGTACTATAAGTTCTCGATATCAGTCACCATAGCTGTTTTACAACAGCCAAAACTGCGACGATGCCATTGTGTAATTCCATGTTCTTGAATACCTGCCATATGTGATTTGGTTCCATATCCCATATTACTATCTAAACCATAACGTTCTGATAATATTGGATACTTTTCACACATTTCTAGTACATAATCATCTCGTGCGGTTTTCGCCAATATACTTGCCGCCGCGATTCCCATATATTTTCCATCCCCCTTCTCAATAGTAACGTATGGTATTTGTTGATAATCATTCGTGGTTGTATCAAAATGACAATATGGTCTAAAATAATTCCCATCCACAATCGCCATAAATTTGGAAGTATTATTTTCAGTATGAGTTACCTCATTTACTTTTGATATCGAATTACGAATACAATTATGCATACCATCCATTACTGCTATTAGAATATTCTTATTATCAATATGATTAGATTCCATATAATCAATATGCCATACTAATGCGTGTTCTTTAATATAATCAGCAACTTCACGTAATTTTGTTTTTGATGTAAATTTCTTACTGTCTTTAATATCTACTCCTGAAAATAATTCAGGGTTTTTAGGAAGAACTACCGAAGCAATATATACACGTCCAAACATACACCCACGTCCAGCTTCATCTATAGAAATTTCATATATATCCGAATTATCACAGTAAAACCGCTCTAATAAAGGTTGAACTTTTTTTACACGCTTACTTGTTGAAGGTTCCATTGTTATTATATTTACCTAACAAAAATAACCAATAAATTCAATTTTTCATCACAAAATATTTTTCGTTATATAATCTATATATAATGAAGAGTTTCAAACTAACACCGGTAATAATGATTGTATTAATTCTTATTGTTTTAGCAATATCAATTTACATGAAAAACTCTTACTTTGTTGAAGGTGTCGAGAACATGTTTAATGATAAAGGGCAATTTAGTGATTTTATTCTTCCCGAGTATTCGCAAACATCTCCTTTAACGCAACTGACTGAAACTATCTTTTATGATAAAAAGAACGGAAATATCGTAGAAGCTGTAGTTGAATGGGCGTCAACTAATAATACTTCTGATGATTTTATACAGGATGCTCTAGATAAAGCTGTAAGTGATGCGGTCAGTAATGCTATAAATGATGCTGCTGCTACTTATGAAGCAGCTGCTACTGATGATGCTGCTACTCCTGAGGTGGCCGCTCCTACTCCTGAGGTGGCCGCTCCTACTCCTGCGGTGGCCGCTCCTACTCCTGAGGTGGCCGCTCCTACTCCCGAGGTGACCGCTCCTACTCCTGAGGTTGCTGCTACCACTGAAGGTCATGAAAATATGGGTTCTCAAACACCTACGTTAAAACGATTGATAATTACTCCACGCAATGGTAGTGAAAGTTATATTTATGATATAACAAAGACTGCTGAGTGTGTTAAGAAACCAACCCAAGAAAGTTTGATTGATAAAATCGACTCTTCATATACTACTTGGAGTTATGTTAGTCAAAGTGAATTCGCACCTGAGACAACCGTATTTTACATGCCTTGGAAAAATGATACATACTTAACTGTATACGAAAAGTCTGACGGTAATATGAACCCAAGAGGTGTGTTTTATTTCTCAAATGGGAATACTGGTACTGCGGAAATAAAGAAAGTGGAATTGTCTAACTACGTAAATACTCAAGATGATAATAATAACAAGTATGTAAAAGATACCAAGTATGGTGAATATGATTTATATCAATTAGATAAGTTTATCTTGTATGATATTCCTACGTCAAATCTAATTGTACGTAAAGAACATAATACGGGCAGTATTAATATATTCGATGGTGCGGGAGAGCAAATTAAATCAACTGATGTAAAGGAATTATATGACGCAAATAAAATTCACGAGAACCAACAGAAATATTCTGAATTAAAGGCATGGACTACTTTAGACGGTCAAGGAGAAGGTATTGTTTTATATATTAAGAATGCGGATAAGACTTTGGTGTCGGTGTATGGATTTGAATCGAGTACTATGGATTCATTGGTGTTAAAGAACGTTAAGAGATTTACCTTATATGGTGTTGATATGGGCGACAAAATCGAGAAACCAACAGTAAGTGCTTGTGATAAAAAGGCATCAGCTGAACCTGTAAGTGAAGCTGAAAAACCCAAAGTGGAGGAAGCTACATCCGATGATTACATATTAAAAACAAAAATAGTTCCTCCAGTGTGTCCTTCCTGCCCGATGTGCCCCGATAAGGTGACATGCACTAATTGTGGCGGAAACGGTGGTTCTGGTACATTTGGAAAAGATGGTAAATCAATGGTTAAAGATGAGAAGGTAGTAACCAAAACGAAGGTGATCGATCAGGCTGGAAATGTTATATCCGAAACAGTTGGTGAAGTGACTGATTTAGCACGAGATACCGCGAGTGGTGCTGTAGGATTAGCAAAAGAAACAGTAGGTGGTACTGTAGGATTAGCAAAAGAAACCGTCGGTGGTACAGTAGGATTAGCAAAAGAAGCTGTTGGTGGTACAGTAGGATTAGCAAAAGATATATTTGGCGGTGTATCTGGATTACTAAAAGGTGCGGGTAGTGGTGCTATGAATGTATTAACTCCCGACCAACAAACTAGACGCGGAATCCCTAATCAACCAATTCAACAAGCTGGAGTTCAATCTGTAAACTATGGAACAGATAACTATTATACTCGTTATGGTATGTTATCAAATAAAGAAAGTAATTTTGTGCCAAGAACTGCTAATTTCAGTAATTTCGCATAAATAGAATTCATTTCATAAGATAAAATATTATTCGTATGAAATGAATTATAAAAATGATTACATACTAATATAACACTGTCAATATGGAAAAAATAATCAATAATATACAATTAAATACCATTTTTGAACGAGATAAGATAGCCAATGAAATAAAAAAAATAATACTCGATTTTGATGAAAAATGTAATGACCTAACGTATAAAAAGGGTATATATATTTATGGAGCTCCAGGCTCAGGTAAAACAACTTTTATAATGAATTTATTGAAAGAAATCAATTATGATATTATTAAGTATGATGCCGGAGATGTTCGTAATACAGGATTGATTAACACGATAACCAGTAATAATGTTTCAGCACGAAATGTATTAGAAATGATGTCTAGAAAAGTTAAGAAAAAAGCGATAGTAATGGATGAAATAGATGGCATGAATAATGGTGATAAAGGTGGCATAACAGCGTTAATTAAATTAATACGTCAGAAGAAAACAAAAAAACAAAAACTAGAAAATGCGACGATGAATCCAATAATATGTATAGGGAACTATTGCATTGATAAAAAAATACGTGAATTAACTAAAGTATGCAATACATTTGAATTGAAATTACCAACACGGAAGCAGATGATACAAATATTAGTGTCTATGTTTCCCGAGTTAAACATGAAAGAAAATTTATCTAAGCAAAATACAATATTAGATTATATTCAATGTGATGTTCGTAAATTAAATTTCGTATATGATGTTTATAAGACAAATCCAAATTTATTTGACAATGATGCTTTAAGTTTAATATTTCAAAAGAAATCAAATAATGAAGATTCAAAACGTATAACCCATTCTCTTATTAATAATTATATACCATTAAAGAATCATTCACAATTTATGAATGAAACAGAAAGAACTATAGTCGCTTTATTATGGCATGAAAATATAGTTGACATGTTAGAAAAATATGATAAGAAAAAATCCATACCTATTTATCAAACTATATTAGATAAAATGTCTTATGCTGATTATATTGATAGGATTACATTTCAAAATCAAATATGGCAGTTTAATGAAATGAGCTCATTGATGAAAACATTCCATAATAATAAGATATATCATGATAATTTACCAGAGAACAAAGGTAAATTCCAACCATCGGAGGTTCGTTTTACAAAAGTATTAACTAAGTATTCGACTGAATATAACAATATGATGTTTATTTACGGATTATGTCAGGAATTGGATTTGGATAAATCGGATTTGATTTCCATGTTTCAAGAAATACGCATATTAAAACCATTCAATCAATTAGCTAATATTGAAACTATGAATGAAATTGAAGAATTGTTTGAAAATTATGATATAAATAAACTAGACATACAACGTATTTATAGGTATATGGATAAAAGTGTGAAGAAAGATATAGTCAATGCTGATTTGGAAGAAACTGAATAATGTTTGAATTGATAAAAAATATAATATTTTTATCAATGAGTTTTTGGATATTTATTCGTCGTTATCAATAACAACATTGACTTCTGGTATAATTTTACTAGTAGTTGTTTGAGAATTACTTAATCGAGATTCCAAAATTTCATTTCTTTGTGTAAGAATCTTGATTTGTGCGATTAGTTGGTCTTTTTCGGATTGTTCGTGGTTTTGAGTATCATTTACAACGTTTTGAGTGTCATTTACAACTTTATTATTATGTGTATTAGTTACATTAATATTTTTTTTGGATTCGATTAATTTATTTTGTAAAAGTTGAATATACCGTTGTTGTTCTTCTGTTTTCTTTATAAGACCCTCTATTTGTTCTTTATTTTGTGTGATAATTTGTACGATTTGTTGACTAGTTAACGGTACTGGTGGTTTTCCTTCTTGTGAAAGCATAATTGGAGCATACATTTGTTGTTGATATTCTTTAATCATTTGTTCTCGTTTTGCTTCAATTTCTGCCATTTGTTTTAATACATCAGGTTTCATATGTGGTTTTCCAGGTTCATATTTATCTAATAGTGCATCAATATCTTCCATAAAGAACTTTTTAATTTTGTCTTCATATTTATGACGTATAAATGTATCCACCGTTTTGGGAGATTCTTTGAAAAACTTTTCATCTTGTTTTTGGTCGAACATTTTTCTTTTATCAAATGTATTGTGTTCGTGTGAAAATACAAGGATACTTTTAAGAGGGTCTAGTTGAACGAACGGAATAGTGTAATCTTTTAAAAATGCTCTCTCTTCTGCTAATGCGGCTGAGTCTTCATATTTGGTTTGCTCTAACAGTTTTGTTTTAAATGCGAATGTTCCTGCTGTAGCATGATTTGGACCATATGGTCCACATTGTATCATTTTATTCATACCTTTAAAATATACGTAAATTTCACTAGAACCAGCACATAAAGCATCTGGGTTTGATAGAAGACGTTCTACTGAATGTGAAATACGGTCTGGAGGATAATAATCATCATCATCCATATAAACAATAATAGAGCCTCTTACATGCTTATGCATATAATTACGTTTTTCACCAAGAAGCATTTTCTGTTCGATTTCAAAATACCGAATTTGTGGAATATTTGACGCAACAATTAAATCTTTTATTTTATCAGTACCATCATCAACAATGATCCATTCGATTCTATCTTTCGGATAATCCTGATTACGAAAACAATTAAACATATTTTCAATGAATGGACGACGATTAAACGTGGGCGTACATACACTTACTAACGGGTAAGTATCTAATGATAAGTTATTTTCTCCCATCGTTGATAATAATTATACTATTATTTTGTATTTATACCCTTGTTTTATTAAATTTGTATATCATTTAATAGGTGACTACATATATTATCTATATCTTCCTTATTAAATTTATCAAAAGGGTGAATAGCAAAAGCAGTCAAAGGTTCTATATCATTAAATTTGTAGAAAGTATTAATACAAAACTCTTTATATTCTTGATAATCAGTCGGATAATCATATCCTAATATAACCATTGCGTTCTGAAAAAATACATCTTCTGGTAAAATTGTACGTTCTGTAAATAAATCTATAGAAAGGTTGTTTTGTTTTCTATATTTTATTATATCATTGTAATTAACATTCTGTATACATTGTGTCATGAGAGATTTTCTTCTATATGAAAATCCACCACATATATTTGGTGACTTATGCAATGGACTTAACATATCATAAAAAACACCATCTTCTGTACGCATACCGTAATTATAATAAGCTCCGAAGAATCCATATTTTGTAGGTATGTTATAATTGCTATTTATTATAAACGAATCTGTTTGAAAAGTAATAATATGTTCTTCTGGTATTTTATTCCAAATTATCATACTTTGCATTAGGAGACTATATGCTGAAGATGAAACAAAATCATTAATACCTAAGTTTACAAAACAATAAGTACCTTTTATATTTTCTTCAATTTGGCATTTATTCATATCACTTCCAAATATACGTAAATTCCAGGTATTATCAAATTTACTCATAACTTGTTTTATTACAGGAATTAAATATTTATGATTTCGAGGTTCTATGATAACAGCAACTTTATTATTATTTTCGTTATTGTTTATTATAATATCTAATTCTTCATAATACTTCATAAAAGTTTCCAACATTGTATATTACTTAATAATACACAATATAACATTCTTTTCAAAGTATTTTATCCTCACCTATATACGATTATTAGATAGTATATCTAAACCATGTGTTAAACCTTCTTTGATTTTGTCATTATCATTCGTATTTAACTTTTCCATAATATTTGAAATATTAGTGTCTGTTAATGGATTAATAGTTTCCTTTATAGGTTCCATAACTGGATTAATAGTGTTAGTCGTAACAGTTACATTTTCATTTTCTTGTTCTCCCTTTATAAAAGATAATACACCATACATAAACACAAGTATTATACTAGATATTGAAATTAACATAGTAATAACTTTTAATGGATTACTTTTAATGTTTATCCCAGAATCAATAAGTGCATATAACATAACAATCACAAATCCAAGTTTAATACAATTTTCATAGATATAGTTAAAAATTCGTACCATATAATTTATTATCTTGTCAAAGAAGCTAAGAGGATTACATGGCGTGTCTCTTCTAGGTTCGGGTTTATATACGTCAAAAAATTCATCAATTAGTTTTTTTATTTCAGCAATACTTTGACCCTTTTTATATAGGAGAATACCACCAAGTGTATAAGCCAATATGTAACATAAGCATAACGCTGTTGCGATTGGTACACCCAAGAATATTAAATAAATTAATATCAAGAATTTTTCTACCCAAAAAATGGGGTTCATAAATTTGGCAATCGAAAGTAACCCTCCGATTGGTAAAATAGCAGCAATAGGACTTGTTTCGATAAACGTCATTAAAAATAACACAATAGTAATTACGTAAATAAGTATTGTTAATGGACCATCAAACTCAAATTTCGCAATATTAACCAATATATTTTTAATAAGTTCGCCGGAACCATTCACCATAAACGTAAACAATACTAATATACACATAAATAGTAATATTAATACAATCTTAGAAGTTCCATTTTTATCTATCATACGTGTGATAAAGTCCGGAAACCATGTAATTAAACCAATTTTTAAATATTCAGGAAAGAACAAAGGAATATTAGTAAATTTATCTAATATAAAATAAAAAGGATTTAACGAACTACGTTGACTGATATAATCTCTAGGTGTTTTCCATATAGGTACTTTTGTACCTTCATTATCTTTGCTATGGTTATACTTAAAAAACATAAGAAATACCCAATTATATACTGCGATGGAAGCAACAATAATAGATAGCATCCAATTAAAATATTTCTTAACATGTTTTACATCGTTGTCAAAGAATTCATTACCTGATAAAAATTTTGTAATATTGTAAATGAATTTGTCATATTTATCTTTTAATTTCTGATATAAATGTTCTATAATTTCAGCGAATGACCTTGTTTTTAATACATCTTTTTCACCACCTTCATATATATTATCATTTCCCGTCCATTCATCATCGTTAAATGTTACTATTGGATTTAAATTAAGTCCTTCTATGATTGGTTCTCTGCTATTATCTTCCGGCATTTCATGAATATTAACAATAGGTTCTATGTTTTGAATATTTAATAACTTCTTCTTCTTTTTAACATTCTTTATTTTATTTTTCATATGTTCGGTCTGAAAATCAGCTTTGGACTTATTTTTTTTATCATCACTAAATACTTTATTTCCATGTATTATTTCTTTCATCTATATTATACCGTTATAATATAGATGTTTATAAAAAATGAATAAAATCCGCAATTCTTATCTTGCATGTAACATTCCACATGAACCACCTATAAATGATAACACATTATAACGCTCTTCATATAACGTCATATTGTAATTATAATCATATAATCTCCAGTTTTCTTTACGGAATCCGATTGCGTTTCCGTCAGTATCACAAATTACGTCGAATTTAGAGTTTATTTCATCTATTGGTGGAACATAGGTAGTGAGGTCTAACTCGATCTTTTTAAATTTACTTAAATTGATTGCTCCAGATGGTTGATATTCGAATGGACTTGTATCCAAACAAAAATTGTAGCAATATATTCCTTCTTTCGCTGAACCTCGTGTGCGTGTATATTTCTCAATAAAATCATAAATTCCTCGTGTTAAAACATTTTCACGATAACTACCGTCAAGTTGAATACCCATTGTTTCTAATATCTCTTTTCTATTTTCAACTGAAAAATTACCAGTGGTTAATAAACCGGTAACACGTAAATCAACCGGGTCAATATTTGGAAACGCTCCTTGTGTATTGCTATTCTGATAAGGAGAACTATCATTTGGCATGGTTCTATAAGGCCAATTCGTATAATTCGACCATTCATTACGTAAGTTCACATCATTTCGTTGTAATTGCCACATCCAACTGGATACCATACCAGGTGGTGATAATAATTTAATTTTACGTGTTCCTGTAATATTTTCAAATTTATGCGTAAAAACATCTTTGACTAAATACACTTGGTCTTTTCTAGCAAATACTTCAGCCTCTTCTTTAGATAAAAAGCAATATGTAGCAATTAAATGAATATCCGCATTCCAAGTAGAAATTTTATTTTCATAATTTTGTGCGGTCAACTCAACGGCAGGCGGTGTTTGTAAGAAACGATACATTTGAAATCTAGGTTCGCCTAGGTTGGGTTGTATGTAAGGATAATTATATTGCGAATCAAATACATCACGTACTTGGCATAATTCTTGAATAGGTCTGAATGTAATATTAATATGGAGCTCATTATATTGAAGAGCGATTAATGGGAAAGCACATGAACTATTCAAAGTAAACCATGTATTAATTGGTATGTATAAATTACGACCACGTATAGATGGCTCCGCACCTGCGGTATTTGTTGTATAAAAAGCCGATGGATATGAATTTACACGACCATTACAGTTTGCTGGATCATTTAATTCCGGTACATTTCCAGTCATTTTGTAAAATAAATCCTTCTTTTCAGCGTTAAAATCTCTTTCAACCATCATAGATAGGTATTCGCCTGTATATTTCTGAAGAACTAATGACCCACTTGTGATTTCGATTTCTTGAATCATCGCAGCACCAATATTTTCAATCCATCTAAACTCATATGGAGCCCAACGACAGCCTGTATCATTACCATTAACTAAATCAGGTATTATATTCTGACCTTCTTCATTTAGTATGGGTACTGGTAATGGATGATGTATAGGACTCCATATATCAGGCAATGTAACTACCGCATATGTATCCATTAATAAATCAGCATGTCTAGGTATCTTAAAACGAAATGTAGATGGTTCGGTTAAACGCAACTCTCTTAAACCATCATAATCTATACGAAATTTTTGAAGACCGAAATTACTGTATTTACTATATGTAACTTTAAAGAATGTTTTACTTGGATTTCCCGTTAAAAATATGTTAGCTTGTCCTACCGCAGCTATGTTTAGTAATCCGCCAGCCATAATTATATATTTTATATATAATTAATATTATATTTGTTACTCGATATATATATAATTTTGTCGAATAATATATATATCCGAAAAATGAATAGAAATCAAAGTATATTACTAATCGTTACTCTCTGTATTTTTATATACGTAATATATCGATTTGTATGGAAACGAAATATGATTACACGAATTATTAATAAATTACAACGAAAATGTTTAACATGCAAACCTAGATGTAAAAACGCGAATTGTAATTGTAATACATTAGAAAACTTTGAACTGTTTGGAACAGCAAAAGGTGAATATAATAGTTTAATTGATTCTGACCCCATGAATATTACTTCTTTACCGCCGGATAATACTTATTTA
>Ga0255777_10003247_pt1 | contig 13899 bp, 20 predicted proteins | sample 101ome_15_FD_179975 | JGI IMG/M metagenome (GOLD analysis project Ga0255777, IMG submission 179975) | Coastal salt marsh microbial communities from the Groves Creek Marsh, Skidaway Island, Georgia - 101402AT metaG (version 2) | ecosystem: Environmental > Aquatic > Marine > Intertidal zone >...
CACCAAGCATTACAAAGTCTGCTCCGGCAGCAAAAGCCTTAGCCACGTCACCAGGGCAGGTACAGCCACCATCAGCAATAATATGTCCGCCAAGACCATGAGCCGCATCTGCACATTCGATAACTGCTGAAAGTTGGGGATACCCCACGCCAGTCTGAATGCGAGTAGTGCAAACACTCCCGGGACCAATGCCCACTTTAACAATATCAGCTCCTGCAAGAATCAATTCCTCCGTCATTTCTCTTGTAACAACATTGCCTGCAATGATTACTAATTCTGGAAACTCTGATCTAACCTTGCGCACATGAGCCGCAAAATGATCACTGTAACCATTAGCAATGTCCATACAAACATATTTCAGTTTGTTTTCTACTTCTTTTACAACTTGAAACAGTTTATAATAATCGTGATCACTTGTGCCAATGCTCATTGCTACACATTCGGTGCGATCAATTGGACCTGAGAAATATTCAATAAGTTCATTTGCACTGTAAGTTTTTACAAGACAAGTAAAAATTTCACCTTCAGCAAGTTTATCAGCCATTTCAAATGTGCCAACACCGTCCATGTTACTCGCCATAATAGGAATGCCATTGTAGTGATCATCACCAATGTCTAGTTCTGGCACATAATTTCTAAATTGGAATTTGCGGTTTAGTTTAACTTGACTGCGGCTTTGCAGAGTGCTTCGCTTAGGGCGAATCAGAACATCTTTATAATCTAATTTAAGGTCTTCTTCCAGACGCATATCTACCTACCAGTTATCTTGATCTTTAAGGCGTTGTTTTTTGTATCTACGGATTGCTGCTTCTTTTGCTTTCCGTTTTTTTGTTCCTTTGCTTTCATAGAACTCACGTCTGCGCAACTCTTGCATTAATCCATCTTCTGCTAATTTCTTTTTCAGTTTACGTAATGCACGGTTAAGATCGTTGTTCCTAACTTCAACCTGCATTCCTGTTTTTTCAACATCTTTTTTGTGATTAAATCTGGCCATTCATTCCTCTTTTAGTTTCACGCCAAGCCAATCAAGATCGTAAACTCGATTAGCATTAATTAAATTATACGGTGTAGTTTCGTCATTTGTCAAGTAAAAAGATTGGGGTAGACTTAACAAATAACTAGCAAAGCGTCTTTCTTCTTGTGTCATAATATCTAAATCTATTATAATGAAGTCTGCTAATCTTGCTATATTAAGCATCCAAGCAATTTGGTTGCCTGTGATGCTTGCATCATACAGATACAAATTTAAAGGAACATCAGCTTTAGATATAGCATCTTGTAGCTTTCTACGTGTTTCTTCACTTGGCTGTATTGCAAATATGCTAATCGCTTGATTGTGTAAAACATCAGGCGGAGTTATAACATTAATCGTCATCTTTCCTCAATTTGTTCCAAAGACTTGCTCTGCCTTGTTCACCATTCTGAATGTAACCTTCCCAAGGCAATCTTTCTATTTCACCTTGTATATAGCGCTCTTTGAATGGCTTAATATTGAGATCTGGATTTTTATCTTTCCATTTACGTTTTGCTTCAGTCCAACCGTCTAGTTTTTCTAGTTCATCAAGCTCTATTGCTCTGGCTTCTTGCTCTTCGGTTGTAAGGGCGGAGGCATTGTTTCCTCCATTATCTGTGGTTCCAACATCGGTAATACTTCTCTCATCCTCTCCACTGTCCACGCTTTGCTCTTCGATGGTTGCGGTATTGATGGTGGATTCGGTTTCATTAGATCCTCGGTTTTCACCTCTGGGTTGTGCATATTCATCATGCTGATGATCATAGCTTTCATTGTCATTGATTTTCTCCTCGGAGCCTAGCCGAAGACGCTCCCGTCTGCGCATCTCGAATGTGGCTTGGCTCGCAATTAGCAGGAGGACTGCCAGTGGATCGAAAACAAATATAATGACTATTATTACCCATCTTACTGCTTCTTCCAATATATCTTGATCAGTTTCTCCATAAATGAATTCTGCAAGATATTTTATCGGTCCTACTTCTGCTTCTAATTTTCTATACTCTGCTTGTAGAGCATACTTATCTTGTGTTAATTTGTCAATAGAATTATTTGCTTCTATTATTTTCTGTGTCTGTTCTTCAACTACTGCTTCAACTTGTGGATCCTTACCCACTGTTAAACTTTCACGTAGTTGTTGAATTAATTTGTTACTTGCTGCTATTTGCTGATTTGCACCGGCTCGTATACGTGTGATTTCATCTCTAGCACGTATTACAATAGGAGACTCTGCTGCTCGCACATCTTCAATCTTAGATAACATCTCCACTTCACGTTGCTTCAATGCTGGTATTTGATTGTTACGGATGTCACTAACAATAGCACTAAGTCTGCTTCTTTCTGTGTCTACTGTATCAATTGCCGCTTGCTGTAGCTGTGCAATCTTTGCATTTAAATCTTGTATTTGAGCACGTTGGTTTTCTATCCACGCATTTGCTGCTCGTCTTGTGTTAGGACCTGCTGCGCCATCTGCGTTTGCACCAATTGTTGTTTGTGCTTGTCTAATCTGCTCACGCTCGCCGCTGGCTATTTGTCCTTCAACTTTGCTAATTTGGTCTTGAATGGTTGCTATTTGTGCTGCTATTGGCTCTACTGCACTGGTATCAGTTTTTAATCCTGCAATAGTGTTTTCATAATCTCTAGCACTGCTTTCTAGTCTTACAACTTCGTTTTGTATGCTAATTAGTTGTTCTTCAAAAGGTTTGGTCCTATCATTATCGCTATCTCTAGCACTCTGCATTATAGCGTTCTGTTCGTCAATAGCAGGCTGTATTCTATCATAGGCTGTGTCAATACGTTCTTGCTCTTTGTCTATTTGAGCTTGAATTGCAGCATTGCCTTTGCCTACACTTGCTTCTGCTTCTACAATGCGCTCTTCAGCACGTTGTATTACAAAATCTAATCTACTTAACTCGTCATCTATTCTAGCAATTTGTGCAATGCCTTCTTCGGCTGCACTGGTTTGTTCAATGTGTGCTTTTGATAAGAAACCAAAGATGCCCATGCTTGTGATAAACATTAGCACAATAACTGCAAGGCTGAGATATGCTTTGAGCCATAATGCTGCCTTACGCCAATACCAATGCAACCACACAGCAGTTACAAGTTTACCTATTTCTAATGCGCCACCCATAATAATAATGGGAAGTGCGGCAGCCGCAAATATTGCAACTAGTCCGCTAACCGAGTAATATATTGCTACGGCACTGATTGTAAGTGCCGTGAGCATAACGAGTATTCCTAAAATCATAGTATAATATTTAACCTATTCCCAACGGTAGAATATATGCGCACCTATTCTTCCTACTAACTGTAGTTTTTTCGCCCAAGATGGCCTCACATATGTTGCGTGATAGTGTGTTGCGCCTTCAGTAATACCACGGTATTTTCCTAGTTCAACAATATTCCACGCTGTCATTTGTGCCTCAACCCATGAATCTGTATCTTGGGGTGTGTCTTTCTTGCCGTCACAATACCAACTGAACTGGCACCGGTTTCTCACCATAACCATTTTGTTTGGATCTTTCCAACTTGGTTTTTGTTCGCCTTGTTTTACTACTTCACATATAGTATTTGGATATCTACTGTCGTTTACACGATTCAAGACTACATCAGCTACTGCTGCTTTGTCAGCTAAGTTGCTACCCCGAGCTTCGTAGTAAATGTTCAATGCCATACAATAGTGTTGTGGATATTTTTCTTTATCAAACAATGCCATTGCGTTGCTCGTGCCTGCTGAAAGCAGTAACACGACTGCTGCGATTAGATTTTTCATAACTGCCTCTTAATTTCTGCGCATTGCGGCGATGTCTTTTGCATCTTCTTTCTTGTCCGCAAATACTGGAACCATATTAGACTTGTGCATAGTAGCAACACCTAGCAATGTGCGTTCGCCTGAATATACATTGCGTTCTTTTTGTGGTGCGTGTCCATCAATGCGATCACTGGTAGGAATCTTGTTACCCGAAGGTGAAGAATAATCTGGCATAGGCGCACGATAGTCTTGCTTAGGCGACTTGCCTACACCCATAGATACTAACCATTTCTCGTGATCAATTTGTGCTTGCCGGTCTCGCTTGGTAAGACCTTTTTGTTTGCGTTTCTTGTAGTTGGTTGTGGTCATATAAGGACCTACAAGATGCATACTCATAATAAACTCCTGCTGTTGTTATTACCTATTCAGTATAGCAGGAGTTTATTCATTGTCAACCTTTTTTATCTTTCCACTCGTCTCTTTTACTTCGGGGTAGTTTTTTGCCTATCAAACTAGTTCTAGCCTCTACAAAACTATCATAGTAAGCAATACGCTCTTTCAAATATTCATACAAAGGATCATCAGGATCTGTTTTCTTTAGTTGATATAAAGCATTTGTTTTACGTTTATTTACCCAACTATTAATTTCTGCAATAGTGCTAGGTCTAGTATTAAATGACATTATTTTCCTTCCATAAGTGCGACAGCTTCATCGTATTCTTCTTTACTTACCACACCTTCACGCAACAGCTTTTCTCTATTGGCCATGTGCTTCATTTGGATTTCATCTTTACTACCGCCAAAATATGCTACACAATGTCCTTCTTCTATCATTATGTCTGTAACACGTTCACGCTTGCCTTCGTAACGTTCTACCCAAAAGTCACCAAGTATACGACCAAATTTACCCTTCATATCTTCGCCTTGTTTGTTTTCTGTAGTGATAAGTTTACCACCTTCGTGTAGTAATTCTTTTAATCTGTTTTTTGCTGCGGTGCCAAAAAGTTTTTCTACTTTGTCGCTTGTGCGTGACTCTGGTGTGTCAATGCCCATGATGCGAACACGTTCGTCTTTTAGCCATACGCCAAATCCTAGATCAATGTCTACATCTACTGTATCGCCGTCTACGCATTTAAGTAAAATTACGTCATATTCATTTTGTGTTGTCATTGTTTGCCCTCTCTAAATAATATGCCCACATTATTTAGCCACAAAAAAAGGTGCCATAAGACACCTTTTTTATTTGTTATGTATTGTGATTAGAAGCTGAAGCTTACGCCAAATGTTGGTGTGAAGTCTTCTGTGTCTACGTTATAGTTTGCACCTGCTGTTAGTTCAGCGCCTCCTAAACCATAAACATACTCACCACCTACGTTTTGGAACGCATCGTCTTGGTCACCGTTTGCGTATGCAGTTAGACCCATAATGCTTGCTGTGCCTTCAAATGCAAATGATTCTCCATCTACATCATATGTTACTGCACCGCCAAGTGCTGCTTCGCCAACTGCTAGTCCAGTGATAGCACCGCCTAATACAATGTTTTCGCTGTCCATGTTGTAGTCACCTGAAGCTGTAACATCTACTAAACCTGCAACGTCACCCAGTGTGTAAGCACCTTGAATGTTGCTGATGTCTGTGATGTCTGTGTTCCAGTCAGTAAAACCAACTGCTACACTTGCACCGCCAACTGACACTGCTACCGACTCAGTCATTGCTGGAGCCGCTAGTGTTTGGTTGCCTTCTGCATCTACAAACACGCCATTGTCGTCACCGATAGCAACACCAATACCGTTTACGTCTGTGCCAACTGTCCAGTTGTCTAGTGTTACTGCGTTTCCGTCAGTTGCACTAAAGTCTAGATCTACAGTTGCTAAACCTGCTGCGTCTACACCTAAGTCTAGACCCATTACGCCACCCCAGTTGTCTGTTGTTGCGTCTTGTGAGAATGTAAGAGCTACTTCGCCTGATAATACAGGACCTGGAACTGCTACGTTCTCTGTTTCAGCATATGCCGCACCTGCGAACATTATTGCTGCTAAAATGGTAAATACCTTGCGCATAATATATTTCCTTCTTTTTATTATGTGTTTCATAAAGCAAAGGGCAAGTTCGATGCTTGCCCTTTCGCATGTTTATTTATGCTGTATCATGCTGCAAATGCACAAAATGATCGCACAAAGATCACAATGTTGCATCTATGCAACACTATTCTTCTACAAACATTTTCTCTTTGTTTGCGTCTTGTATTCTAATATTTGCAAAATCAATATAATCTTGATCAATATCAAATCCAATATAATCTATATTCTGTCTTATAGCTGCAATAGCAGATGTTCCAGAACCTATAAATGGATCAACTAACAAACCTTTTTTGACTCCACTAAACTTAATACATTGTTCAATAAGTGCAATAGGAAATGTTGCAGGATGTTTTCCTCTGTGTTTTATCCTATTACTTATTGTTTCATAAGGCACAAACCAACAATTACCTTTATCTCGTAGGTTAGGTTTTGTTTCTGCTGTATTTTTTCCTCTTATGTTTTCTTCGTAGTATTCATAAGGAACACCAACTGCTAGTCTATCTACTTCAACTTTTCCTGTTTTTGTAAAATGAAATAAATGTTCCCAAGTAGGACAAGTAAAACGATTACTATTGATTGGTTTAAAATGTCCGCTTGTCTTGTCGTTTACATGAATACTCTTAACCCAACTAATATTGTTTTGTAAAACAAATGACTCTCTGGCAACGTTTGCTACATCCATTCCTACCCATGGATCAATATTCGAATAGCCCATATTTAAAAAGAAATGTCCATCATCTTTGAGACAATGATTTATTGCTGAAAATACATCATGTAACCATTTCAAATAACTTTCACGTGGCAAATCGTCTTTGTATTTTCCATATTTAATATCCAAGTTATACGGAGGTGATGTAACAACAATGTCTACACTTCCTGCTGGCATTGAAAGCATTCCTTCAACGCAATCTTGGTTGTAAATTAGATTTTGTTTCATACACTTTCCATAATTGGTTGCACATACTTTTTCTTTGGACGAACATCACCAACAATTACATCAATTTTGTCAATATCATCGTTTGTAAATTGAATTACGCTTCGATTAGTGTTTATCTGTTTGTCTGTCCAACCACTTGTAGTTTTACTTAAATCTACAAGAGCAATAAATGCTTTGCAAATACGTCCGTTATCATCTACTTCAAACTTTTTTAACAAGTGGATTGGTGTTTTGTTAAAACCATTACCAACCCATCCGTTTCCTGAACTAAAACTGTTTTTATCTTCAATAGCAATATCACCTAACATGTAATCACTACCGTCAATAGTTAACTCTGTAAATTCAGGAAGTTCGGCATTGATGTGTCTAAAAAACGTATTGTTTACTGGACGAGCATAGTTTTTTGCAATTTCAACTGTAACTTGATTTTCATTTTCAAGTTCATCTTTGAAACTACGTCCCCATGCTTGCTCAAGTGCAGGAATACGTTGATTGTTTATTTCGTCAATTACAGCCGGTAATACTTTACGAATTGTGTCAGCTAACCTTTGCATGATACCCTCTTAAGTTTGTTATAACAATAATATAACACAACTTTTAAGATATGTCAACCTCCAACATAAATTTTCTTTTTAGGACGATACCAAATCTTTTGTTCGTGCAATCTTCCTAATAAATTTTGTATGTCCTGCATCTCTTGTTTGAGTTTATCATCGTCTTCGCCTTGCATAAGACGCAAACCTCTGCGTCCTGCTTTTGCTGTGAGAGCTCGCTCAATAATATCAATATCTTCTACAGATAGGTTAAACTGATGATTCGGTTTCATTTAATACTTCTTTCGTTATTTTATTAGCCGGCATACAAGCAACATTTACTATTGTATCGTTGAATCCTGCAATATTGATCACTTCTATTGCAAGCCTATCGCTGTTAACAGGATTATTTATGTATGCTTTACATTCGTTTTGCGTGTCAAACTGCAAACTTTTAATTGCAAATGGATCTGCTTCCATCATTGCAAATACTATAAGCCACTTCATTTATTGATTTCCGTTTCTGTGTCTCCTCTGTGTATAATATATAGCACGGAGCAAGTGTAAAGTCAACCTTACTAGGTGTGTAAAATTGTAGCAGTGGCACTTCTGTTGCTAGGCAGTACCCGCCCCCTTAATTATGCTGCTAGAGCGTAACCAGAAGGTGCAAAGTTATCGTTTGCATTTGTGTTTTGTAAACTTGCCTACCTGTCGAAACCTATTTCGCCCCCATCAAAAGCACACTACTTGCAGTATCTTCCTCTGCGTAACCTCGTAAATCAAGGTAACTTAGTTTATTCGTAGTATACACCACTTCTAGTTCAAAGTAATGTGCTTATGGTGGAGGCGTCCGGTACCGCCCCGGAGTCCAAATATGCTTTGTAACGCCTACAGGTTATTTATAACATTCTTATGCTAAACTGTCAATTCTTTTTTTCTAATTAATTTGATTAAGAAGCCGGCAAAATCCGGTGACGGTAATACTGCTTCGTTTGGATGATCATGATGATATTTGTGCATACCTTCACCACTGGTTAGAATAGCAACAAACCAATTGTCTTCTGGATAAAATTTCCAATGACTGATTACATTTGTAATACCACAAAATAACACACCAAACACCACAGGCCAAAAATACAATGGAAAGATCAACAATGGATTAATCAATAATAATATGCCAGCATATGCACCTTGCAGCCAGAAGTAATAGTTGTGAACAAACTTATGCACAGGATCTCTTAGGTATGTGACTGCGTATTTTGGTTGCACATCATATACATCAAAGAAGTAACCAAAAAACACCTTAAAGCGTCCTTTGTGTAATGGACTGTGTGCATCCTTTTCTGTGTCACTGTGTGCATGATGTTTTAGATGGCAACTAACCCAAGCAATAGGAGATCCTAGTCCTTGTATTGTTGCAGTAAACATTAACACATAATGCCAAAAACGATTAACCTTGAAACTTCTATGAGAGAAATATCTATGTAGTCCTACGATTCCGCCAACCACACCTATGAAATAACCAATTAGGATTATCCATAAGATTGTAGGCCAATCAAATATAAAGAAACTGTAGGCAGAACCAATCCAGGCTACTGCTTGAATTAAAGCAATTTTTTGTGCGTGACTCATACAGTATATATCACCACTTCTCTGAAGTTGCTTTTTTTATTGATCTTTGAGCACGGATAGCATTCATTAAACGCATAATAGTAGATTTCTTTTCACCAGGACGATGATATCCGTTTTTTTGTTCCCAAGTTTTGTCTCTTTCAAGTTCCTGTGCAAATTTTTCACCTAGTAACTTTTCTAAATAATTTAAGTCGCTGTCACTTAACTCTTGTATCTTACGTGAAACCATTCTGTCTGTCTCTCCATGCTTGTTCAAACTGTTCGTCATAGTCATACAGAGGAGCGCCATTACATCCGTCATACCATAGACGTTTGAAATAACCATCTGCACTTGCTACTACTGTTTTGGGATCTGCGTCGAGGTGGCCTTTAACCATATAGAATAATCTGTATTCTTCTTTAAGGTCATTTCTCAACATACTGTATTTACAAAGTTTTTACAATAGAGCGCTAACATAGAGTCTTTTCTAGCTCTAATGCTTTATCGTAATCATCTGTAATAATACCACCAACTTGTCTTTTCAATGCTAGGGTTGCATCGCTTTCACCGCATATCATTAGCACGGTATAATTGTTCTTATCAATGTAATCTACAATCATATTCAGTGTGTCGTTTACAGGTGTATGAACGATACATTTGGCTGTGTCTTCACACACATTGATAATAGTAGGTCCAAAATTTTGTGTTATCATAAATTATTATACTCCATAAAATGTAACGCCCATTGGCGATGTGCGTTTTCTAAAGGATGTCCTCCTACACCTTCTTCAAATTTATGTAATCTGGAATATTCTATTAATCCTAGATTTTCATCTGCATGATGTATGGTATTTTTTACATCAACAACATCAATTAAATGCTGTAAGAATTTATCACCTTCTGCGTCAATGTGTGTATCATATCCAATTATGTCACCAAAGCCTGCTGTTTCAAGCATTTTAATATTGTGCAACTTACAAAAATTTCTTAGGCAATAAATTTCGTTGTATGATCTGTATAACCAGTTTGTGGTTTGGCTATGTTCATATATAATTTCATTAAAAACAGTTTTGACTTTGTTTTTTTCAAGCCAATGATTCCTATATTTTTGAGGTATAATTGCATTACCTAAATTTTGAACCCTTGGTAAATCAATCGATAATGCACCTATGTAGTGTTTTTCATCATTATCATCATAGGTAGTTACCTTTGTAGTGTTACGTGGTTTATCAACACGAAATTCAAATCTAATTCCTTCTGTCCATTGGCACAGGAATAAAATATCCTTAGGTTTATAATCTTTCAACAGTTCAGTTAGATAAAACATAGATCTACGTCTTATATGAGATTGGCTGCTTGCAGATCTTGCTCTAGGCATATATTTTATTGTTGAATTTGTAGCATTACAGACACAGGCTGCCCAAGTTGTATGAGAAAGTTCATTACCATCTTTGTCCATTTGCCAGTCACGATGCTCTGCACCTGCTGTTATACTACATCCATCAATATAAGCAACTTTCATGTATTCTTTTTACACTCTTGTATTTCTTTGCGCCTTTGCACAATCAATTGTTTCATATCATTAAGTGCTTGCCTAGCACGAAGGGCAGAGACCTTAACGCCCTGCTGTTCAAATTTTTCACATTCTTGTAGGTAAACTGTAAATGCAGTTTTTAGTTGCTCATGTATTTCACTCATTGCCAACAATATGTTCGTAAATCTCTTTCCACTTCACTACCTTCTTCATACCAACTGGAATACTGTCATTCATGTTCCAACCATGTTCAATAAGGATAGGTTTAAGTCCTACGTTAAGTCCTGCAATGGCATTTTGCATTTTATCTTCAATCCAATAATAGCCAGTGTCAGCATAGTGTTCATCTAAGAACTCGTCTTTGTCAGCACCTGTGTCTAAACACTCAAGCACCGTAAATGCTGTAGGACCAAACATCTTCTCAAGATTCATTTGACGTAGTTTTTTAGCACTTGGATCTAGGCTAAGGCTTGTGATGCAATGGAACTCATATCCGTGTTCTTCGTGTAGTCGTTTAACATAATAAATGCTATCACGTAGTGCAGGTAGAAATCCTATTGCTGCTGATTCATTGAAGCGACAAGCAAGTTCTTTTCCTTTTTCTGAAGGTATGTTAAAACGCTTTGCAATATCATATTGCTGATTACCATCTTTGATTTGTGTGTAACCGTGTTGCTCCATCCAAATACAAAATGCCCATTCCCAGTTAAGTAATACACCATCACAGTCTGTCAAAATAATCTTATTCATAGTTTGCCTTTCTAATTGCCTATGCCTTATTATAGTAAATTATATGGGTGTTGTCAACCGTTAATGAAGGTTTTCCCAGGATGATCCATTATAAACCTGAAGTTTACTATCTGTGGTATTCCAAATGACTGTGCCGGCACCTACTATCAATGCATTACGTTCTGTAGTGGTATAATTTGCATGACGCAAAGGCGGATTTCCACTAGTGGGTTGATAAATTGCATACCAAACCTTTGTCTCAACATTATAATCACTAACAATATCAAATGTTTCTGACGTTCCTGCATCAATATCAACAGCACTGAATGTGAGCATACTGTTACCCTTATTAGGGCGTTGATTTAAGACTGTGTAATGGAATTGTGGGTTAAGCTCGCTTTGATCAAAAACAACCATGTCAAAAGAACTATTTTGATGAACAAACTGAGCTCTTACCTGCCTATTTCCTGCACTATCAGTTGCTTCAAAATTCAATTGAATTAATGCATCTGAACTGATATCAGCAGTATTTGTTACTTCATCATATACAATAAATTTACCATTCACTGTTGCACCTTCAGGAAAATCGACATTGTATCTGTTTGCAATTGAACTAGGGCTGTCAGGATCAAAATAAGTATGTCCTACTCTCATGTAGGTAGTTAAGGTGCCAAGATGATTGACCTTTAATTGAATTTGTCCATAGTTGTTTGTAGTTCCTACCTCTTTGCCCACTACACTTATTCGTGCATATTCTCCCGGAGTATTTGTTAAAGTTGATGAATCAGTATCACCAAAAAATTGAATATCTCCAAAAGAAGTATTTGCGCTAGGAGTATTATCTCTGCTTTCAAATCTCAGTGTCCCGCCTGTAAGGACACCATCAGTAGTCCTGTATAGTGTCAAGACATTATCTGTCTCACTTCCAGTGTTCATCACAGCGTCCAATGTTGGGGTGCTGCTTGATCCTCCTAGAGCAGTATAGCTAGAGCCATTATTTGTAAATTCCCATTGGTCTGATGTTTCATTCCATCTAATAAAAACATTTGCACTTGTTCCTCTTTCAACACCTATATACGAATAGTTTGTCGACGATGAACTAGGACTACCAACTTGATCAGCGTTTAATAATAATGTTCCGCCATTTGAAGTAACACGATTAATGCCAACATAACCTGTAGTTGACGTAGGATGTAAAATAATATTTCCATTATTTTGTATTTCATTACCGTTTAGGTCAAGTGTTCCTCCAAGTTGCGGAGTAGTGTCTTCTACGACATTTGCTAAGCCACCGCCTCCAGATTGCGCTACCCAATCGTAATCTGTTCCTGTCCAACTCAACACCTCGCCTGTTGTTGCAGTGCTTGTGTTTAAGTGTGTGTCAACATCACTATTGCTATATGCGGCTGTCTGAGCAACCCAACTAAAACCTGTGCCGTTCCAGCTTAAAACCTGTCCTGTTGTTGCGGTAATAGTGCTAAGATGAGTATCTACATCACTATTTGTATAATGTGACAAATCACTAATTTGACTTTCTGTGATGCTTAATGCTGCTTGGTGTTGAGTTACTGCCTGTTCCACTATGTTTGCTGTAGGAACGTTAGCCCATGTCACTGCACTGGTTAGGTCATTTGTTTCTGTGTAGCTTGTTAGGTATCTTCCGTCTAGACTTATAGTCGCTGCTGTTGTCGCATCACTGCGAGTGAGTGTAAGATCACCTGTGCCGCTATCAAAACTACCACTGGTAATCCTTGTAAGATTTGTATCATCAAACAATGCACTAAAGTCAACTGTAAAATTTGTAGCATCGTCTCTTGTAAAGGTTGCAACACCTGTGCCGCCATCAACTGTGCCACTTGTAATACGTGCAAGGTTTGTGTCATCAACTGCCCAGCTTAGACTAACATCATTTGCTGTGCCAGTTTCGTCTGTGTAAACAAGTTTTTGATTTACGCTGTCTGCGGTAAGTGTAGTAGTGGTTTCGCTTGTAAGGTAACCTGAATCATTGGTAAATGCACTTACATTTGAAGGCGGTGTATATGTGCTATTAATTGTAATACTATCAGCTGTAGCATTGGTAGTAATACTGATATCTGTTCCAGCAACCAATGTAAGAACATCTGACTTTTGATCTGCAACAACATTTGATTGTCCTGCTACTACAATTTCAGCCCAAGCATTTTGATTTACCTCTCCTGATACTGCTGAGGCAGCCAATGTTGACCAACCTACAGTATCAAAATAGCCTTCAAACAAATTAAGTTGAGTATTAAATCTAAGCTGTCCAATTACTGGAGATGCTGGTTGTTGTCCTGTTGTGCCTGTTGGTATTTCAATTGCGCCATTTGCACTATCACGTGGTGCGATAGCGTCAAAGTTAGCATCCATTTCTTCATATGTTAATGCAGTGCCTTTGCCTGCTCGTGTTGTAACTGCCATACAGTATTTATTCTGTGTCCTCTTGGAACACAACTCCTACATAAGCTGTCTGTTGATTGCTTGTTACATCAACAGTATATCCAGGCTCTAAATAACCAAACAAATTTTCTTCAGCTTCTGTGTAAGGTGCATTTACAACATATGCCTGTGCAATCAAATCAGCCTTAACAACAGGATCTGATTCTTGAGCGGCTTGCTGTAATAACCCTGCAATATCAGGATTAGGAGGAAAATCAAATTCACCATATGTTACAACAGGAGTAGGAACAA
>Ga0255777_10003250_pt1 | contig 13897 bp, 16 predicted proteins | sample 101ome_15_FD_179975 | JGI IMG/M metagenome (GOLD analysis project Ga0255777, IMG submission 179975) | Coastal salt marsh microbial communities from the Groves Creek Marsh, Skidaway Island, Georgia - 101402AT metaG (version 2) | ecosystem: Environmental > Aquatic > Marine > Intertidal zone >...
AGAGTAATTATCCATGAAAAAATTCGCCGTACTTGGAATACTTGCACTTCTGATACTTTCATGTCAGCAAGAACCTGCAGCACCTAAGAAGAAACAAGGTTGGACACCAGAATTGGACCAGCCTAGTGAACTTGCCTTGATCATGCGCGACATGAATACTGAAGCGCTGAATAGGAAAGCGAAATTAGAGAACGGAGAATTGGACCCCACCCTTTCAGAAACATTGTTCGATATGCTCACTGCACATCCTACGAAACCACATATGAAAGGAGAGGGCTTTGAACCCTACGCTAAGAGTTTCATCGGCATCTACAACCAAATTCAATCAGCGGAAGATGTAAGTTCACAGATTAAGGCGCACAACAATATGGTGGATGCCTGTGTGGCCTGCCATACGCAATTTTGTGATGGTCCTATCTCCCGCATCGAGAAGCTTTACGTAAAATAATGGCCACTGCCGGCGAACGCCATATCACCACCAGCGCAGACGGCAGCACGACCATTTGGGTACCTGGCCTAGACGAGCATTACCACAGCATTCATGGTGCCCTAACGGAAAGCAATCACGTCTTTATAGACGCCGGTCTAAAAGCATTGAATCGCAACCCCATAGCGATTCTAGAAGTGGGTCTAGGTACTGCACTGAACGCAAGACTTACCGGAGACTACTGTGCCATAAATGGCATTACAGCTCGGTATGATGCGCTCGAAAAGTTCCCGCTGAAATCCGGGGAGATTGAACGACTAGCTGCTGAGGGAATGTCTAAAGAGGTGCCCTATTTGAGTGCGGTTCCAGGTCGAACAACGGAAATTCACTCAGGCTTCAACTTTACGCTTTTGGTGGAGGATCTTCGAGCGTTTCAATGCGCGGAAAAGACCTATGATCTCATTTACTTCGATGCCTTTGCCCCTTCCGCCCAGCCAGAACTCTGGAGCGAGGAAGTTTTTGCGAATATGTATGGCATCCTTAAACCCGGTGGTGCGCTGACAACCTATTGTGCGAAAGGCAGCGTTAAGCGTGCCATGAAGGCTGCCGGATTTGAAATCGAGGCACTTCCAGGTCCACCAAGGAAACGAGAAATGACACGTGCATGGAAACGATGAGCCCAGATAAATTCACACCTCGTTGCTATGCCTTCATCCAAAATGAATTGGGTGAAGTTTTAGTATTGCGCGAACGCTGGAGTGGCATGGACCTGAACAAACTACCTGGGGGCGGCCAAGAGCTTGGAGAAGGCATGCACGAATGCTTGAATAGGGAGATTGAAGAGGAGTTCACCCACTTTTCGAAAATCACGGCATGGAAACATGTGTACACCCCTGCCCATGCGTTTAATTCGAAGTTTCGCCCCAACGAACAACTCATTCTGAATTATTTCATGGCGTCTAATATGGTAGATGCAAATGATTGGGCCCTGCGAACCGATGAAAATCTATTGGGAATGTATTGGTTGGCTCCAAAAAAAGAAAGTGCGGCTTGGTTTACACTTGATAATGATCGTAATGCCTTTTTGGCATTTTTGGAGGAGCTAGCCTAATCGGCGTTGGACAACTGACTCAACCTTTTCAAATAGCTTTCTTGGATGTGCGGTACGCCAGGCTAAATCGTCCAATTTACCTCCCAACAAGAAATAAGCATCTAATCCATAGTTCGACAACTCGTCTACAACGTGAGGACGAAGATTAATCATCGCCATCCAACCGTCCGGGACTTCCTCCGACCATTCGTCGTAGTAATCTTGAATATCCGCGTGAAAGTTCAAGATGTTTTCGCCAATCAAGATGTATTTATCTATGCCCTCAGGAATCATTTCATCGACCAGGTCCCTTTTGATTCGCATGATATCATTGTGTACGGCATCGTTCCACTCACCCAAGAACTCAATAACACAATAACCTTGTAAGTAATCTACGTACAACACCTTGAGAAAAAGCGTTTCACAACCGATACTATCCCATTGTGGATGGATCACATGATCATAGATGGTATCCGTATAATAAACCTCACTATTGAAGTACCCAAAGAAGGGGCTTCTAGGATCCTCTGAGGCCTGGTACAGTTGGCGCCAATTGAAATACGGCTCTATGGTGTGCATACGTTGATTTTTACTCCAAATCAGTAACAAAAGTGCATTAGGATTGTTAGCTTGACAACACAAATTTTACCCATGGCCATTTTTACTCTTACCGGTGCAACAGGATCTGTCGGCAAAGCTATTGTGAATGAATTGCTTAATCAGAATCATGAAGTACGCATACTGACAACTCGGAAAAACTTTAAATGGGAAGGTGTGCAATGCTTTTATTGGAACCCGTCAAAAGGCCTCATAGATCTTCCATCATTAGACGGTGCCGATTACCTCATTCACCTAGCCGGAGCAACCGTTAGTAAGCGATGGACTACTAAGTACAAGCAAGAGATTACAGATTCACGCGTTCAAAGCACACAATTGCTGATCGATGCTTTGGAAAAAATAAGTGTTGGACCAAGAGCTGTGGTAAGTGCATCGGCCATCGGCATATATGGAAGCGATTTTGAGCGGATGATGGTCGAAAGCGATCCAGCGGCGGATGATTATTTAGCTTCCGTTACTCGAACTTGGGAGATGTATACCCAAAAATTTGAAACAGAACAACGCCGCAGTATTCAGTTGAGAATAGGTATTGTTCTCGACGGAGGCGCAGGAGTTTTGGGTCAATTGGAACCCTTAGCTAAACTTGGACTTGCCTCACCTTTAGGCACTGGCAAGCAATGGACCAGTTGGATTCATGTAAAAGATCTAGCAAGGATGTTTGTATTCGCCGCGACCCAGGAAATCCCATCTGGCCCCTACAATGCCGTTGGTCCCGAACCGCTTAGTAACAAAGCCCTGACAAAAACTTTGACACAAGTCCTCAAACGGCCGATGTGGCTTCCTGCAGTACCTAGCTTCGTACTTAAACTTGTGCTCGGAGAAATGGCCACCTTAGCCTTAATGAGTCAAAAGGTGAGTAACGCTAAGATTACGGCAGCAGGCTTTACTTACACCTTCTCAAAATTAACTGACGCGCTCAACGACATTTATAGCAAATAAAAACCCCCACCCTGAGAAGGATGGAGGCCTTTATTGTTATTAATCTAACCTTCAGATTAAGCGTTGGTCGCTTTTACTTTAATGGTTAGTTCGATACTGTGATCGATCAAATCTTCTTTCAAAGACTCAGCGATTGAAGCATCTTCACTATCATGGAACTTAACGCCCCATTTAGTGCGGTCAATGCTAAAGGTTGGTGCGCTGAATTTAACACCTTCATCGCCTACAGAAATTTCTGCTGGGAATTCAATGCTGTTGGTTACGCCGCGCATAGTTAGGTTACCCGTTACGACGCTGTACTTAAACTCTGCAGTTGGGTCTACTACTGAAACGATTTCGAAAACGGCTGTTGGGAAACTATCTACAAAGAAGAAATCTTGAGACTTCAAGTGACCTTCAAGGTATCCACGCTTTCCTTCGTCTTCGATATCCTCATTGTGAATCGAGTTCATATCAATAGTGATTGTTCCACCCACAAGCTTTCCTCCTTCTACAAGGAAGTTTCCTTCTTGTACGCCAATGCTACCGAAGTGCTCTGACTGAACGTAAGTTTTGAATCCTCTCCATAGAACAGTAGATCCTGAATCCAATGCTACGCTTGTTGCAGCAGCAGCGTTTTCTACATCTTGTGCATCTCCTGTTGTTGCCTCAGCAGCGCGATCGCCAGATCCACAGCTTGCAGCGATAAGACCGATTGCGGCCAATAGTGCTAGTTTTTTCATTTTGTTTTAGTAGTTATTTGGTACTTGTGCAATGATAACGCAGAATCGAATTAAATGTTTAAACATCTAATAAATATTTTCAATGCACCTAATTGTATTCCTCGATTGAAATTAGAAGTGCTTACGGCGTAATCGGATAGCGAGAACACTAACGATTAATGAGATGCTTCCTGCCAATAAATACGGGTAGGAAAAATGCCAACCATAGGCTAGGCCACCGACTGCAGGGCCCACTACCCTCGCCAAAGAGCCTACACTCTGGTTCGTTCCAAGGATCTTTCCCTGCATACCGTCTGGAGCGAAGCTGCTAAGCAAACTACTCACTGTTGGTGTGAGCAAGGCGTTTCCAAGAGATAAAAAGGTCATACAAACAAGCTCCAAACTAAAATGGTCCGTCGGCACGAAGGGCATACCAAACAAGCCTAGAGCCACCAACAATGTACCTATAACCAAAAGGTTACGCTCACCAAACCAGGTATTAAACTTCCCAATAAGTCCACCCTGAATTATCACGGCCAGTAAACCTACGTAAGCAAAGGTGTATCCAATATGCATTTCACTAAGACCAAAATGCTCTGCCCACAATAGGGTCGCTGTGATCTGCATCATTGAAAAGCCCAGTACGTAAACGAAGTTGATCGTAAACAACGCATTGACCTCAGGGATGTGTTTAAAGCGAACTAAGTCTTTGAAAGGGTTGGGGAATAGCTCAATACTGTCCGATTTTTCTTTCAGAGACTCCTTCAAGAACAACCAAGCTAAAATGAAGTTAATGGTACCCAAGCCGGCAGCGAAATAACCGACACCTGCAACACCGTAGAATTCATTAATGACACCACCGATCGAGGGGCCAAAGATGAAACCCAATCCAAAGGCGGCACCGATCACACCGAATGCTTTGGTTCGATCCTTTTGAGGCACGACATCACTAATGTAGGCTTGAGCAACACTGAGATTAGCAGCACCGAATCCCTTGAGCAAACGGGTCGCAAAAAGGAGCCACAACACCGTTGCATTCGCAAACAAGATGTACGCCACAACCATAATTGCTATACTAATCAACATGATAGGACGACGTCCAAACCTATCGCTTAGACCACCCCAAAAACTTGCAAAAATGAATTGCATTATGCTGAAAGAGGTTCCTAAAAGCCCTACCATAGCATCTGTCGCCCCCAAAGTTTTGGCGTACGTTGGAAGGATAGGGATGATTAATCCGAACCCCATCAAATCCAAAAAGATGGTCAAGAACAGGACTGCAAGCGCTTTATTTCTCATCGGAGGATTGGCGGTTTATGGGTTCGACTTTTAATGCTTTCGGACTCAATTTGTACGAATGTAGTTCTTTTGCCAACGTGACGGATTCGAAAACCTCCTCTGCCTCTAGTTTGAATTGGTTAAAATCCTTGTAGCGTGCACTGAAATGCCCTAATAACAAGTGGGACACACCTGCCTCTTTAGCTACCTGTGCAGCTTCTCGAGCAGTACTGTGCATAGTTTCTATGGCTCGTTTCGCCTTGTCCTCACAGAATGTACTCTCGTGGTATAAAAGATCTACTCCTTTTATATACGTCGCTGTATCCGGCGTGTACATTGTATCTGATGCGAACGCATACCGCAACGGTTGTGGAGGATCAAAAGTGAGTTCTGTATTCGGGATGGTTTGTCCTTCTTCACTGGTCCAATCTTTACCGTCTTTTATCCAGTGGTAATCACAAACTGGAACGCCATAGGCATCTGCCACAGGTTTATTCAATTTTCTGGGCTGCACCTTCTCTTCGAATAAAAACCCAGTAGTAGCGATGCGGTGCTTTAAGGGAAAACTTGAAATAGTGTATTCATCAGTATCCAAAAGTACCTGAGGCACCTTATGTTGGGTAATGGCAAAGTGAATGGGGTAGCTTGTAAATGTTCCTGAAGCACGGAATTGGGCCAGTATCAAATCCTTCAATTTAGGAGGCCCATAAACGGTTAATGGCGCCGTTCTTCCCAATAAGTGGAAACTACTGAGCAGGCCGACCAGTCCGAAAAAATGGTCGCCGTGCAAATGGGAAATAAAAATGTGGTTGATTCTAGAAAACTTGATTTTGCTGCGTCTCAACTGCTTCTGAGTGCCTTCACCACAATCAATCAAGAAATAATGCTCCCGCATCTTCAGTAGCTGCGAGGTTGTGTATTGGTTCGACGTAGGAGTTGCACTCGCCGCTCCTAATACTACCAATTCAAGGGCCATTATTCCTTGTTGAGTTTGCGCTTTTCAGCAAGCAAATAAAGAACTGCCATTCGAACTGCTACGCCATTCTCTACTTGATTCAAGATGATCGAGTGTTCACTATCCGCAACTTCAGAGGTGATCTCTACCCCTCTGTTGATGGGTCCAGGGTGCATAATGGTGATGGGCTTTTCTAATCCATCGAGGTGCTCCATGGTCAATCCATATTGCGCTCGGTATTCTGCAATGGACGGGAAATATTTAATGTCTTGACGTTCGTGCTGAACGCGAAGCATATTAGCAACATCACACCATTCGATAGCTGTTTGCAGGTTGTGCTCAACGCGAACACCTAGGGTATGCATGTATTTCGGAACCAAGGTTGTTGGCCCACAAACCATCACTTCCGCTCCCATCTTCTGCAGTAGCAAAACATTCGAAAGCGCCACACGGCTGTGAACAATGTCCCCTACTATGGCCACTTTCGTGCCTTCAAGTGTGCCCACAGCCTCTCGAATAGAAAAGGCATCGAGCAACGCTTGCGTAGGGTGTTCATGCGCGCCATCACCAGCATTTACGATAGAGGCATCGACGTGCTGAGAGAGAAACTCGCCTGCTCCAGGATTAGGGTGGCGCATAACCACCATATCCACTTTCATGGCAAGGATATTATTTACAGTATCCACCAAGGTCTCCCCTTTCTTTACCGACGATGATGCAGCAGAAAAGTTGACTACATCAGCACTTAAACGCTTCTCTGCCAGTTCGAAAGACAAACGAGTACGAGTGGAGTTTTCGAAAAATAGGTTGGCAATGGTGATATCTCTGAGGGTAGGCACTTTTTTAATGGGCCTGTTGATCACCTCTTTGAATTGGGCAGCGGTATCAAGAATGAGTTGAATATCCTCTTTCGTGAGGTGCTTAATTCCTAAGAGATGGTTTACAGAGAGTTCGCTCATGATGGGTTCTCAGTTAATACTACAGCATCGCGACCATCAACTTCCTCCCAGAGCACTTCGACACGCTGCGCGGCGATACTATCGACTTGGCGGCCTTTGTAATCTGGTTGAATGGGTAGGTCTCGTGAAAATCTTCTATCAATCAAAGTGAGCAACTCCATCTTCGAAGGACGGCCATAGCTAAGAATTGCATCCATTGCGGCACGTATGCTTCTTCCTGTGTATAGAACATCATCTACAAAAACCACTTTTTGATCTTCTACGAGATGATCAATCTGCGTTCTATTTGGCTGAAGATGTCCTGGACGTCTTCTGAAATCATCACGGAAGAAAGTAATGTCCAACTTTCCAGTGCGCACAGATTCCACACCGTAGTTCTCTTTAAGTAGCTTAACAAGACGTTCTAAAACTTGGATTCCGCGAGGCTGAAGGCCAATGAGAATGGTATTCGAAAAATCACCATGATTTTCTATGAGCTTGCAACACAAGCGGTTCAAAGCGATATTCAGCGCTCTTGCATCAATGATTTCTCTCTTGCTCATGCCGCAAATTTACTCATTAATAGTTGGATACAAGCGATTTCAAATCAAGCCCTGAAAAATTTCCACTGCTCATCAAAGCCATAGCCTTATTTCCATCAGGATTTCCTAGGGCCGCTTCCAACTCCTGAGCATCATCAAAGACACGCACTCCAGGTCCAAAAGCCTTCGCAACATCCTCTTTACTGAGTGCCGGAAGTTTTTTGTGGGCAACAGCCGCTGGGCTGTAATAAACCCATGCTTCATTTGCACCCTCCATCACACCTGCATATTGCGGCAAGAACTCAGGGTTTAAGCTGCTAAATGTATGTAACTCAAGTACGACCCTAACTTTACCAAACTGTTCTGACAAGGCTGCCACAGAGGCCTTCACCTTTGAAGGTGCATGGGCAAAATCTCTAAAGACTTTTGTGCTTCCTTCATGGAAGACCTCCATTCTATTTTGAGCACCAGTAAAGCTCATTATAGCATCATAAAACTCATCCTCCTGAACACCCATTTCAAGACACAGCCAGCGCGCAGCCTCTAAATTACTTAAGTTGTGTGCGCCAAAGATTTGGAGTGGCATCATGCCTTCTTCCGTACTTATGTATGTCTGACCATCTTGAATTTCATGTTCTGGCAAACCATAGGCAAAGCGTTTGACAGGGGCGTCAGATTCCGCAACGACCTTCTCCAATACCGCGTCGCGTTCATTGTAGATAACAGCACCTCCAGCCTCAACGGTATCCAAATACAATTCGAACTGTTTCACATAATCCTCGAACGTAGGGAATACATTGATATGGTCCCAAGCAATGCCGGTAATGGCAGTGATGTTCGGTTTGTATAAATGGAATTTAGGCCGGCGATCAATTGGCGAACTGAGGTATTCATCACCTTCCATCACCATGAATTCAGAACCGCTCTCGAGTTCGACCATGCAATCAAAACCAGCCAATTGCGCCCCTACCATGTAATTCACCGGCTTACCCACGTGATTCATAACATGCAGCACCATGGCCGTCGTTGTCGTCTTGCCGTGAGATCCGGCGATAACTACGCGCGTCATGTTTTTACTTACCTCATGCAAGAATTCTGGGTAGCTGTAAATGGTAAGGCCCAATTCCTGGGCACGGGCCAATTCTGGATTGTCCTGGCGGGCATGCATTCCCAAGATGATGGCATCCAAGCCTTCGTGAATACGTTCCGGAAACCAGCCTTCCGTTGCCGGCAGCAAGCCCTTTTTTTCGAGCCGTCCGCGGGACGGCTCGAAAATCTGATCGTCCGACCCAGTGACCTCGTGACCACCTTGTTGTAAAGCAATGGCAAGGTTGTGCATGGCACTCCCCCCAATGGCAATAAAATGTACTTTCATGATTTATTCTTCAAATCGAAGGTTGCCAAATCTAATCTTGGTACCGCGCAACGACAATAAAATCGCACCATCTTTTCCATCATTTGCTAACCTCGACGAACGCGGAGCAACGCGGAATTTTTGACGTTGATTTTTATTTAAAACACGGTAGCTCAGCGAAGCATCATGTCCTAAACTAACCATTACGAGATTACCTGATTTTGCATTGCGAATAGGCTTTAATCGCTTCTTACCCCAACGCTTAGCATTGCTTCGGTGGTCGTTGTAGACAAAATGCAAACCATCATCATTCATCAAAAAGGTATACCCTAAATAGTAACCACCGTCGTTCATAGAATTCTGGTTTTTAGGGATATGGGCATACCAATCCACATCGCCATCCTTGTTGATGCTAAGCACAATAATATCTCGGTAATAGTAATAGTAGTTAGTTACTGTAGTTCCTCGCCCGGTGTTGGTTGTACGTACAATCAACTCGTAATCCTCGGCCACCACATAAGCACCACCGTCCGGACGTTCCACGAACTGGCGGAACACAAAATTCTTGCGTATGCCCTTGCCTCGCTTGGCTAGAATCTTACTGAATTGAGCTACAAACTCCGTAGAGAATGGATTGAGGTTAGAATGCATTACCTCGCCTTTGCGCTGGTCGAAAGACAAATACAACGCGCCATCCATGTCCCAAGAATTGCGGCGGCCGTAAAAACCGCTGATGGCCATTTCGCCGTCCGTTAAATCACATTCAATCCCTAAACTGTGTACGCGCACATTTTGAAGACCTAGGTCAAACTCCACAATCTCGTTTTGCTCACCCGAACCCACCTTCATGAGCTTATAGTCCAAATCTCGGTTGTTCGTAAAAGTGATGTTAGGTGAACGATCGAAATAACTTAAGATAAAAACGTCGCCTTCGTTCGTCACTTCAAAATCCATGATTCCAAAGTTTCTATCCTGATAGACCAATTCTACGTCTGCATTCCACAACTCTTCCAAAGCCGGATTAAACACACGCACATAGAAATTTTCGGCACTCTTTCTATCATATGGAGGGTTTGTAAAAATGGCAATCTTCGAACGGTCCTTGCTCAGTTGGACATCAAACTCACCTCTGAACCTAGAACGGCTGTCCAGTACCTCAAGCACCTTAGCCTCAGAGAGGTTCGCTGTCTCATCAAGGGTTCTACAAAGGAGGTAACGTGTATCCTGTACCTTATCGTAGCTCTCATAAAATAAGTACTGAACTTCCCCGATGATCAAACTGGTCTTAAAATCAACACGACGGTCGTTCCACTCCCACCTTGGATTTTTCATCAACCACTGTTCACTCAGATCATAGCGGTCGTAGTAGGCAAAGAACTCATCCCGGTTACCTGCAATCAATGACATTGAACTTGGTCTATAGGTATAGAATCCCTTGTCTCCTACTTGCAAAAGCCGGTCAAACTTTGCATTGCGCACATTGTATTCTGGGCTCCACTCTAAGATTGGAAATGAGCCTTGCGCAAGTACAAACGATGAGAAAAAAATCATCATTGCGGCCAACATTCTGCCATTTTGGGGCGTTTTCATAGGTAGATTGTTTAGATTTTGTAACTTTTGGATGTGATAGTCAAGATACATCACCCCTCCCTAGTACAACGCATATGAAACGAATTATTTACGCTTTAGCTGTAGTCCTTGGAACCACTGCCTTTGTGGATGCTCAGACCGTTATTGTTCGCAAGCGCAACCTGGATAACGCATCCGGCGCAGGCCAGGTGAGCACAATGACTTCACCGAGCATGAGCGGCACCATGAATCAAGGTGCCTATTACAGCCGCTACAATCATGCTATAAAACTGAGTCCTACAGCTTTAGTTGCGGGAGATATCCCCATTTCGTACGAGCATAAACTGACCGATTACATGAGCTTAGAAGGCGGTCTTGGCATCACAACCTTCAACATGACTGAAAACTTGATTCGTGGGTACAGCATGCGAAGCAATGGTCAGACATTGAGCAAATTAGGATACAGTGCCACCTTCAATGCTAAGTTTTTTCCGGAAGGAAATGCATTCCAAGACGGATATTACATTGGCTTCAATGTGAACCACAGAAACTATGCACAAGATTTCTACATCTCCGATCCATTTACGGCATTAGATACTACGGTGAATGAAAGTTTTGGATGGAATGACTTCGGGTTTACTATGGGCTACCAAAGCAGACCTTCTGAGCGCATGATTCTCGACTGGTTTATTGGTGCGGCGATTCGCACAAAAACCCGAAGCACCTCTGAATATGTTGAATCCTTTGATCCAATTACAGGAATTTTCACCGGTCAATACGAATTAGTAGACCGCAGGAATGCAACGCCCGCTTTGCTCGGAGGTGTTCGCATTAGTGTCCTTTTCCGCTAGGAAAAAATTATCGGATACAAAAAGAGCGGCCCAAGGGCCGCTCTTTTTGTATTTATCAATTGTTTCTATTCTACTCGAACAGCGAATGCGCTCGGTAAATTATTGCTAAGCTTGACGGCAATTTCATAATCATTAACCATGGAGTGCGTCATGCTCTCGCTTTCAAGTGACATACCTGCGATCAGACCGTCCAATTCAAACTCTAAAACAACATGATCCCCTGGCTTGATGGCCCCGGTCAACTGGTTCGAAAGATCCACATTTCTGTAAAGTTCGTCCTTACCAGTATGCCAAGCCAATAGAATATCATCTGTACCCAACGTTCCCGTGCCATTCAGGCGTCCATCAATACGCAAGAAACGGTATTTCGTAGCCCAAGACCAGTACATATCATTCGCACTAGAGAGCGGATGTCCTACCTCAAACGTTGTGGGATCCATGGCGTTGTTCAACGAATCTACCCCAACTGCAAAAGAGAGTTGTGTCGCCTTTTCATCTAACGTCCAAGTGTAGTTCATGGTTGCACCATCCTCTGCGTTGCAAAACATAACTTCCTCGAGTAGTTGATCCCCTACTTGAAAATCACTTAGGTAGAAGTAAAACTTTTCAAATTTCAAGGCTGTATCGCCTTTGAAAACAGTTTCTCCTACGTTGTAAGGCACACCTTCATAGGTAAGGCGAACTTCCATGCTTAGATCATTGGATCCCGTTCCACAGGACACGAGAGCGAGTGTTGCTAGGGAAGCAACAACAAGGTTAGTTAAGGCTTTCATAATCGTGGTTTTTAAAGTTCAAAAACAAACTCACTTATTACGTTGTCGCGCAGGATTTTAGCGTTGTTATAATCTGTTGCATCCGCCGGATCACTATTAATCACAGGTATCTGGCTAGGTGTCAAGCCCAAGAACAACTTTTCGACATCGAGATTGATTACAAAAAATACGTCCTTGTTCGAAGCAACGCTAAAGTTGCGTTTCTCATTCTTCTCAACCAACAAGTCAGGAGTAGCGAAACGCCACACGAAAGTACTTTGAGGGTTGTTGAAGACCGTATCAGTAGGAGCAAAGATACCACCCTCTATCTGGAAGAAGCTGTGACCTATGTCGCTACCGTTCCATAGTTTACCCGATTTAAGCGGGTTCCCATCCTCTAAATTTTCTGGTGCTTTGAAAGCACGTGCGCTATCTAAACCGATGTTGTAGAATAATCGGCCATTGTAAGAGCCACGAGGCAAACTTGCCAGTTTAACTTCCGTTGTTGTCGTAACATCAACCGCGGTAAGATCACTTTCGGTCCTTGTAGTATCACTACCATCGAAACTCACAAAGCTTGCACCGCTTAAGGTCGCGTAAATGCTGTTGATTTTGATGATATCGCCGTTGATTTGATATACTTTAGAGGTATCCAACAAATCACCATCGAAGTACTTGTACATGCGGATGTAAATATTTCTATCATCCAATGCTGTAGGATCAACTACCGGAATGGACTTCTCACATCCCATGAGAATTCCCATCAACACGCTAAATAGTACTACTTTTTTCATTCGTCCTTTATTTTCAAAAACTCTGGGGCTTGTTCTATAGCCACCATGATTTGGTCTAACAATTTATCGTTTTCCTGCTCAAAATCAAGCACCAACGGATCCTTAAAGGTAATATTTAACAGGTTACCCGTGCTTTTCACAAACATACCCGTTTTATCAAAGGCTCGACGGAACCCATCGATTACCACAGGAACAACCACCGGCTGTAGTTCACGAATCAGATGCACCGTACCTCTTCGCCCCTTCACAAATGGACGCGTAGTTCCCTGAGGGAAGGTAATAGTCCACCCTGTTTCCATGGCCAATTTTATGTTGGCAATATCCTTCGGGTCCACCGAACGACTAACGTTCTTTCCTGCTTCGCGCCAAGTGCGTTTGATGCTCACCGAACCCGCGTATTGCATAAGTTTCGGCAACAAGCCTTTTTTCATGGTTTCTGCTGCTGCAATGAAGAATACATTCAACTTTGGTCGGAACAAGGTGAAAAAAGGAAGTCTGTTGTAAATGCCATTTTCAGCGGCATTGAACACTTGGTACATCGCACTTACATCGGCGAAATACGTTTGATGATTCGAGACGAAAAGCACGCCCTGGCTAGGCAGATCTTTTAACTTATCCGCACCGACAATCTTGATCGAATTAATCCGAGTATATCGGTACCAAGTAATTAGTCCAAAAACGAAGATGACCAATCGCTTAATGAGCAAATTGTAGCCGAAGCTGTCGCGTTTGAAAGGATTTAGGCTCATGTGTTGTTGGTCAAATAAGGACGCAAATATAGGCTTATCTCACGAGTGCAACGAGTTCTGAAGTCATCATTGCAGTAGCACCCCAAATGATTTCTCCGTCCCAATGATAGGCCGGAACATTCATAGAGCCATAAGTCGTTTCTATTTTGGTCTTTTGTACCAGAGAATCATTCAATAATTGGAACAGTGGAATGGAAAATACGCGATCTACCTCGACGGTATCTATTTCAATATTCGGAGCTCCTTGTGCACAGGACAAAAAAGGTTCTACGTAAAAGTTTGACGGTGGAATATATAACCAGGTCATTGGACGTAAAAAGTCCTGAGCCATGGGTTTTAG
>Ga0255777_10003259_pt1 | contig 13882 bp, 13 predicted proteins | sample 101ome_15_FD_179975 | JGI IMG/M metagenome (GOLD analysis project Ga0255777, IMG submission 179975) | Coastal salt marsh microbial communities from the Groves Creek Marsh, Skidaway Island, Georgia - 101402AT metaG (version 2) | ecosystem: Environmental > Aquatic > Marine > Intertidal zone >...
AATAATTATCTCAACACTTTTGTATTATGCTTCTTCTAACGTTTGTAGATACAACTTTATAATTGAAAAAAAAACAAATCAGCTTAATCTTATTGCAGAAGAGATTACTCCAGCTATTCCATTAACTGAAATATATTATTTTAAAGAATTAAATTGTAATAAAGTTGATTTAACTTGGAACTTCAGTAGAGTTTTACAAAATTTAAACACCATTTCCGTTTTGATCTATCAAGAATTAACTACCGATATAACTGGAGCTCCTAATTAAAACAAAAAAGCTAATAAATTTTAATTTTTTAATGAAAAAATATTATTTTTTAAAAATTTTTTAATAATTTTGAAATTTTATAAAAATTTCACTTAAAAAGTGAAAAAAATAAAAATTATTAAAAAAATATTTCAATTTTGAGTAGAAAATTAAGAAATCGCTAAAAATCGCCTTTCAATTTTGTTCAATTTGGAGTAGAATTAGCCAATCAGCTTTAAATATATTTATAAAAAAAAATTTTTTTCTTAAATTATAAAAAATTTTTTAAAAATTAAAATCTCTAACACAAAAAATATAAACTCTAACACAAAATTAATAATTTTATCTAAAATTCATTTTTTGTTGATTTTATTTGTTTTTTTGAATTTGATAAAAATTTAAAAATCTCTAACACAATTTTAAATTACTCTAACACAACTGAGTTTTTGTCATTGTGTTAGAGTTAAGATATTTTTTGATTTTTAATTAAATTTTAGATGAAATTAATAAAAATACAAAAAATGTTGATTTTATTAACTTTTTTAACAAAAAAACCCAAATTGATCATTAAGATGATTAATTGTGTTAGACTGAAATCAAATTTTGTGTTAGAGATTCGTTTAATTGTGTTAGAGAAATAAAAAAACAACTTATGAGTGACCAAGAAGAAGATAAAAAAAACTTAATTGATGATAACTCATCATCAGAAAATGATAATCAATCTGAAGTTGATTCAAATAATCAACCAAAAGTTGAAGAAAATCAAAATATTGAGACAACTTCAGAGGGAAGTGAAAATAATTTAGAAAATACCACTCAAAATGAAAATTTAGATACTTCAAATGAAAAAATTGAGGAAAATTTTTCACCAGATCAAAAAAATGATGAAAAAACTTCCGATGCTATTGAAAATACAGAACAAACAAGTGCAGAAACAGAAGTATCAGAGAATTTAAATGAGAATAAAGAAGAAAATGGCGGTTCAACACACCAAGTAATTCATAAAAAAGATGGAAGACTACATATATATGTAAGACAAGACAAATATAAGGGTGAATTAAAATCAAAAAATTGGGTTGGAAGACTTTATATAGATGGAAAACAAAAAATTTCATCATCTGGTACAACAAATTTAGAAGAAGCAATACCAATTTTAGAAAAATGGTTTGATGATGTTCATGAAGAGAGCGAAAGATTAAAAAATCAAACAAATGAAACAGAAATAACAACAAATGAAGCTGTACCTGAAGTAAATACTACACAAAATAATAATGAAACGAGAGTTCAACCTGATGCTCCAGTTGTTACTGAACAAAATCCAGCAGCTACAGAACAAAATATTGTAAATCAAACAAATGAAAACCAAAATCCAGTTGATAGTGTGCCAGTTTCACCTAATGAAAGCGCTGAACCATCAAAACAAGATCAAATTAAAAGCAAATTATCAAATGTTTTTGGAAAATTAAAAGATATTAAACTAAATAAAGACTCATTTGCTGGTCTTGCAAACAAAAAATCATTTAATAAGTCAAAGATAGGAAGTTTTAAATCAAAATTAGAAAGTTTTTTAAAATCTAAACTTGGTAAATCTAGTGTTCAAGGTGAAGAAATATTAGGTGTAGAGCTTGCGAACACAGAAATAAGATTAATTCAAGTTACAAGCAATAAAGCAAACCAATGGGTGCTAGATAAATTACACATTCACCCAGTAGATGTTACCGATGATAGCACGCCAATTGAAAATGCAGATAAGTTTTCTGAAGAACTTAGTCTTGCAATTCAAAAATATAAAATTTCATCACCAAACGTTGCAATATCCATTCCAGTTACAAGCGCAATCATAAGAGTTGTAACAGCTCCTCTTATGAAAGACGAGGAATTAAACAAAGCAATTGAGACAAACTCATTGTGGGAAAATTTAGTCCAGCTAACAGATAGTTTGGATGATTATTCTATTTTTCATCAAGTGATTAATAGAAATCAAAAAGAAAATACAATGGACATATTGTTTGTTGCATCAAAACTTACAGATATAAACAGTTACACTTCAATTATTAAAAACGCAGGTTTAAACCCAGTTATTATTGATGTTAAATGTTTTGCGTTAAAGTCAGCAGTGGATCAATCAAATCAACTCACAAATAAATTTGAAGATGCAAATTTAACTGCTGTTTTAGAATTTGGTTTAGATGAAAATTATTTAATGATCCTTTATGATAATAATCCAATTATTACTGATATTTTTATAAGAGGACAGGATAGAAAGATTTTACAAGAATCACAGGATGCAGAAGAAAAAGAAGGTTTAGTAAGAAGATACGCAACTCAAGTTAAACAAGCTATTCAAGATTTTGAGACTAAATATGAAAAAAGAATACGAAATATAAAAGTAGTTTCAGATGTTAATAATATAGAAGATTATCTTGGAAATTTTAGAAAAATTTTGATGAATGTTGGTTTTAATACTTTTGATCCAACAGAAGGATTAAAAATTCCAAGCCAATTCCAACAAATTTTAGATAGCAAACCCAATAATTCCTACTTATCTACTGCCGTCGGTTTAGCTTTTAGAAAACTTGATGTGTTTGGCTACTATAAATTTGTTACTGCAGTCAAAAATATAAATTTATTACCAGATCGATCAAATGTCATGAGGCAAAAGAAAATGAAAGCTATTTCTGGTTTTGCTTTCAAAGGAATTACAGCAGCAGTTGCTGGAATATATCTATTATTATTTGGCTTGTCTTTTTGGAATATCTTTTCATATAACGCTAAACTAAAACAATATGAAAATGTAAAAGCTGAGCACACTAAAATACTTAAAGAAAAGAAAATAGTTTCTAACGAACTTGGATTAATTAATACATCTTTAAAATTAAGTAGAACTCTATCTTCAAATAAAGAACTAACTTATAGAATTTTAGCTCAAGTAGCATCGAGTGTTCCTAATAGAGTAAGATTTGATCAAGTTGAATTTAATGGAACTAGAAGATTAACGATACAAGGTGTTGCTGCAAGTGATCAGGATATATTAAAATTTATTGATAATTTAGGAAAACAAACATTAGTTGAACAAGCATCGTTATCTTCAATGAGATTACCAAAAGGTACCGCAGGTTCAGCAACAATGAAAGGCTTTAGAGTTTTTGTAAAATTTAAAAGAGGTTAAACATGGCAATGAATATAGATTTAAAAAATTTAAACATGGAAGATATTAAAAGTCAGGTTACTAAACTTTTAGCAGATAAAAAAACTTTAACTAAAATTGGAATTATCTTTGGAGCAGTTGTTTTATTTTTAATAATTTATTATGCGATCTTAAATCCAATGGTGGATAAGCGAAAAGCTAAATTGGATGACATGAACAAGAAAAAACAAGAGACAGAGCAATCTATTAATGAAATTAATTCAATGAAGGCAAGAATAAAAAAACTTAAACCAGAATATGACAAGTATTCAAGTTTGTTTCATTCAAAAGCTGAAGTGGAAGGTTTATATCAAACATTAAGTGAGTATGCTGGAGAAAATGATTTGGTCATCTCAAGAATAGAAAAAAAACAAATCAAAGAAGTTTTAAAAGCTGAAGCTTTGGCTAAAGCAGATGGAAAAAAAACGAATAAAAAGAAGAAAAACCAAGTTAAAAATATCAAAAATGTTGCATATTACTTGATACCAGTTGACTTTGAAATTGATGGCAATTTTATTGGTTATATTAAGTTTAAGAGAGCTCTTTCATTATCCAATAAGATGTTAAACTTTGACAAAGAGTCTATACAAGTGGTAAAAGGAGATTCAACTGGAGCGATAAAAGTAAAAGGAACATTAACTATTGTAGGATTACCTGATGAATTCTTTTAAAATAATCTTTATTTCAATACTCTTTATATTTGTATCTAAAGTATCAATAGCGGACAATCATGATACAGAACAAAATATTATTGATAAAGCAAAAGAGATAAATCAAAAAGTAAAAGAAAAACAAGCAAATTCACAAGCAAACATTGCATCAGAAATAGGTAATGAGGAACCACTTCCATTAAATGATCCTTTTGTTGGTGACAGTAGTTTAACTGGGGGCAGTTCTTCTATTTTAGCAAGCGATCCAGAAGAAGCTCAAAATGAAATGAGTTTATATAAATTTAAATTAGCTGCAGTAATGAAGTCAGAAAATGAAGATGGTTATGTATCTTTAATTAATTCAAGTGGAAACGTTATTACTTTAGGAATATTTGAAGAATTAAGTCCTGGGGTAAAATTAGTTGCTCTTAATAATAAAGAAGCTGTTTTTGAAAAAAATGGCGAGTCTTTAATGATTATAAATTTTAAAAATCAAGTTACAGAAAGGAGTAAATAATTTATGAAATTTAAAAATAAATTATCATTTATTATAATTCCTTTTTTAATTTTATTATTAACTGGATGTGCTGAAAAATTTGCTAATAAACAATTTAAACACGATACACCTCTCATTAAAACTGATGTTAAACAAATGGGAAAACAAGAATTAGAAAAAAGTGCTGAAATGGGACCAACTCCAGTTGATGGTGATGTTATTAAACTTAAAAAAAGAAAACAATTATCATCTGTTAAAGAAAGAAATTACTTATTAATCTCTGAGGAATTTGAGTCATTGAAACAAAATGTATCATTTAAATTCCAAAATCTTGATTTTAAAGAAGCAATGGCTTTAATGTCTGAAATTGGTAATATTAATATATTAGTAGGCGATGAAGTGGCAGGAGCTATTTCTGCAGAATTAGAAAATGTTCCATGGGATAAAGCATTTAATGCGTTATTAGATTTGAAAAGTTATGCTGCAGATATTGATGTTTCAAGTAATATAATAAGAGTATCAACACCTTCAAATTTAACTTCACAAGAAAGTTACAAATCAGCAAGAGCTTCAGCAGTTAAAAAGAAAGTAGAACTAGAAGACTCAGTTGAGCCAATTATTTCAGAAATATTTCGATTATATTATATTTCACCAGCAGAAGCCAAAGCAACTATAACAGAATTATTTACAACTGTTGGTACAAACCAAAACTTTATACCAATTCAGGTTACTGAAGAACAAACAACAAGATCAATAATTGTTAGAGGTAAAGAAAAAGATTTAGATATTGTTGATAAAGTCATTAGAGAAATAGATAAAAGAACAAAACAAGTTTTAATCGAAGCTTTTATTGTTGAAGCAACATCTTCATTTGAGCAAGCTTTGGGAAGAAAAATGGGAGCTGCTTACACTAGAAATGGTGAGAGAGTAGGTGGTACAATTGGAGGAAGTTCAGTTGGAGCAGCCTCTGGTACTGGAGCACAAATATCTGATAGTACAGCTGCATTCACCTCTGGTGCTGGAACAGATAATGTTTTTAGTTTTGGAGCTGCAGGCGCTACAAGTGGTATTGGTATTTTGAAAAAAACTGGTTCAGCAGTTTTAAAATTAGAATTAGATGCTTTAGAAACTGAAGGATTAGGTAAAACAGTTTCTAATCCAAAATTATTTACTTTAGATAATCAAACTGCAAGTATTAAACAAGGGGAACAAATACCTGTTGCTGGAGGAGATGGAGCAGATACTTTTGCTGATGCTGCTTTAAAACTTACAGTTACCCCAAATATTATTGGGGATGGAAATGTGATGCTTACAATTGTTGTTAATAACGATACACCAAACAGAACAGGAGGAGGAGGAACTCCAGGAATAAATACAATGGAGATAAACACAAAGTTACTAGTTGCTGATGGAGATATTGTTGTAATTGGTGGAATTAAGAAAAATGCTCTTGCTGATGGTAGATCAGGAATTCCAGGTACAAAAAATGTTCCAATAGTTGGAAAATTGATGTCAGGAAAAAGCAAATCTGATACTATGACTGAATTATTAGTTTTTATAGCACCTAGGATTTTATAATGTTGAAGATTAGTAGAGAAAGTGAGATTAACCTAGTCAACGTTTTAATTGATAATGACATAATTTCAGGAAAAGATCTTATTAATATAAAGAAAGTAAGCACTGAAAATAATAAATCTCAAATTGATGCTATATTTGAATTAAAGCTTACAGACGAACAAAAGATCATAGATCTTTTAATTAAAGAACAAAATCTAGAGACAGTTGATTTAAAAAAAGTTCAAATTTCAGAAGATGTAAAAACTGTTTTGCCATCAAATTACATAAAGGTAAATTTTGTTGCACCTTTTAAAATAGAGGGAAAAACTTTGCATATCGCAATTCCAGATAGTTCCAAACTTGGACTAATGAGAAATTTAAAAGCTATTACAAAAAAAAATATTGAACTGCATGCAGCAAAAATTTCAGATATTTCAGAATATATTGACCGACTAGCAAGCGAAACTGATGAAGTAACAATTGCATCGATAAGAGACGAAAATAGAAAAAAAATAAAAACATTTGAAACTGATTTAGGAGAAGCAGGTGAAGTTTTAGAAAAAGCTCCTGAAGAAGATATAGAAGCAATTGAAAACGAGTCTGAAGTTATTAAATTTAGTACAGCTGTTGTTGCAGAAGCAATTAAATTGGGTGTCAGTGATATTCATATTGAGCCTTATAGATTTACATCAAGAGTTCGATACCGTTTAGATGGAATGTTGTCCGAGCAAGAACAATATAAACAATTCCTTCATGATAATTACGGTGCAGTTGTGACTAGATTTAAAATTATGGGTAAACTAGATATTGCAGAAAGAAGATTACCACAAGACGGAGCAATTAACTTTAAAATAGATAACAAAGTTGTTGACCTTCGTTTATCTATCTTACCAACAGCAAACAATGAAAGAATTGTAATGCGTATCCTTAACAAGGATGCAGGAGACATTAAACTTGAGCAATTAAATTTTGAAGAACAAGATTTAGCAAACTTAAGAAAAGCAATTCATAGCACACAAGGACTAATCTTAGTTACAGGTCCAACAGGTTCAGGAAAATCAACTACGTTGTACAGTATTTTAAAAGAGGTAAGTAAACCTCATATAAATATTTTAACAGCTGAAGATCCTGTGGAATATGAATTAGATGGTGTAGGACAAGTACAAATTAAAGATCATATTGGTTTAACATTTGCCTCAGCACTAAGATCTTTTTTAAGACAAGACCCAGAAATAATTCTAGTTGGAGAGATGCGGGATAAAGAAACTGTGGATATAGGTTTAAAAGCAGCTCTTACAGGTCACTTAGTGTTTAGTACTTTGCATACTAATGATGCACCAAGCACAATTACTAGATTGCAGAATATGGGAACACCCGATTATTTAATTAGTGCAGCTACTCAATTAGTTGTTGCTCAAAGACTTGCTAGAAAAAATTGTAAAGATTGCAGAGTTCCAGATGATGATGTTAACCCAAAAGTTTTACAAGATTTAGGATTTAGTGCAGAACAAGCTTCAAGAGTAAAAGCAATTAAAGGTAAAGGATGTGCTAAATGTAACGATAGTGGTTACAAAGGTCGACAAGGTATTTATGAAATTTTAGTAGTATCCAAACCAATTAAAGAAGCAATTTTGAGACAAGCAACTACTCCAGAATTAAGAGAGATAGGTATTAAAGAAGGTTTTCAAACTATGCAAGATATGGGCAGAAGATTGATTGCATCAGGAGAACTAAACTTTAGAGAATACGAAAGAGTTCTTTCCAGCGAATAATTTTAAATGGAAGCTTTTACATATAAAGGAATATCTGACGGCAAATATGTAGAAGGTGATATAGAGGCGATAAATCTTGATGAAGCTTCACACTTATTAAAAGAAAAAAAAATAATCATTACCAACATCATCAGAACCAAGAAAAAAAAAGCTGATGAAAAAAAGAAATCAAAAGGACTGTCATTTTTAGGAGGCAAAAAGAAAGCAAAAGTAGAAGATGTCCTCATTTTCTCTAAACAATTTGCAACGATGGTCAAAGCAGGTTTACCAATTTTGCAAGTTTTAGCCATGTTAAGAGATCAAATGGAAAACCCTGGAATTAAGGACATTATTGAAGATATTAGAAAAAGTTTGGAAGGTGGAATGAATTTATCAAGGTGTTTTGAAAAATATCCTGAGCAATTTGATAATGTATATGTGAACTTAATTAAAGCAGGTGAGGCCAGCGGTAAACTAGATGTTTTTTTATTAAAAATTGTAGAAGCTTTAGAAAAAAAAGAAAAAATTAAGAAAAAAATTAAATCAGCTTTAATGTATCCAGCAATTATGTTCACTGTAGCCATTACAGTTAGTGCATTCATGTTAGTAAAAGTGGTTCCAGTATTTGCTAAAATGTATGACGGAATGGGTTTAGAACTTCCAGCTGCTACAGCAACAATTATGGCGATGAGTGATTTTTTAAGAGGTACTGGTGGAAAAACAATTTTGTTTGGTGGAATAATTGGTTTTTTTGGATTTAGATTTATTACAAAAAGAAATGCTGCCATACGTTTTAGATGGCACAGACAAGTTTTAAGATTACCTCTTTTTGGAGATATGATTTTAAAATCTTTGTTAGCTAGAATTTCATTAATTTTAGGTAACTTAAGTGCTGCAGGTGTAAATTTATTAGAAAGTTTAGAGATTGCAAAATCAGTTAGTAATAATGATGTTGTAACTGATGCATTAGAAAATGTTAAAAAAGGTGTTTTCTCAGGTGATACATTAACAAAACTTTTTTTAAAAGAACCACTATTTCCCCCAACATTTAGTCAACTTATTTCTGTTGGTGAACAAACAGGTCAATTAGACGAAATGTTTAATTCTGTATCTTCATATTATGAAGAAGAGTTCGATACAACTGTTGATAACATGTCAGCTTTAATTGAACCGATCATGATTGTTTTCATGGGTGTTATGATTGGTGGATTAATGATAGCGATGTATTCACCAATATTCAACGTTGGTGCTTTAATCAACTAATTATAAATTTTTAGTAAGTACTAAGTGATTTATCCAAGGTTCTTTACCTTCTTGGAATTGTATAGAGTCCATTATTTGTTGAATAAAGAAAGTCCCAAGACCACCTGGTTTTACATCATCTATTGCTCGATGTTTAACTTTGCTTTTTTCTACAGGTTTTCCTTTATCAAAAAAAGAAATTTCAAGTTTGTTATTTTCACAAGAGATACTAACAGCCATTCTATCCTCTGTATCTGGAAAATCTTTATAAGCATGTTTAACTATGTTTTGTGCAGCTTCAGCAATTGCTAAAACTAGTTCTTCTCTTAAATCTTCTTTAATATTAAATTTTTCAAAAACCTCTCTTGAAAAACTTCTGACATCTTTTAAACTTGAAGCACGAACCAAAAAATCTTTCTTCTCAGAAAATTTTGTATTCTCACTACTCATAAAACAATTACTCCAAATTTAAAATTTGTTCTAATTTTGCCATCATGATTACTTTTAATACTGATTTACTCACATCTTTAATGACAAGTTTAGTTCCTTTTTCTAAAGCTTTTTGATGACTTTCAATTAAAACTGAAATACCAGAAGAGTCCATATATTGAACATTACTTAAATTTAAACTTACATTTTTACCTGCATCGATTAGAGGAAATATAACTTCTTTAGCACCCTCTGTTTTATCCATATCTATTTCACCATCTAAAAAAACAGTGCTAGCATCGCCTTCTTCTGTAATTTTATAGGTCATAGAAATTTCCTTGCCATTGCCAAAACTTTTTCAACAGGTTCACTAACTTCTTTTAATTCAACTTTAGTATTTTTTTCTTTTGCTCTTTGATTACTCTCTACAATTACTGATATCCCAGATGAGTCCATATATTGAACATCTTTTAAATTTAAGTGAACTTCTTTGCCAGCATCAATAAGTGGAAATATTACTTCTCTTACATTGTCAGCAATATCCATATCTATTTCTCCATTAAGATAAACTGTGCTTATGTTTTCGTTTTCAGTGACTTTAAATGTCATAATTAAAATTTTTACATAGCTATTAACAAATAATTATAAGAAATTAAACCCAAATTGGCCAATTAATGTACTAAAATAGATACTTTTGACCAAATTACTGGTTTACATTGACATTTTTTTAAATAAATTTTCACCATTATTAATTAATAAAGAGAACAAAATGAAAAATAATAAGGGTTTCACGTTAATCGAACTACTAGTTGTTGTAGCGATTATTGGTATTTTAGCTGCTGTAGGTGTAGTTGCTTATAATGGTTACACTAAAAGTGCTAAAATAAATGCAGCTAAATCTAATCAAGCATCTGTTGTGAAGTATTTAGCAGCTGAGATTCAAAAATGTAACATGGGAACAGAGGCAACTGCAATGAGTGGTGAGTTAACATGTGCATCTGATATGGGTTCTGCTGCAACGATTGCAGAAAAAGCTGAAACAGCTTTAGCAGACTTTAAAAATCCATTTACTCCAAGTGCAGCAGCTGTAACTGATACAGCAAATGACAACAAAGGTTACACTGCAATGGTAGCTAATGATGATGATGATGCAATTGTAGTTACAACTAGATTTGATGATGATGACAGTAATGATTCAACGTCTGAGGTAATCACAAATACTGTTCAAATTGAATAGAAAATCATTTAAGTTAAATTCTAAAAGCTCACCAGGTTTTTCCCTGGTAGAGCTTTTAGTTGTTGTAGCAATCATTGGAATTATATCTGCTATAGGTGTTGTGACTTACAATGGATATATTGCTGGAACAAAAGAAAAGTCTGCAAAAAATATAATGCAGCAAATATCACTAGCTCAAACTGAAGAATTCTCAAATACTGGAAATTATTTTACTCAAGAAACTGATAGCTGTACACCTTCTGCAACTTCCACAGATGAAATTGAAACAATTTTATTTGGAGGTGGTGATCAAATTGGAGAAGATATAGGATACTTAATGTGTATTGCAAGCACAGGTACATCTAATTACGACATTGTAGCTGAAGAAAATACTAATAACAGTAATCCATGTGTACTTACACTAAGTAGAAATGGCAGTTTTGTAAGAGGAGACGATTGTTAAAATTTAATCCTCATGAAAAAGTTTTTATTAATTTTATTATTTATTCCATTACTAAGTAATTGTACTCAGTATACTGCAATGGTTGGACCTAGTTTAACTTTCGCTCAAACGGGTAGTGTTCTGCAAGCCTCAACTTCTTTATCAAGTTCATTGATTATGAATAAAGTAAAAGATGATTTTGCTAATGAATTAGAGGCAGAAAAAATTTGTCCAACACATCATTCAGCAGAATTAAACAAAATTTTCTTTGAAACAATAGAACATATGGATTGTTATTATGATCCAATGAGTATCTATAGATAATAAATTTTTTATATGATGGCAGAAGAAGTGATGGATATATTAAGAAGTAATATTGACACTTTATGGGTCATTGATTGTGCGATTTTAGTTTTCATTATGCAGGCAGGCTTTATGTGTATGGAAACAGGTTTATCCAGACATAAAAATAGTATTAATGTTGCATTAAAAAATGCTGCAGACTTTGGTGTATCTGTTGTCATATTTTGGATTTTTGGTTTTGGTTTGATGTTTGGAACATCTTACAATGGTTTTTTTGGTACTGATCTATTCTTTTTCAAAACAGATAAAGCTGAGTACATGACTTATTTTGTTTTCCAAGCAATGTTTGTTGCAACAGCTGCAACTATTATTTCAGGAGCTGTTGCTGAAAGAATGAAATTTAATGGTTATTTAATTATGACTGTTTTAGCTACAGGTATAATTTATCCTATAGTTGGTCATTGGGCATGGTCCTCAAGTTATTTATCTAATTATGATTCAGCTGCAAGTCAGTTATTAGTTGCAACAGGTACAATTAAAACAACTGGTTGGCTTTCAGATTTAGGATTTGTAGATTTTGCAGGGAGCACTATTGTTCATTCTGTGGGTGGATGGATTGCTTTAGCTGCAGTTTTAATTTTGGGGCCTAGAATAGGAAAATATTCAGATGCAAATAAAGGAAAATTTACAGGTTCGAGTTTTCCTTTAGCAGTTTTAGGAACACTAATTTTATGGTTCGGTTGGTTTGGATTTAATGGTGGAAGTAACGGTGCAATGGATGACAGTGTACCATTAATCTTAATTAATACATTTTTAGCAGCAGCTTTTGGTTTATTGACAGGTTTAACAATTTCATATTTTAAATTTAAGAAACCTGATCCTTTTTATGTAATTTTAGGACCCCTAGCTGGATTAGTTGCTATCACAGCAGGATGCAATTCAATGACTTCAGTTGCATCCATTTTTGTTGGGATAGTCGGTGCAATAATTGCAATTATTGTAAATGAAATTTTAAACAAATATGAAATTGATGATGTAGTGGGTGCTGTTCCAGTTCATTTAGCAGCCGGTATTTGGGGAACATTAGCAGTTGGTTTTTTGGGTGATTTAAGTATTTTAGATACAGGACTTGATAGGTTTTCACAAATTAAAGTTCAATTAATTGGAATTTTAAGTATTGGAGCGTTTACTTTTATTACTTCGTTTATACTTCTAAGTCTTTTTAATAAAGTTTATCCATTAAGGGTAAGTCCTGTTCATGAAGAACTAGGATTGAATATAGCAGAACATAATGCTGTTTCTGTAGAACATGATTTAATTTCTATTTTAGATAAACAGTCAGAAACAGGTGATTTGAAAATAAGAGGACCGCAAGACCCATTTACTGCAGGAGGTGTTATTGGACTTTATTACAATAAATTGATGAGTAAACTTGAGACAAGTGAAGAAGAAAAAAATAAATGGCGAGATAGAATTTCAAAAGAAGTTAAACTTGCAGTAAAAGTACAAGAAAATTTTTTACCCAAAAGAGATTTAAAGAAATATCCTGTTCATGGGATTAATATTGCAGCAAGAGAAGTATCAGGTGACTTTTTTAGCTTTTTCCCACACAATGAAAATATCTATTTTATAATTGCTGATGTTGCTGGCAAAGGAATTCATGCTGGTATGGTAATGGCAAAGGCCTCAACATTATTTGAAGTTCTTTCACAATCTAAAGTAGATCCTGACGAAATGGCATTTCATATGAATAATGATTTAAATAATACAAAAACTGGAGGAATGTTTGTAACCGCAATAATAGGTGAGTTTAACTTAATTACTGATGAAATTAGATGGGTAAATGCGGGTCATCAACCTGCAGTGATTAGAACTGACAAGGGAAAATATGATCAAGTCGAAAGTTCAACACCACCATTAGGAGTAATAAAACAAAAAGATAAAAACATTTATAAAACAAATAAAATAAAACTTAACGGTTCGAGATTTTATGCTTTTACAGATGGTTTATCTGAAAGTTTTAATAAAGAAGGAGAAGAAATAGGAATTGATGGTTCTATAAAAATAATTGAGAAAAATTTCAATAAAGATGCAAATAAACAATTGGAAGCTATAACTAAAAATGTTTTAACTGAAAGCACAGATAAAAAACTTGCTGATGATTTAACTTTAATAAGCATTGGTAAATAAAACCTTAATTTTTAATAAATTTTTACTCATTTTGATCATTTTGTTACACTTTTAATAAAGAAAATAGTGTTATTCTAATTCTAATAAAAAATACAATTTTGAGGATTTATGATTAAAAAAACATTTTTAGCGATTACATTTTTTTTCATCTCAACAAATTTATTTGCTGCTC
>Ga0255777_10003276_pt1 | contig 13832 bp, 9 predicted proteins | sample 101ome_15_FD_179975 | JGI IMG/M metagenome (GOLD analysis project Ga0255777, IMG submission 179975) | Coastal salt marsh microbial communities from the Groves Creek Marsh, Skidaway Island, Georgia - 101402AT metaG (version 2) | ecosystem: Environmental > Aquatic > Marine > Intertidal zone > Salt...
GATGTAGCTAGCTATTTCCAAGTGCTTGAACAGCAATCCATCCCGCTCGGCGTCACCGAAGCTTTGGCTTCCTCGGCGGTTCGTACCGCCCAAAAGGTTTCCGCCACGCTCATCATCACCCTCTCCCGCACCGGTCATACCGCCCAAATGATTGCCAAGTATAGACCAGCCATGCGTATCATCAACGTTTGCATCGACGAGGAGGCATTCCCCGGACGCGCGGATAAAGTTTGCAGAAGATCCCTCGCCATCCGCGGTCTCGTTCCGCTCAAGGAAGACCATGCTTGGCGGGGAGAGTCCGGACACCCTCAAGAAGTCATGCGCAACGCCATCATCTACGCGCGCGACGTTCTCGGCATGGTTCAGCCGGGCGACCACATCGTCGGCGTTCACCGCATCATGGGCGAAGCCGTACTAAAGGTTATCACCGTTCCCGATCTCTTCTTCGAAGAGTGAGTCATAAATCGCATGAATATTCTCTATTAGCACCTTGCCATGCATAAATCAAGCAAAATAACCACATCCATACATCCAACCCATGCATGCAGCGTTTTACCGCTCCTACGCGTCTTCGCGAGGATTGGCACGAATCATGCAGTGAAAAGCACACCGCGACGCGTCATAGATCGACGCGCGTCGTGCCTCCACCGACGCTCGCGAATCATGATTCGGTTCATACTCCTTCAGAACCGGCAGGGTAAGACCAGATTGGCCAAGTATTACGTCCCGCTCGAGGATGAAGAGAAGCGAAAACTCGAGTACGAGGTTCACAGACTGGTCGTCAGCCGCGACCCGAAACACACGAATTTCGTCGAGTTTCGCAACTACAAGGTTGTCTACAGACGATACGCGGGATTGTTCTTCTCTTTGTGCGTTGATCTGAACGATAACGAGCTCACGCACCTGGAATCGATCCACTTGTTTGTGGAAATGTTGGATCACTTCTTCGCAAACGTGTGCGAGTTGGACCTCGTGTTCAACTTTCAAAAGGTGTACTTGCTCGTGGATGAGTTCATCTTGGGTGGAGAGATACAGGATTCGAGTAAGAGGGCAATCATGGAGCGGTTGGCAGAGTTGGAGAGGTTGAAGGATTGAGGTTCGTCGACGAGGGGGAATATTTTAGCATTTTGAGAGCGTTTTGACTCTCGCAAGTTTAGACTTCTGCGCTTCTAGAAGCGGAGCAATAGGTAACATACAAGACTATAAATTACAGCGAGCGCGCTTGTCAAAGTGTAAAATGATGGAGTGAAGAGTCATCCGCTCGACGCGACGGCGGTCTCGACGAAAACCGACGCATTGTAGAGGGCGTGTGCCAGGAAGGCGGCGGGAAAGCCTCCTGCACTTCTCACTGCGAGGGCAAAGCATGCCCCGCACACAGCGAGTGACGCAAAGTCATCGACGCTAAAATGGGCGCCAGCAAATAATAAAGAGCTAATCGCGATCGCTACCGGATCTGAGCCCACGCGTCGGCGCAAATCTTCAAAGAGAAACCTTCGAAAGAAGGCTTCTTCCATATACGGAGCGACGAGACACGACGACGCGACTGTTAACGCGACCACCGTGGCGTCACCCGATGCGAAGAGACTCGCCGCATTCACCGTATTTCCACCGCCCAAAGTTGAAAAATCAATCAAACGCGCCGCAACGGCAGCTGCGGCGCCGTACTGCGCGCCTTGGACGATGACGTCCTTTGTTTCCAACTGTTTCTTGGATGACGCGCACGCTCCGCCTTCGCCGCCGCCAACCTTGCTCAATATCCACAGTGTCGACGCCAGCTTGGCTGATTCACACGTGAACAACACACCCGCCAGCGCGCGCGCGTCCTCGCTCGAGATCCCGGCGCGCGATGGATCAACTACGGAGACGGAGACGCCCAGCGCGCCGGCGAGCGCACTCGGCAACACGTACCCGAAAGCGACCCAGGCGTACGCAAACTGCGCGCTCGCGTTCAAGACTTGACTCGATTTCAAAGGTTCACTCGATTCGCCGTCGACGTTCGTCGACCGAATCGATAAATCGATCGCCGAGCGACGGCGAGAGTCGACGAGAGACTTGGCTCGTCGAGCGCCAATCCTTCGTGCGCTCCGCTGAGCGCCTGCGTAGCCGTCTGAACGCGCGAAACGCGTCGAGACGAACGAAAGGCGCATCGTAGACGATGTGTGATCAATGCGCGCGCATGATTGTTCAGTTTTCAGATGCTTCGGCGCGCTCGCGCGTCGACGGCGTCGTCGAGTGAGGCACACGAGGAAGCGCGCGCGCTGAATAGCACCTTCGCGGCGAGAGACCGTGCAAGGAAAGGACTAAGCGAGATTAGGACAAACCTTCATTTGGCTATTGATAGACATCTACTTCAACGAATCGTCCGCCCGCGACGCACGACGCATCGAACCGACTCTGTGCTTCATCTAAACGATCGAGCTCGACGCCGACGCAACCCGCGGCCAGAGATCGGCGCACTCCTTCGCAACCGGACCCGCGATGGCGCTCCCCTTCAACTCGCCCTTCGGGTTGCAAATCACCCCCGCGTTGTCTTCAAAGTAAATGATCAAGCCCTCCTTGCGTCGGATCGGCTTGCGCTGGCGGACAATGATGGCCGGGAAAACCTTCTTACGCAAATCCGGCTTACCCTTCTTCACAGTCGCCATGACCATGCAACCCGGGTTCGCAGCCGGCAAACGGTTTTGACGGCTACCCCAGCCTGCGAATGAGATAAAACACGAAACGAAACATTTAACAGTCAGTCACTCCATTCGTCATCTTCTCCCGCGCTCGTCGCGTCGTCGTCGCCGTCGCGTTCACGGGATCCACGCGTTTGGGGTTCGCGCATATCGCGAGTCTTCACGTACGCTTGACTGCGATGAGGTACAGGTTCTTCGCGCCCGTGTTATCGGCGCAGTTGACCACGGCGCCGACCGGGACACCGAGGGACATCTTGTACTTGGTACCGGAGGCGTTACCGCCACCTGTTCGCGATCGCAGTCGTGATGAAACGCGTCGTCAGTCGTCTCGTTCGCGATGGGTAGAAAGCCCTAAAGCCCTCGAGGGCGCATCCATCTTTCTCGGCGGTACAGACGCGCGCGGTCAACGCCGGGGGTGACACGCGCGATCGGGTGATGATTTACAATCATTTTATGCGCGTCGCGCGCGCGTCGAGTCGCGGACGTACCTCTCTTAGACATGGCTGCTCAAGTCGTGCGTGTCGCTGAAAGGCGGATGGCGCACCGCGGTCAAGAGTCTTCCTCTCCCCTCTTCCCTCTCTTTGTTTTCGTTTTCCCCTCTCTTTTAAGTTTACCAGATCTAAATTGATGTTACATATGTGAGAAGGGAACAAATTCCCTGTTTGGAATCTAGTTTCTGTTCCTGATCGTCTATTCTAACTACATTCTATGGTCTCGGCTGCCAAATGTCCGAGCGACGCTCCTCACGACGCGCCGTCGTCGTCGTCGCCGACGAGTCGCGCGAGGGCGATCTCGCATCGTCGCGCCTCGTCGATCGCGTTCGTCAGCGACGTTTTCGCCATTGCCTGGACGGCATCGCAGGCGAAATCACCGGCGAGACGCGCGCGTCGAGCGTCTCTGCATTCTCGCTCGCGCGCGTCGAGCGCGTGCTTCGTAAAGTCCAACGCGCGCGATTTCGCGTGCTTGGCGACGTAATAGCGCCCGAGCGAGGGTTCGTGCGCGAGTCTCGCGATCTCGCGTTCGGCTTGGGCAAAGTCCACCGTCGATGCGACATCGATGTGCGTCTCTGAAGACGCACCGACTCGTCCAGCATCGGCATCTTCTTCTTGTTCTAATCGGCTCCACGATGCGGACGCGGACGCGAAGAGATCGTCTCGCGCGGTATCGAGCGAGGACGTCGAGGACGTCGAGGACGTCGAGGACGCCCTGCGACGCGCAGACGCCGAGTCCGTCTGCCCGACGTCCCCTTTCTGTGACGTCGGATGCATGAAATGAAGCGTCGCTGAGTGCCGTGCTGGAAAATTCACGCACGCCAGAGTCGGTCGGTCGGTCAGTAGCGTACGGGGAGGCGCCGAGGCGCGAACGCCGACGAGGACTCGAAACCGCATCGCATTCCATCGACATGCGCCGACGCGTGGTGACGTGCGCGCTCTCGCGCGCGGCGTTGGACCCACGGATGCCGAGCGGTTACCGTAACTGTCTCGCGTTGCATGCGGGTGAGATAATCGCTCCTCTTCGCGCTCGCGCGCGCGGTTTCGCGGCGGAAGCGGATCGGGACGTCGCAGATGCGCTTCGTTTACACGATTTGACGCTGGCGTTTCGGTCCAGGGGTCATCTCACGGCGGCGTTGGATCCTTTGGGTCGGTCATTGGGGCCAATAGTAAAGGGGTTCGAGACGATGGAGGCGACGACGCCGTCGGACGCGCGGGATATTCACGCCATTTTGACGGGATATCCCGATCATTTGTATATTAGGGGAAGGAAAGTATCGCTGCCGGCGTATCTCGGGCTCAAAGATGCGTCGCCAGACAGGGAGTTTTATCTCGGAGAGGATTCCGCCACGCTCGACCCGACGGGACAGCGCGCAAAGACGCGCTGGACGGCGGCTGAATTATTTGAAAGACTGAGAGACGTGTACTGCGGAACGCTGAGCGTGGAGTGTAATCACTTGACGAGCAAGGATAAGAAGCGATGGCTCAGGCAAGAGGTGGAATCGGGTCCGCATCAGGCAAGTGCGGATGAGAAGCGACGAACGCTGACGAGACTGTTGACAGCGGACCATCTCGAATCGTTTCTCGCGACCAAGTTTCCATCGGCTAAGAGGTTTGGCTTGGAAGGAGCGGAGAGTCTCATACCTGGTCTGAAGGCTTTCGTGGAACGCTCTTCGACGCAGGGTGTGGACGTGGTGGTTATCGGTATGGCGCACAGAGGTAGACTCAACGTCCTGCACAACGTCTTTGGCAAGCCGCTCGGAGCCATTTGCGCAGAGATAGTGGACGATAAGTCTTCATTCTTAGTAGGTGACGTGCGGTATCACCTCGGTGCGACGGCAAAGATAGATATAGGCGCTGATGAGAAGCGCGAGATTGAATTATGTTTGGTGCCAAATCCAAGTCATTTAGAAATGGTCAACGCTGTGGTGAGCGGCATCACGCGGGCGAAACAGTTTAGGATGGATCCGGATAGTCAAGGCGCCGAGGCGCGGTCGAGGGTTTTGCCATTGCTTCTCCATGGTGACGCGTCCTTCTGTGGTCTCGGTCAGAACGCAGAGGTGATGCAACTGCAAGATTTGCCAGATTACACCACGGGTGGCACCGTACACGTGGTGGTGAATAATCAAATCGGTTTCACGACGGTTCCTCGTCGCGCCCGCTCTAGTCCTCACCCGAGTGACGTCGCAAAGGCCTACGGCGCTCCGATCATCCACGTGAACGGTGATGACCCAGATGCGGTCGTGCAGGCGATGCGACTCGCTGCGGATTACCGAGCCGAGTTCCAATCTGACGTCGTCGTCAACTACGTGTGCTACAGACGGTTTGGTCACAACGAGCTGGATGACCCTTCAATCACTCTTCCACTCATGTCGCGCCGCATAGAAGCCACACCTAGAGTTGCGACGACGTACGCCAACGCATGCGTCGCGGAGGGCGTGCTGAGTAACGACGAGCTGTGTAAAATGCGAACCGAAATCAACGATGAACTAGAGGCTGACAGCGCGACGCACGCCGCGTTTGTTCAGAACACGAAGTCATGGCTCGCCTCGACGTTTTCCATGGCTAGGGGCATATCTGGTAGAGAAGCCAGGGTCACCGCAGCCGGTACCGGCATACCGATGGACGCGTTGAAAAACATATGTGACTCTCTCACGGCGGCGCCTCAAGAGGGAGATTTTGAGTTGCACCCGCACGTGAAGGCCATGTTTGACGCTCGAAGACGCGCGGTGGGGCCCGACGCTCAAGCGGGTACCGGTTCCATCGATTGGGCCACCGCCGAAGCCTTTGCGTTCGCGTCATTGCTTATGCATCCGTGTGAAAAGCGTTGGGAGAATCACGTTGCGTGGTGGACGGGAGAGAACGACGAAGGTAATCCAATCGGATCACACGCCCACGTTCGTCTGAGTGGGCAAGACTGCGTTCGCGGTACTTTCAATCAACGCCACGCGGCGGTTTATTGCAATCGCACTTCGCTCGAACACGTTCCTCTGGATAACATTGGACTCGGCCCGCAGGATAAGTTTCGAGCTGCGAATTCGCCTCTGAGCGAACACGCAGTTTTAGGCTTTGAATACGGTTTTTCTGTCGAAGCGGGTAAAGAAGCGTTGGTGCTGTGGGAAGCGCAGTTTGGCGACTTTGCAAACAACGCCCAAGTGATCATAGATCAGTTTATATGCTCTGGAGAAGAGCGTTGGGGACAACAAAGTAACTTGGTTCTTTTGCTTCCGCACGGTTATGAGGGTCAGGGTCCGGATCACTCTTCTGCGAGGCCGGAAAGATGGCTCGCCGCTGCGAATGACGATCCAGACTCGCTTCCAGGTAACGCCGAAGCCGACGTCGCGCTCGCCGAGCGCACATTCGCCGCTCTGGGACCGGATGAGAAGGATTACATAAATTTGGAAAACATCCGCTCCATGATTGAATCTACGGGGTCTGATATTGAAGGGGGAGGGTCGGAGAACGCGTCACAAGTGCCGCTTCAAGATGATAAAGGAGGCATGTGGGACGACATCGAGACGTATTTCGGATCGAGCGGCAAGGTGCATCGACGAGATTGGGTGCGGTACATGCGTCGTCGAGCGAGGGCGAGCGTGACCGCCGACGCCAATTTTATCATGGTGCAACCATCCACCCCTGCTCAATACTTCCACGCGCTGCGTCGACAAATGAGTTCCCCTTACATGAAGCCGCTCGTCGTGCTCACCCCAAAGACGTTGCTTCACCACAAGCACTGCGCGTCAAAATTACTCGATTTCGCGCCAAAGTCATCCTTCAGACGAGTTATCGCAGACGGTGACGCAGGGGACGACGTCACGCGTCACGCAAACATCCCTCTCAAGCCGAACAACGAGATCAAACGAGTCGTATTATGTACTGGTAAAATTTATTACCAGTTGGCGCGCGCTCGAGCGGCTAAGAAAATTTCTGACGTCGCCCTCGTGCGTCTCGAGCAGCTCTTCCCGTTCCCACACGACGCGCTCGCGAGACGTTTACAGCGGTATCCAACGGCTGAGATCGTCTGGGCGCAAGAGGAACCAAAAAATATGGGTTACTGGTCATTCGTCGCTCCGCGCGTCGCCACCACTGTGCGCGCCACCGCCAGACGGTTAAACAACCAATCCGACACGCGATACATTGGTCGTCCATCCGCCGCGTCCGCCGCCACCGGGTCTTTCGCCATTCACAACGCCGAGAGTACCCGCATCATATCCAGCGCATTAGATACTTCTTCCTAGGTGCGTCGAATTCGTCATTGTAAGCATATCATCGCGTTCAAATGCGCCCAAACGACAGCTGGACACTTTTGAATTAAATCGCAGCTCGAATTGACCACACACCGCGCCGCGCCATGGCGCCGCGACGCCCCGGTGGTGGGGCGACGTCCTCCGCGCACCCGGACCCGTCGTCGTCGACGCCGCTTCGTCCGTTTTTCGCGTGTTATCTCGTCGTATCGCTCGACCCATCGAAGAAGGGACGATCCTACGTTGGATTTACCAACGACCCACCGAGAAGACTGGCGCAACACAACGGCGTCATCGCGAACGGTGCGAGGTACACGTCGCTGATGAGACCGTGCGATATGATTCTCATCGTCTCTGGGTTCGCGTCGAAGACGCAGGCGCTGCAGTTTGAGTGGGCGTGGCAAAACCCGGCGAGGAGCAGAGCGACGCGGGAAGCGGCAGAGCGAGCGAAGATTACGGATCGATCCATCGCGCCGGCGAAAAAGGCAGAGTTGATGTGTTTGATGTTGGAGATTGCGCCGTGGAGACACATGTCGCTGACGGTGCACTGTATGAGCGATAAGGCGGAGGAATTAATCGAACGACATAGAGGTAGGATACCGTCGCACGTGACGGTGCGTAAAAGCACGACGAGAGACTTGGAAAACATAGTGGCGATGAGTGCGCCAGATAACAGCTCAGAGGGCGGTGAGAGCGAGAGCGTCACGCTTCACGAACGAGATTTGAACGTTGGTGCGGATGGTGGAGTGGCGACTCCGAGTGTTTCGATGTCGGCGCAAGTCGGTGGCGTACGGTGCGGGGTGGAGATGTGTAGAGAAATCGTTCGGCTCGATCGAAGCGTCGGATGTCCGACGTGCGGTGCGAGGTTTCACGCGACGTGTTTGGCGCGACATTTTTTCAAGGTTGCTGGTGATGAAACATTGAGTTGGCCGAGTCAGTTGATTCCAAAGCACGGTCCTTGCGCAAAGTGCGGAGTCCTCGTACATTCGTGGGGCGCCGCGCTGTGCGCCGGTCAGCAAACGGAAGTGACGCTCTCACAGAATCCCGATCCCAAAACGCCCAAACCTAGCGTCGTGATAGAGGACGACGGTGAAGTTGTCACTTCGGGCAATAAGAGGGATCTAATCACATCAACCGAGCGCAAGGTGAAGGAGCGTGCGAGAGTTCGTTCTTGGGCTGCAAACGTCGAGGACGAATTAGAAGAGAGCGATGGTGACGACGACGACGACGACGACGACGACGACGACGTTGTCGTCTCGTTGATTTAGTTAGAATAGTTAGTTGGTTTGTTAGAATCCTATTTGAGTTGTACTGCACTTTGTGATCAAACTCGCCGCTCGCTCCTCTGCGGATCGAGTATCCTCGTTGGCTCGCTTTGTCACGCTCGCCACGCATTTGGCGACAGATTCGCTCGTCATCGTGGCCTGAATCTCACGTACGAGAAGTCTACGACTCAAATTCGACATCTTCACGACGCGTACGATACCCATTTCTTTCAATACGTCTGCGTTGTAGTGCTGGTCGAGCACCGCTGGCACGATTAGTGACGGCACACCGGCGCGAACAGTCGCCGCAATGCAGCCCATGGAAGCGTGATGGACCGCCATCGTCGGGACAGCCATCGAAGAATGAGCCAAGAGAGACGTGAGTGGGACAAAGTCAAACAGTTTAACGTTTTCGGGAATCAATTTTTGAATGCCATCTTTGTGTTTCGTCAGCATGATGGCCTTCATGGACGTCAAGCGCGACATCGCTCGACAGGCGAGCCGAAAGAACACCTTGGCGTGAGGAGGATTCCCGCTCGCGGATACGAAAACGACGCAGGGTCGCGAATCTCTCCTCACGAATTCAATCGCGCGTCGAAAAGTACTATCACCACTCAAGTCTTTGGATACATCGCTCGACGGAAAGTCAACCTGCAGAGTACGCATGCTCGTCGTCGCCTCGAAGTACGCGGGCCACATGGCAAGAACATTCGAAGTCAGAAACCATCGATGAAACACTCCTCGCACCGGCGTTTTGATTCCGTAGACTCGAGAACGAAATGAATTGAGGGCTGGAGCGAAGACACTGTCCACGAGCCAATCGGCGAAACGCTCGGCGAATCGTCTCAAAACGCCACATTGCGTCTCAAAACGCACAATCGCGCCTGCAAAGTACGGCGGAATCCTTCGAGTCCCTCCTCGCAAGAGCGCCGGAGACAACACGATTGAGTAAAACCTCAAAGTTTTAAATTCATTCGATCGCTCGTTGTGCTCCTCTAGGCATCGCACGGCGAAATCGAGGGTGTGCGCGAGAACGACGACGTCCTCTTCCTCGTTCTCGCCCGAACGCTCGCGACACAGCGCAATCAGTTTTCCCGTGTGTTCATCCAAGTGCGACAACCAGTACCGCACCAACATTCGCACACCTCGCCTCGACGCATTTCCTTTTAACATTTCCTCATACGCTGTCGCGCTGCCAACCCCAACAAACCGCAAGTCGTTTCTCGCCTCGCTCGCATACATTGGATTGGCGAGCACGCGAACATCCGCGCCGAGCCTCGCGAACGCCTCCGCCAACCGCAAGCACGGCACGACGTCCCCGCGCGAGCCGTAACACGCCGAAACAATTACCCGCATTCGCTCGAACGCCGCGTCGAGGTCTCCCACGCGGGCGTTCGGAAGTCACACGACTCAAAACATCGCTCGTTTTCCATTGTCAAATGTTGTTGCTTTTTGCAAACGTCAACAAACCGAAAACGGACGAGCCGCACACCCGCGCGCGCGACCTCGCGCGATTCGGCGCGAACGCCGACGACGTCGATCGGTTCGCGTCATCCCAGCGCGCACCTTTGGTCGCGCACCCGCGTCTGCGTCGCCGAGTGACGAGTCGAATCGTCGCGAACGACGCTTTTTCAAAAGAGCAATGCCGGCGGCGGGCTTGGCGACGTCCACGTCGGCGCGTATAGCCCCGGGAACCGCGCGTCGCGGTCGAGGTGAATGCACGCGTGATGCGCGAGGTGTGCGCGCGCCGCGGCGCGCGCTCGAGGCGAACAAGGACTGGCCTCCCGAGGATGTTTGGGAGGATTTCGCGCGCGCGCACGAGGGCGAATACGTGGGCGTCGGCGCCACGTTCGATGGAAAGACTGGTGCGTGCGTACCGTTGGAGGATAGGTACGTTCCAGAAGCGTTTAAAGAGTACGGGGTCGGGGTGAACGATTGGCAGATTCGAACTCGCGGGGCGATGACGGCAGATGGGGATGGGGTGAGGTTGGAGACGACGCGGTTTTGGCCGGAAGCCGGGTGTGAGTTTGGCAAATCGGACGCTGCAAAAACGGAAACTGTGGACGTGTGCGCCGGTGGACAGATGGGGAAGATGTTTATCGTTCAGGGTTGTTACGCGGATGGACCCATGTTGTTGCCAGAGTGCGTCGAAGGCGCAGAGGTGAAGTTTTACTTTGCGTTTGTGGAGGACGAAGCGCCGAATGAGCGAAGACGCGTCGAGCTCAGAGTGCGCGCGGCGCCGGGTAAAAAGCGAAACTGGGAGCTCGTCGATGCCTTTGTGACGCACGAGGTGCTAGATGGGAGCAATGTCCGTCCGCAGAGTCCGGCGACGAGCGGGGAAATCATGCCCGAGGACGCGGTGGTGTTGGGAAATTGGAGAGCTGACTCGGGCGTGACGTTCATCACGCTCGAGGCGTTGTCCGAAGTACCAGAGGACAGAGACGAGAACGCAGAAGAAGTTGGGCCGGCGCAAAAGCTCGCTCAGGAAAAGCCAAACGATGCCGCTTTGGCAAAGGCGGCTGAAGCGGAAAAGGCGGCGAAAATCAGAAGCGAGAAGGAGGCAAAGGAAGCCGCCGCCAGAGCGCCCGAGGGCATCATCGTCGTTCCGTGGTGGGCCGTCAAGTCTCCCTCGAGCTGGGCGCAGGGCGGTGAGTACATCGTAGGCGGCAACTCGCCTCTGATTTTCTTACCCGGTAACATTTGGGTTCTCGTGGAATCCGTGGACGATCAACTGGTGTTAGAGTGCGGGCGCTACGACGGAGGTTTACCCGGACCCGAACTCGCGGATGTAGAGCGTCGCGTCATCGCCCGACGCTATCGCAAGGGTAGATTTGCCTCTGCGTTCTTCGTTCGCGAGCGCCAACTCGATTCGGTCGAGTTGGAGGAGGAAAAAGATGAGTTTGACATCTGGGACGAAGAGGATGGATTGCTTCCGCTGTGAAAGCTAAAACGTTCGTTGTATTTTTTTTAACAATAAATCACGTTTCAATTCAGCGCAACCTTTGCGTGACGACGACGCACCAGACGACGCCGCGGACTCGGTCGCGGATCCGCCCCGAATCGATCCAAAACCGCGTCATCGCACCGCGGATCGTCGCGATGGAGCGCGAGGCGCGCGCGATGGCGCTTCGAATCATCGCGGAAGAAGAACGCGACGGTTGGAGTCGCCCGTTAACGTCCGAGGCAGACGACGCGTTTCAACGCCGGTTCGGCGCGTTGGGCCTCGACGAAGCGACTGAAAGTTTGACAGAGGACGAGGCGCTGCAGGCGAAGATTTTAATGCGCGATCTCCCGCGGGTATTGGCGGAGTTAGAGGCGACGGGTGAGAAGGGGTCGCGAGGGGAACCAGAATTGGTTGCGGCATTGCACACGAAGGAAGAACCAGTTTTGTCGCCGCCGCCGAACGCGACGACGGATGCGATGCGCATCGAAGATGAAAACGATGTCGGTGACGATCGAACCTGTTCGGGTGTTTCAAAGAATCAGTCGCGTTCGGAGACGACGACAACGAGGACGGGCGAGGACGTTGGCGTTTGGCGTCCCGGGAAAGGCACGGCGCTCGAGCGAGTGTGCGCTCTCGAGGCGGAGCTGAGGATGATTCTGGGCGAGGATATCGTCAGCTCTGCGTTGGATGGGGAATTGCGATCATCTATAGATGACGGTTCATCGGCTGGCGGGTCGGGAACACCGGATGAGATGTTGCGCGAAGTCGAACGGTTTGGCGCGAATGAAGCGTCCGCAGTCGCCGAGACGGTGGAGACGCCCACGCCGAGGAAAAAGCTCGTCTTGATGCCGACTCCCATCGGTAAAGGCGATGAGAGCCCAGATCCACCTGATTTCGAGCCGGTGTCGGCGCCCGTGGCGAAAGACACTTCGGCGGAACGTCCTCAACGCGATCAGGCGTGGGATCCATATTCAGCCTTCATCGGCGTCGCCAAAGAGCGACACTATAGTCCCCGAACAGAACCGTTGACTTCGAATCCAATCTCCCCACCCAAGGCGAACGGTGGAATGACTGTCGATTTCTCGTTGACGCACGATGAGACGATGCGTCTCGTCGCTGACCTCGAGCAAAAGGTGAAATCGAGTCCAAAAGTCAAGTCGCCGAGGCCGTCGTTGTCCGAGTACAAGAACGACGTGATGATTGAAGACGTGGCGGAGGATGAGGAAAACGACGAACAAAAGTACACGCATCAGTACACGAAAGCGGACGCAAAATCGATACTCGAGCTCACAGAACCGGAACGAGGCGATGAATATACTGGGCTCTGGCGAACGCGAGACGAAGAGGATGTCACGCCTCGACCACCATCCACGGTGAAACCGAGCCCGAGAGACGCTGGGGACGGTGTCAAAGACGCCACGGAGAACGCGGTGTATGAATCGAAAATCGCCGGGGTCGAGAGTCTGGCTGAGTTCAAGATGATGATGGACTCCGTCTTTGAAGACGCCTGACAAACGAAACTCGCGAGTTGTATATTTAGTAGCAGAGAGTTGTCATTTTAAACCATACCGGTAGGAGGATTGGCAAAGAAACGCACGAATGAATGAGTCAATGATTGTTGTATTTATTAATGAAACGCGTGATTCCTCTCACGCATTATGAAACAATGTTTGCGGGGACTATGGTCGTCAAGAAAGTCGCGACGACGCATCCAAGAAGATGATGAATGAGATAGCTCAATTGAACTGCTAGCAAATACATGAATCCGTTTCCTGCTCTATTTAAGGGCACTCGACGACCTTCAACACGGCTTCACCCATGATGCGGTGGGAACCGACGATGAGGTCACCAGGCTGGACCAAGCCGAGAACATCGCGCGCGTAGATGATGGCGTTGCGCATAACCTCTTGCGGATGACCAGACTGTCCCTTCCACTCAGCCGGCTCGAGAACCGGGATGATGCCACGGCTGACGAGGGAGCGGCGAGCGGTGCTCTCGTAGTCGTGCTCGGCATTGATGCACACGGACAAGATGGGCGCGTCCGGACGGTACTTGGCAATCATGCGAGAAGTGGTACCAGTGCGGGAGAGGCAGACGATGAGCTTGGCGGAAACCTTTTGGGCGGTACGAACCGCCGAGGAAGCCAAAGACTCGATGATACCCATCGGGATCGGCTGTTGGTCGAGAATTTGGTGGTAGCTGGCAATGTT
>Ga0255777_10003283_pt1 | contig 13820 bp, 11 predicted proteins | sample 101ome_15_FD_179975 | JGI IMG/M metagenome (GOLD analysis project Ga0255777, IMG submission 179975) | Coastal salt marsh microbial communities from the Groves Creek Marsh, Skidaway Island, Georgia - 101402AT metaG (version 2) | ecosystem: Environmental > Aquatic > Marine > Intertidal zone >...
CATTTGCAATATCGCCTACCTTAATTCCACCTGTTGTTTCTAATACCGGGTTACTTGCGCCTTCACCTTGAATAAGTACGCCGCCGCCTGGAGTTTTAACAATAGTATCAGAGCCGCTAGTATCAAGAATTTGGTTACCATCTATTTGGTAAGCTGTAGCATCGATTTCGCCAGTTGCAGTTCTTTTTACTACTGCATTATTTTGGGTAGAACTTGTAAGCTGACTAGTTCCATAAGTACTTGCATTTATTTTTGTAAGTAAAGTTGTGCCGGCAGTGCTTGAAATGTCAGATGCAAAATCTGTTGCTAACAACACACTTGCGTTACTTAATAGAGTTGACACTGGAATAGCAGAAGGATCGCCAGTTCCACTAGCAGTTCTACCGTATACTGTATCTTGTGCTATATCTGGTAATTCATCAAACGAAATACCATTCAGTTTTATTGATACTTCACCATTTGTAACATCAAAGTTTGTAGAATCAAACTGGGCAATGCCTTTTGCACTAGTAGTTGCTAAGAAGGATGCTAAGTCTAATTTGTTAGGGTCTATATTTGCAGTGCCTGATACATCTGCATTTACAATTACGCCCGGACTTATTGATGCTGTGATATCATTTCCAGTTACACTTACTGATATATCACCTGCTAGTGTGCCATCTACCCAATTAGTACCGTTATAAATTAATAAATCATTAGCAGCAAGATTAACACTTATGCTTGTATCATCTAATTCAGATAATTCGTCTTGAGCGTCTAATCTAGTATTTAAGTAACCAACATTCACAGCTAGGTCATCTGTAGGACTTCCTGGTACTGTTAAGTTATCTATATAGAAAGAACCCATATCTAAATTGTTTTTCATGGCGGTTGATGATTCACCTGATTGTCCGCTTAAGCTAAGAACTCCGGGACCAATCAAACTTATGCCTGCGGTTAAGCCGTTTTCGTCAAACCCTAATCGTCTATCTATGTATTCAGCAATTGCTTTTTCTGTTGGCACTACATTAGAGTCACGGCCGCTTAGTGAGTTATCAGTTGAAAATTCACTCACTGTAGTACCTGATTGGAAACCAAGACTAGTCGCATCAGCAATACCAATACCGCCTGTAATAGTTGTAGCGCCAGTAGCTTGATCTATATTAAAGTTTTTACCTACACGGAATGTTCCATATTGATCTGAACTTGACCAGAATACCTTACCTTTACCTTTTTGCCAAACTTCAGCATTTGTGGCACTTGGAGAATTTGTAAAAGATAATGATTCACTAGTTTCAATAGGATCACCTAATATGCTATTAGGAAAATTACTTGCATTAAAACTGCCTTTGCCTACATTGTCAAAGCTGGTATTTGATGCTCGCACAATACTAGTTTTTTCGATAATTTCTGCCCCGCTGGCTGCTTTCAAGCCAGCATATAGTATACCAGGTGACTCTGTATTAATCGAGTCAGCAAGACCTGTTCCGCCTATTCCGCTAATATCAGCGCCGTCTTCTGTAAAGTCTATTCTTACATAATTTGGATTTACTGCTGGTATATTTGTGTAGGCAGTAATTCGATGAGTTCTGCCGGCCCATACAAATACTGTTCCTACAATACGTGCTTCGTCTGATGTAGTCAAAGGTTCTATTGCTAAACTAGTATCGCCTAATGTTAAACCTGCTGTACCGGATGGCGATCCAGCTTCTGTTACATATTGAATACTAGGAACTAATTCTATATAATCAAACGGATCATTAAATGTAAGTTTTAATTCGTCTGACTGTAGTGCATTACCGTAATTGTCAGAAGTATCTATGTTTGTTAGGCCATACGAAATATCATTAGACTCGGCAAAAGTTAATGTTGTATTAGGACGAGTGTTTATATTTTGATCAGCTACATTATCAAAAATAAATTGGGTGCTGTCGCGTAATTCTACAATTTGATTATCTACTATGTCAGTTTGTAAGGTACTAAAAAAGTTGTTTGTAACATTTTCATCTGCGGTAAATGTTACGCTATATACAGGCACAGTACCACTAGTTCCAGCCCTAGTAGAACCGGTATCAACAACACTTCGAATTTTGTACTCTAAGTTTTGTGTTTCTGGATTTGTATTTGTACTATCACTAGCATTAGGGTATGTTGGAATTTTTAGTATACTACCTAGCTTTGGAGGAGTAGCAAGATCATAAATTTCAATTACTGCGGTGCCGCTTGCTGCGGTAAAAGTACCGTTTACTTTTGCAGGTTGCACCATAGTATCTAAAAGTGTTACATCGTCCGGAATGACGTTTGGATCAGAGCCTTCGGCTACTAAACCAAAGCTACCAAAGCGTATAGCAGAATTTTGCACTTTTACTGATCCGCCTGAATCAGCATAAAAACCTGCTCTAGTATAAGTAGCATCTGTATTAACTGCATTAGCTTCTGCACCGTTTGCAGTAATAATGCCGTAGCCTAAATCATTAACTTGTGAGAAGTTATCAACTATTACAGATCTAGAACCGCCCATCTGTAAGTAAGCGTCTTGCGGGGTCGATCCGTTATATCCATTAGCACTATTACTCTGGGCATCTATATAAAATATGGCCTTACCTAATCCTTGATCATAGTTACTAAACGCATTCACTTGATATCTGACACCGCTTACGTAAAAAACGCTAGGTACTTGTGGTTGTCTTAATCTAAGTCCTGTTCCTGCTGCACTTTCAACCTCTATAATAAATGCAGATAGCGGAGTTGATCCTGTATCAGCAGACGACGTGCCTGAATTTGCAATTATTGATAGAGGAATATTTCCTGCATATCCATCTATAAAAATGCCACCAGCAAACACTTTAGCATTTGTGCTTCGACTTATACTAGACGAGTTTGCAATTACTGGCGACTTAGTAATAATTTGACCATCTGGGTCAATTACCCCTACAAACCCGCCGTGTTCTTGCACAGTAATATTTTCTATAGTTGATCCATCGTTTAGTAAGAACACATCGAGATTTCTGTTGTCCTTTGGCGCATTGTAACTACCGTCAAAAACAAAATTAATTTTAGCAATAAGATTTTGTACAATTGTGTCAGTACCGTCTTCAGCTATACCAAAACTTAAATTAGGATCAACAATGTTTGTTACTGTAGCGCTGCCAGCTAGATAATTACTATATGTACCTGCAATATCACCACTAGGTGCAACAGGTTGCACTTCAGGGGACACAGTACCAAACATTAAATTTAACATTAGATAGATGTTATCGTTTGCTGCTTCGATAGCTATCTTAGTACTAGGGTCAGTTTCGGTTACAAATAAATCTTGTATTTCTATTGACTTTTTATCATTGCCAGTTTCAAGGTCAGATACTAATGCATCAATTAATTTACTGTAATTTTGTCTATATATAGTTTCGTCATATGTTACACTACTATGTTCGGTATTTAAAAAATGAATAGTTTCTTCAATCAGATAGTCTTTGTTTTCTAGTGTTATGTTTGCTGCTGTTACAAAACCGCCTGCATTAACAACAGCAGCACCAATGTTTTTAAGCGCCGTAGGATCATTTAGATAATGATATCCTATTTTTCCTTTAGGGTTTCCAGATTGATCGTTAAGGACTGCACCACCGGCTGTTAATGTATTTCCATCTATAGAATCGTCTCTATAAAAATAAACAGTCGTGTGCTCACTTTGCGATGTTCTAGGTTTAGGCTTAACAAGTGTTCTGCGTAGTTCATCTCCTATTATTGAAGTGTTTATGGGCAATTTTATGGGCAAATCTTCTTCGTATGTGCCGCTTTCTACAACTATAGTTACCTGCTTCTCTCTAGTTAGATAACCAAAGTCTACTTCTTCACCTTCAAGGAATTCGATAGGTAATAGTAAATTTACAGTAAAGTCAGTTGATGTAATTGTGTTTTCAACTTCTACAATTTGTGCAAGTGCACCGCTTGTTTTTCCTTTAACTAATTTACTAGGCAAGGCATCTAAGTTAGCAGAACCTGTTTGATCTAGTTGGCTACTATTGTTAACCATAGATAAATTATATGTGTTACCATAGAAAATATCCTGCCCGCTATCTGGTCCGTTAGTCCAAATGTTAATTACAAGGTCACGTAATGTAGCTAATTGTGGAGGAGTTGATACAGTGTTATTGCTTGTATCTTGTTCATAATACTGTTGATATCTTAGAGATATTGTGCCTGCACTTGCATAAGCAGTATAACCACTATTGTCAAACAAAATTGTTAAAGCAGGATCACTATATAATTCAAATTGTGTAGCATCGCCTGTAGTTTTTATGTACGCAAATTGCTCATTAATTTGTGTCATACCAATTACATTTGTAAACTTAACAATGTTTCCATTTGATAAACCGTGATTTGTTGTAGTTGTAACAACAGCAGGTACAACACCATCTGTTTGTGTAATATTTGATACTGTTTTTTCTTGTAATCCTGTATTTGTAAAAATGCTTTCGTCTATAAATGTGTAAAGTTGATTTACCACTGCTACATTTTGAGACAGGTGTTGTTTAATTTTTTCTCTATCACGGTTAGTTGAATAAAACTTTTGTGCAAATCTTTTAGTAATAGAATTTGCAGAACTACCTTTGTTCAAATCAAATCTTATACTATCAATTAAGTTACCATAATCATTATCAAATTCTTTTATAGTAAAATGAGCGTCGTCTGCATAATCCGGGTATGTAAATTTCAACCAGCCAAATATTTCTGCTAATAGGTATTGTTTATTAGCATTTAGTTGATTATTAGCATCTACTTGTTGTGGTGAATTAAGTGCAGAAACAGATCTTACGGTACTCGGTGTACCATTTGTATGTGTTAGTGTCTGTACATATGGTCCTAGTGATTCTTGGGAATAAGTAACTAGCTCATTTGCTAGATTTGCCGCGGCATTTATTGTTCTATAAGAATAAGTTGCACTTGTACCTTCGTTGCCTGCAGGTGCTACAGTCTGATTATCATCGCCGCTTAAACTTACATATAAAATGCTTTCGCTTGGCCTAGCAGAATTATCTACATAATACTTTGTTGCCGCTTGTAATTGCTCGTCGCCCTGTGCTTGGCCGGCTAGGCCGCCTGGGTGATCCTGAAGGATAAGTGTACCTGCCATTTTGTCACCTTGACGACGGACTACACTATTTCTAGGTAATGGTTCATTAGATAACCAAAATCCTTGCAATGAGCTATCATAAGCTGTATCAGATAAACTATGAGAATCAGTGCTAGCAATTGTAGAATTATTTAAAACAATCTTATTTGTATTGTTTATTGCATCATCTTTAGTTGGGTGTAAAGAAAGTTCATTTACAGTTACATATCTAACATAGTATGTAGTGTTGTTGGTTAACGATGCATTAGGTGTTCCCTCCACACTATATTGCCAACTTTTTCCATTTTGTTGACTTGTTAACCCGTGGTTAGTAATTTCAACATTATTGTTGGTATAAGAATTTATAGTTAAGGTATACGAATTTGCATTTGCGGGTTCTGTGCTTAGTTGAACAGGAACACTCGACGATAGATAATTTTTGTCAGCGTAATTTTTATCTATTACTAGGTCTGAAATAGTATAAGTCGGATTACCAGGAATTGCTGACAATGCATCAGCAGCAGCGTCTGTGACTGTTACTCCACCTATTGCAAAGTTAGCAGCATTTAAATGATTACCTAGAGTTGGACTTTCGTCATCAACAAGAGACCCGAACGCCTGGGTAAGTATTATTTTACCAGTTGCTCCGTCAAATACAACATTGATACTATCAGCAGTATTAGGATCTAGAAAACTGTTGGAAACAATATCAGTTTGTATGACCCCAGTGCCGCTAGGATTAGTTACTAATAATTTACTAGCTTCGAATGAATCAGGAAAATCATCTAAATTAGTAATACTAATTTGGCCACCTAAGCCAAATATTGCATATAATTCTTTAAAGTTTTCGTTTGTTTTGCGAAAACTTTCTCTAATGCTATCACCTGTACCGTCGTTTCCCTCAATACCTATGTCTACTATTTGTCTTGACATTGTTGTCTCCGATTAAATTTGTATTTCGTCTAAATCAAAATCTACGCTTGTTCCACATCCGCATGCTGATTTTGCATTGGGATTTGTAATTTTGAACATTTGGCCAAATATTTCAGTTTCATAATCAATTTCTGTACCGACTAAAAACATAATACTTGTTGGATCTACAACAAGTTTACCATTATTGGATTCTATTATTTCGCTACCTTGTTCAATTTTATTATTTTCTATTACATCCCATTTATATTCAAAACCAGCACACCCTCCGCCTTTTATACTAAGGCTTACTGACTTATTGTTTTGGCTTAATTCGTCAATTTTTTTCTTAGCATTATCTGTAAGAGACAGAATTGTCATGTATAGATTTCCTTGTTACTGTATTTATTTGATTTTGTAAATTGTTGGTATCGCGAGTTAGCTTACGCATTTGATTTTGCATTTCTTTTATTATTCTTGCTTGGTCTGCAACTTTTTGTTCAAGCGTTTCAACATATCTTTGCGAGGCAACTGATTGCTCACTGCCGTCTTCTGCTATCAAAGTGTAACTATTCATTCCGTGGGCTCTTAAACCGCCCATCACTCGATTAGGATTTTTATTCGATGATGTGGTTTTAGTACCATACATAGTGGTTAAAAATGAGGATTGCATTGTTTTTCCTTTTGCGTGTATAGTATTTATTTGCGCTAAATACTGTATGTTTAAAACTTTATTCTCAATCGTAACCGCATTTATACTGTCATTAGTCTTTGCCAAACCAGCTTATACAGAAACAATTGAAGAAGCTAAAATGCTTGAACTTATCAATTGGATTATAGACGAATCTGCTATCTACGAATATAACGACGAGCCACTGCCAAAAATTGTTTATGCTACACAAGAGCAATTAGGTGCTTACTTCTACGGCTTAGATACTTACTTAGAAAATGAAGACACCTTGTTTCCTATAGAAGGCATTTTTAGAAGTGCTGACGAAGGCACTATATTTTTGTTAGACGATTTTGATTGGGAAAGTGGGTCTACAATGGATATTGTAGTACATGAACTTGTGCATTATCTGCAATATATTAATGGTCGTACATTTTCGTGTAGCGTGGCAGGCGAAATAGATGCATATAAGTTTCAATCAATTTGGCTAATGAAAAACCCAATTCCTAATAGACAAGAACCTACTTTTTTAACTGCTGTTTATATAATAGAAACTTGCATAGCAGAAACTTTGAGAAATTCTAATTTAGATGAAACTCCACCTAAATAAGCGCAACAAGATCCTCAACAGCTAGATTTTTCATCTTGCTCTCGCACATGATATCTGCGTGTTCTAAGAAGGTTAATGCCCATTTATTGCACGCAGTATTTTTGTAATAATCACTGTGTGCACGAAGCTTTTGTTTTTTGTAGCCTTGCTCCATAAGCACTTGTAAATCAGGCAGCGTGTTTGTATCGACAGACTCTATGTATTCTTCGCGGCTTACACTGTAATGAATAGCAGGACGCACACCACGCCAACTATCGAACACACGTTTTACCCGGTCGTCGTTAGCTTGAATGTATTCACCGTTACTGCGAATGTAATGATGGTGAATGTCAAGCACAAGTGCGACATGTTTTTCAAGTTCTAGTGAAGCGTCAAGGCCCCAAGAGTTCTCGTCGTTCTCGATAGTAATACAGTTTCTAGCTTCGGGCGACAATCGAGGCAGTACTTTGATAATACCTTCGGGACCTTGCCGACCGGAGATGTGTACGTTGCATTTGAAGTCTTGCCACTGTTGACCATATCCCATCCAACGTGCCATGTTGATATGATACTCAAACTCATCAATGCTGCGATCAACAATGTCAGGATTATCACTAGCAAGCACAGTAAACTGACCGGGGTGCATAGACAAACGTACATCAAACTTGCGAGCAAGTTCACCTACCTTAGCAAACTTACGCTCACAGTAGGCAACCACGTCGGGCTTCTGCCAGTAGTAGCGCCAATCGTCTTGCGTGTATACAGGCAAGCAATCACTGCCAAGGCGTACCATGCGATACACAGGAGCACGATGACCTACATACCAAATCAAGTTGTAGTAAGATTGAATGTTGTGGACCATGATGTCCCACAGACGCTGTTCAGCTACTTCGCGAGTCTGCCGATTAAGCCACGCAACAGTTGTGGACTTGGTATTGAAAGGACGCTGAATTTCTTCAAGCTCTTTCTTCTTAAGCGATTGATTAGAGTGCACGTACTTACATGCAAAACCTATACGTTGTTTGGTGTTGTCGAACATAATTATATACTACACTGGTTCAGCAGCAAGAGCAAGAAAAGTTTTCTCTTTGCCGGTTATTTCGTATGAGCGATGCCCGCCGGCGATAACCTGAACACTTTCTCTATCTTTAATACAAATCCATCGATCAAAGTTAGTATAATGTATGAGAATCTTATTGGAATCTAAGATTCTCATAAATTTTTCGTGACTGACACGCTTCTTCTGTACATTCTCCAGCGCCTCTTTAGTAATATACTCATCGTCGTCTATGTTATCTTTGTGAACCATAAGGGTAGTTGTTTCAGCCTGCACACGACCATCACAAATGAAGTAGTATACCTTTAAAGTAACCCGGTTCCAGGGTCGAATGCGCGGAAAGTAGATATCTGTCATTACACAAGTGTATCCTCGTAATGGTCAAGCCGCTTGTTAGTTACAGTATACCAAAAACTATCACCTTTTTTCTCAACAGCTTTCACACCGGCTTCGTCAGCTAACTCTTTTGAAGAGAAAACGCCCACTAGTTTTTGCCAATAGCCAGCGGGCGGTTTTTTGTAAATTATAGTAACGTAAGTTTGAATTTATGCCTCCATTACATAAGCCATGTCCCATCCCCAATTAGCATTACGCTGCGGGATGTCAACATCGGCAATGTTAGTTTCTTCGTTAAGGGAAACAACGGAAATTTCCATACATGCTTCGTTACGGAGCTTTTCAATTGCTTCAGCTACGTTACTAGCTTGAACTGTTGCTACCAGCTCAGTCTCTTGTGTCAGCTGTTCTAAGTCAAAGTAGGGTGCACCAACAGGGCGAGTAAGTTCAAACGTTTTCATAATATATTCCTTACGCTGCGACTTTTTCAGGGAGCATTTCGAAGCCAAAGGTATCGACTACGAAAGCAAAGTCGTTTTCGTCTACGATGATGTCGCCAACGGAGACGGAGGAGAAGGTACCGTGTACCTGGACATCTTTGAGATGATCGTGAGCAAAGTTACCCTTGTAGAATACATCTTCGAGCTTATCACCGTCGATGGTCAGTACGTGATCGTAGTAACCAAGGTCCATAGCCTTAGTAGCGCTCGGAACAACTCTCTCGCCGAACATGTAGGTCTTGAGAATGTGCTTGCGAACTTGCCAGCCTTCATTGACCATGTCGATTTCGGAATCGGTAAGTTGGATTTGCAAAACCTTGTACTTCATAGCAGTAACTTCTTCTATGCTGTTTAAGTTATGCTTTAATATACTACTATTATCGCCAGTTGTCAACCACAAAAGGGTCTTTACAGTTCTCGGGATTAGGATCACCATGAAACACAGTTATACAACAATCTTTAGGCGGCACTACATTTTCAATTGTTTTAAAAGTTCTATTACCAATTGTTCCACCTGGTGCCCATTCTTTGTTAGATCTTATCTCCCATTTCCAACTTTTTATCCATTCATCGGGAAAAAATTTAGCAGGTGTTTTTTGTTTTGTAAAGTCCCAAATATAATCTTGGTCACCACGGAATTTTCTTGTAATACTATTATAATTTTTATAAAAATGCTTATACATATGATTAAATTGATTTTGATTAAATCTAATTACACTACTATTATATCTATCCCATGTAGGCCGTTGTGTACGTAAAAAATCTCTGATGATTAACCAATCATTTGGTTTATAGGTAAACAATTTGTCAATGTTGTTTGATATAACTACATCTAAATCTAAGTATAGCGATATACCTGTAAGATCGGCTTCTTTAGAAAAAATAAACAATTTTGCCCACCATCCAGTAAGATTACTCGGCAATTTTTTGTAAATAATTTCTTTTTTAAGACCTTGGTGGTTATCAGTAAAACATAAGAATCTAAAATCTAATGTACAATGACGCCTACACATGTTATATAAAATATTCACATAATCGCTTGAATATTTCTCGCCATGTTTTACACAAAGTATGTTATACATTATGTCTTTCTGCAATTTTATCTGCAAGGCCGTAATCAATTGCTTGCTGTGCGGTCATGAAATTGTCACGGTCCATATCACGCTCAAAATCTTCATAGGTTTTTCTTGCAGTATTATGTTTTACATATAGCTCAGTGAGCATCTTTTTCATGTATGTGATTTCTTTGTATTGAATTTCGATATCACTTTGTTGACCACGAGCTCCGCCGCTTGGTTGGTGAATCATTGTACGACTGTGAGGTAATACAAAACGTTTTCCTGGTGCTCCTGCTTGTGCTAGAAAACTGCCCATTGAACATGCTTGTCCAATTACAATTGTAGAAACATCTGCATTAATATACTGCATAGTATCATAGATACTCATGCCAGCAGTAATTACGCCACCTGGCGAGTTAATGTATAAATGAATATCGCTAGTTCTATCTTCACTTTCTAAAAATAGCATCTGTGATACAATTAAATTTGCTGAATGATCTTCAACAGGACCGTTAAGCATTATGATACGATCTTTAAGAAGTCTGCTGTAAATATCATATGCACGTTCGCCGCGGCCGGATTGTTCAATTACTGTAGGTATAAGCATTTAATATCCTCTTTTTTATTATAGTATTATAAATGCTTAAAAAAGTCAACCTTAACTTATTGCTCCAAATGTTTTCCATTCACCTGGCGTGCCTGACTTAATGCATACCCAACCAATGTAACCTTTAGATTGTGTGTTGGTATTCCAAACTATATCGCCTTGTTTGTAAGAACCAGTAGCTGGTATTGCAGAACCTACTTCAAATTTCTTACCATCTTGCGCTATAATGCCAGTTACATTTAGTTTAATTAAGTCATCGTTTGTTGCGCCATTTACAGAAATATTAGCAAAATTTGCTGGAGAATGAACATTAATTTTTCCAGATTGGGATATGCTTAATCTAGTTTGTCCATCGGTTATCAAATCCATGCTTGCATTAGTAAATGTACCTACTTTCCAAGTAGCATTAGAAATATCATCACTAATAATAAATTCATGGTCCATAGTAAGAATACTTATATCACCATTTGGGGTATCTGTACCTAACCCTAATCTATTAGAATCAGAATCAAAAAACATGTAATTGTTAACGTTAAGTGAACCATTTGTTTTTAAATTTTGTAATGTGCCTACTTTTTTAAGACTACTGTTTACAACGCTAGGACCTAACGTATCTGAAGAAAGAACAGGCTGGTTACCAATTTTATATTCATTACCTTTGTTTACATCAATTGATTCACTACTAAAAATTCTATCAGGGCCTGGCAAAAATACAAATTGTTTTGTGTGTCCACTGCCAGTCCAAAGTATACCTTTATTAGCAATAGAGTCTGTCTCTGTGTTTTCAAACACTAAAGGTGATGTACGTGAAATTCTTATATCAGCAGTTATTTCGTCTACAGTAATTTTGCCAGCTTTTATTTCGCCTGTAGTTTCTAAATTACCTTCGATAGTGAGATTGTTACTTATACACGAAGTATCAATTACATCAACTTTAATACCTACATCAGAAATTGTTAGTATATTTTTAGTAGCACTATCTTTTATTCCCCTACTAGAAAAATCAGTAATTAATCCGCCGTGTATTTTATTGCCTGATATTTCTCTATCATAGAATGTAGGTTTTTCAAAAGAATTAATTTTATTTGATAGTAATGTGTAATCGTTACTGATACTAGTCATTTTAGTATCTATTAAATTAGTAAGATCTACACTTAGTTGAGATGCACTATCCTTTACAAGTTTATCGGCATACTTCCGCAAAGTATTACTAACAAAAGCAGTAATTTCAGCTTTATCTTGAGAAGTATCTTTTTCTAAAGATTCTTGTATTAAAAAAGACAGTGCGTTTAGACCGTCTTGTAATTTAACTATTTGTTTAGCATGGTTCGACATGCATATATTTATCTGATGAGGTAAAAGTGTTAAGCCTTGAGTAATTGCTTAGTATAAACACACGGATTGCCATTATAAAACGTCATTAAGCATTGTTCTACAATATCGTCGGCACCTGCTATTTGCATGAGGGTGAGGGATGATTGAAGCTTTTGGGCGTCTACTTCGCTGCCCATTATTGTTTCAGCCGACTTGTCAGCATGAGACATCAAAGCATGGCAACATTCATAATACCTACTACCTAGGTACGGATGATTTAGATAATCAGTTGCTTCGTATTTGTCATTTAACCCATAAAACTTAGCTGTTTCGCTATGTCCTAGATCTGTTAGCTGAGGAAAAATAAACCAAATCCAATGTGTTGTCTTTTGTCCATTTGCGAGCTCGTAAAGAGCAATTACATATTGTTGTTCTTGAGCTTGTAGGAATCTGTTAAGTTTTTCATCGTCCTTAATCATTATTCATCATCCTTTTCAACTTTTAACTGACCTTAAGCAGAACAGTGTGTTCGTTTGTTCTTCCGTTAAGTTTAGTTTCCATAGTAGCAATGCTGTCTAGGTACTTGCGCAGCTTTACTTTACCTGCTGCTTTAAACTCTTTCAACTGTTCTTCTGGCTTACGCAGAGTCTTTTGAATACTAGCAGCTTCGTCGTAGCCAATAATAGTTGTGCCTTTCACACTCAAGCCACTACCATCACGCCCTTGTCCTGTTGGATCAATCTTATCTGCTACATACTTGCCGATCTTACGTGTTTTAGTGTTAAACACCCAAAGCTCACTTGCTCCTACAATACTGCTTGGCGTAACACTTGAGATTTTATATTTGTCATCAATTTGGCAATATTTTAGCTTTTGTACAACTTTGTCAACACTCTTAGGACGTGGTGTACGCTTCTTACGAGTAGCTTTGCTGGCGTCAATAACGTGCGTACAAGCGTCTACAATAGCTTCTAGCGCATCTAGATATTTTGCTACATCTGTTTTCTTAAGATGCTTGTACGCTTGTTTAATTTGCTCGTAATTGTCACGGTCTGCGTCGCTCATCTTTTTCAACTTACCCGGCGTAGGAATATTCTGAATAAGAATAAACTCATCCTTTAGTGGTTGATAAAACGCAAGAATTTTACGTGCATGAGCTTGTGTAACAGCTTTGTCTTTAAAGTGCTTTACAACATCAAAGGCTTTAACATCAAACTTTTTAGGTTGTGTAAGAAAGCCTTCGAGCCAGTTGTCAATGTCTTCTGTAGCAGCAATGGCCTGTTGACGAATACGTTGCTGAATAGTAAGTGTAGGTTGACCTTCACGAATTGCACGTTCTTTGTCTTCTGCTGCTTTTTCTAGCTTGGCTTGCTTACCTCTAGTAATACAGTTTTTTACTTCTTCGTGTACAAACTTATCAACAGGTTCTAATTCGCCCATTGTGCCTGGCAAACTCGTCCAGTATTCATTTTCAGCAGGTGCAAATGCAGGCATACCTTTTAGCAACATGTTTGCATAGATAGCAGGTGTTGTTTCAATATAAGGTGCAGCTTTTGCATCAGATACATCATCTTTGGTGTATCCGTTTTCTTTCATCCAGTTAAACAGCGCCGGCAGCAAATCAGCAGGCTTGAAGTTTTCATAGTAAAACTTGAAAGTGTCTTTTGAAAACTGATGATAAGTTTTAC
>Ga0255777_10003290_pt1 | contig 13806 bp, 9 predicted proteins | sample 101ome_15_FD_179975 | JGI IMG/M metagenome (GOLD analysis project Ga0255777, IMG submission 179975) | Coastal salt marsh microbial communities from the Groves Creek Marsh, Skidaway Island, Georgia - 101402AT metaG (version 2) | ecosystem: Environmental > Aquatic > Marine > Intertidal zone > Salt...
GGACCCGGACCCGGACCGGACCGTCGGCGCCGTCGCGGGCGACTCACGACTCGACGTCGACGTCCGATGACCCCGCGCGTCCGAGCGAACGTTCGGACATTCGAAGCGTCGCGCGCGTCGGAGACGATCCGGCGACGCGCGGTTCCGACAGACCAGGGGCGCGAGGACGCGCGAGGAACGAAGGGAAGAGCGCGCGCGCGAGGACGCGACGAGGCGCGGGGCGAGCGATCGAGGGACGAACGCGATTGGATTTTGAAGGGATAAAAAAGTTTTTCCACGAAAACGGTGCGACGACGCGTCGACCGACGACGGCGACGACGAGGAGGGAAACCGATCCAATCGATTGATCTCGGAGACGAGCGAGAGCGAGAGCGAGAGCGAGAGCGAGGGCGAGGGCGAGGGCGAGGGCGACGCATGTCGACGGGAACGCCGAGCCGGGACACCGACGGCGTCGTTCGTTCACCGACGATGCCGCGTCGTCGCGACGAATCCGACGGGATCGCGGCGACGACGACGCCGGCGACGCGCGTCGCGGCCGGTGGTGGACCAGCGGCGTTCGTTGCTCGGACAGTTGGACGGTTGACGCCGCCGCCCGGTATCAGTGGTGGCGTTCGAGGTCGAGGTCGAGGTCGAGGTCGAGGTCGAGGTCGAGGTCGCTTCGCCTGCACACTGTCTGAGGAGGAAGAGGAAGAGGAAGAGGAGGAAGGATTGTACTGCGCGGACGCGACGACGGGGGACGGGTACCGATGGCGAAAGTACGGCCAGAAGAATATCAAGAATTCACCGTACCCGCGATCGTATTACCGATGCACCGAACCGAGATGTCCGGCGAGGAAGAAGACGGAGCGGGCGAGCGACGGAGCGGGCGTGGTGGTCAAGTACGAAGGCGAACACGATCACGCGAAACCGACGCTAAATGGTGGTGAGACGGAGCGACGAGAGAGTGAAACGACGGTAAGGTCGTCAGGGTCGAGCTTGCGGTCGGGTGGGACGCGGGTTGATTCTGTGAAAAAGTCGAGGGAGATTAAACCGCGGGAGGAGGACAAGGCGGCGAGTAAGACGGCTTCGACGCCGTCCTCCGGTTCGAGGAAGAGAAGGCGGGCGACTTCGTCTCCTTCGCTAGTTCTCGATACTCCCGTGACGAAGAGTGAGAAGAAAATAAAAATGGAACCGCGCTCGAGCGCCAAGTCGACCGAAACGAGGCAAGTGAAGCGAGCCTCACCGAAAGCGGGCGAGCGATGCTATCGCGCGGCGCAGCAGAGGTTTGAAAAGAAGATGGATGAGGCTTTCGCTACTGCGGGGCAAATTTCAGATTTGAAACCGAGGAAACGAGGTGGTAAAGCTGCGAAGGAGATGGAGCTCGTTTCGATGGCGCAAACACCGACGAGTCCATCGCACATTGGAAAGATGATTAATTACTTTGACAATTACTTCAGCGCTCAGTTCATGAGAGGCAACTCGAGCGCTCTCGCCATCGAGGAGGCAGTTCTTCGAGTGAGAGCACGAAGAGACAGTATCATCGCTGCAGCTGCGATGAAATCTTCGTGTAGGCACAAGAAGCCCGCCTTTGCGCCCTCTGATTTGAGCTTTGACTTTCTGTCCCCAACCTCGCCAACGTGGCCATTTGGAGACGCAGACTTGGAAGAGCACTTGCGACAGACCTCGAACCGAGGACCGCGCATCACAGAGATTTCCACTGCTGGTAAGGGAATAGGTGAGGTTCGTCGCTCCAAGTCCCCGCCTCTTGGACAAAGCCAACGTCCTCCCGCGCTCAGCATTGCGGAGAGCAGCTTACCAGATTACTGGTGTTCCGCGTCTCCATACGCGTGCTTGCGCTCGCCGTTCGAATCTATCGTCACCGGCACACCACTGGTCAGCTCGCTCTCCAAGGCAATCTTCTCGTGGCCCGAGTCGCCTTCTCTCAACGCACTCTCGCCGATTCAAGGGTTTACCAGCATCCAAGGCCAACTCTGCCCTTCGCCGCGCTCGCTCACCTAACCGCAACACTCTCTTACCAAACTACACGCGCGCGCGCGCGCTGTAATACCGATTCACTGGGATCCAGTCACCTCGAACAAACCACTCCAATGCGCTCCTCATCCGTATTTCGCATTTACCCTGTTGAAGACCCGCCTCGATCCGAGCGCTCGAGTTTCCCCTGCGGCCGAACCATCCACGTGGCACATTACGTTTGCCGGAGATAGTGTTGCGTAAGAGAAAAACGTAACAACGTCTCGCGTCGGTCGCGTTCCCCGTCAAGGCGACGATCGATCGCAACCGCGACGAAAAGTTCTACGCCCTTGTCCGGGGGCTGCGCGAAGCGAACGCACCGCGCACGGCGGCGCAACGTTCGTACGACGTTAAACATCCCAAAACAGATATTCGAACATTGTCATAACAGACGCGCTGTACCTCGACCGAGACCCTGATCGAGACCCACCTGGCGCGTGGACGCTCGATCAGATGGACCCGGGAGCGTTCCCACCGGAGTCTGAGACCTTTGGAGGCTTTGAAACTTTGTTCGACGACCCGGTGGCGGACGAGTTGCGCGTTACGGTGGAGCTCACTCGCGGCGTCGAAGCGCCCGCAGGCTTGCAAGACCTCAGCAAGGACCTGCTGACGAACATCCCACCGCAAAGCTCGCCGGCAACGACAAAAGACAATAGAGATCGTTCGGCTGAGAGTGTACCAGCGAGCGTTTCTCGCAGTGCTCGCGCCAGGAAGAGCGTAAAGTCGTCCAAGTCTCGTTCGCGCGCCGTCGCCGTCTCGGGCGTCATGCAGTTTTGTTCAAGTTGTCGACAGCACTTGGACGAAGCGACCCAATTCGTGAGCGGTAAAAAGACATGCAAATCGTGTCTACGATACCACAAGGCGTACGGGAGAAAACGACGAAGAGAACATCAGGATGTCGATTTCACAGAGTCTCTGCCCAAGACGAGCTCTTCCCGTCGACGGGCAAAGCCATGCACATAGCCATGCACATTCGCACCACCGTCCCTTAGCTCATGCCGATTTCGCCTCTTCACTCCATCATTAAGAGATACCTTTCACAGATAGACACATTTTTTAGTTGACATCGCATTGATCCTGTCGTCATCGTCGCCGTCGGTTGCTCGTCTCGCGCTCTGAGTGAAATCACCGCTATTCATATTCCAAGCGCTGATTGTCCATCAAAGACACCTTCGTCAGTCTGCGCCGCAGCGCTTCGATCGGTCCAGTCGAGTCATGGCGCTCAGAAAGACTGGGGAGATCCCGTTGGATGCGGCGCGTAAACTGGCGGTAACGGAAGCGGAAGCGCTGGAACAGAAGCGACACGACGAAGCGAGAGCGGCGTTTGAGGCGACGTTTAAGAAGAAAGGACGAGGAGCGCCGCCGACGCTGCCGAAAGTGCGGGAGAGCGTGCGAGAACGACCGGGGGAAGACGAATACGAAGCCGCAGCGGCGGCTCGAAAAGCGGCGTCGGAAGCGGAATCGGACGCGGGTAAAGCGGTCGAGGAAGTTGGAAACTCTGGGTTTCCGCCGGGAGTGGCAGATCCGTTGCGATGCGTCGCACTCGGCGCGGGTGCGGGCGGTGGAACCGCCGGTAAGGTTGCCGCATTCACCGTGGTGGCGAAGGATGGAGAAGATGGTAGAGTGAAAAAGGGCGGTGGATCGGTCAAGTTTGAGGTGAAGAGCGCGTCGACGAACGAAATTGTCGTTCAAGGTGAAGGGAAGGATTGGAACGACGGTACCTATGGGTGTTCTTACTCGGTTTCTGATCGTGGGGACTACGAACTGACCGTGACTTACGACGGGGTGGCCATCAGAGGTTCTCCTTTCCAAGCCTTCTTCAGCGCTTCTCTCGAGCAGACGATAGTGAGCGATCGCGGGATGACGCTTACTGGTGCCGGTGGAGTCGTCGGTATCTGCAGAGACTTTTTGGTGGGCAAGTGCGACCGATCAGTGTGCAAATTCCGACACGCCGCCGTGCCGCCGCCGCCGCCCCCACCTGTAGCTTCCACATCTCAAGCTCCAGAACCACCGGTTCCAGAGGAGTTAAAGAGAACCGCGCACGTTTCTAATCTACCCACTGCGATGACGATTGATCACGTTAAGCAGATGTTCTCGTTTTGCGGATCGATCTCAGAGATCAGAGAGGGCGGTGCTGGGAAGAATTACGCCTTTATTGAGTTCTCGACTCACAAGGAGGTGCTCGCGGCGCTAGCTTTGAATGGTATGAACGTTGGTGGGAGGAACATTCGCGTAGAACTAGCCAAGACACCAAAATTAGTCACTCCTCGATCATTCACCCCACCGCTGGCGGCCATGAGTGCAAACGTCGAGCAGGCAAAGGCGGCCCAAGAGGCTGCCGCTGCCAGAGCTGCTGAAATTTCAAAACGTCTGCAAGCTGGGGGGCCAGTCGGTAAGAGCAACGATGGGAGTGACGCTAGACACAAGCCGTACTAATCTTTTAGAAGTTGCGCGCGCGCGTGATGTGAATACATATAGTCTTGGATGCTTATTATGCCCTAAGACGCTAGCAAAATGCTCGACGCGCAATGACCTTGGGTCGCCCTCCTTTGAGTTCTTGGCGGAACGACGCCCGAACATCTCACGTCTGACTCAGTACAGTTGAACACATTGCCAATATTACTCTACTCGATATGATAGACGTCCAATACCCAAACGAGGATGATATTGTAAAATGCGTACAAAACATACATTGCGATGTACATGAAACCCATTTGCCTAGTAATCGAGAACCCCCTGCTCGCGACCGTACCGACGTAAAACACGAGTACGCCGAGCAAAATCAATGAAGACGGAAGAAGTTCAGTAGTGCTCACTTCGATGTAGTTGGGTGTTTGCCATGACAGGTAGCACAACCACGGAAGACCAAGGCCGAGCCAGATGTCAAACACGTTTGATCCGACGGCATTTGCGACAGCCATGTCAGCAAATCCATCCTTCGCAACGGCAATGGATGACAGTGCGTCTGGAATGGAGGTACCCGCCGCAAGGACGGTCGTTCCCATGACGACCGCGGGGATCCCCAACAAGCAGCCAATGCGTGCGCACCACTCCACCATGAAGTGAGAGATGACCCCAATCCAACCAATAGAGATGAGGAAGGAGGCAAAGTACCATGTCTCCCACTTCTTCGTGTGGCACGGTGGGATCGTGAACGTGTACAGAGTGTACCACGGTAAGCTTAATGCCCAAATTGGTCTGTCCTTCCATTCCGACGGCACTTTCCACGGACTAGTGGCCTCCTCATCGCCCTCGTCTTCGCACGCGCATTTGTGCACATGATGATGATGCCACGTCACCTTCTCCGTCTCGTTACGAATCTTGCGAAGTTGACCAGCGCTCATCGGCTTGATAGTGCGAGCGGCAATTCCAGCCTTGAAGCGCTGCGCTGCAAAGCCGACGAGCACCGCACCCGTCACCGAAAGTTCACCCTTTGGTGACGCCTTCTTCTCGGCAACGACAGCGGATGGCGCCGTGGACATCTCTGTAGCTTCTCCCTCCTCCATTTTCTCCTCCTTCACCGTGCGCCCGAGGTAATCACCAAAACGTTTATCCAAGAGATCCATAAAGTACTGGTTCTTCCACATAAAGGCAATGTACGAGCTGTAGAGCAACACGTAAATCAAACCTTCCCACCAGTGAACTTTGCCTCCATTGAAAGTGCCGACAACGCCGCAGATCGCGGCAGCGTAAAAGGTGCAGTCGCGCGCGAGAGGTTTCCAGTCCAATTTAAGCGTTTGCCCGGCAAAGATGACGGTAGTGCCGATGATGACGAGAATGTTGAACACTGCGCTTCCGACAATTGTGCCAACCCCGAGAGCGCTGTCCGTGCCGCTGTTGATCAAAGACATGGCGCTCGAGGCCAGCTCTGGGGCGGACGAGCCCGCCGCCATGAACGTCGCTCCCGCGACGTCATCACTCAGACCGAGCGCTGTGCAAATACACTCGAGCGACGCGACAAAAAAGTCATCACACACAATTGCGATGCCGATGAACAAGTAGATCACGCCAATCAAATAGGCGAATATTCCTCCGGGAAGTTCCCAATCCTTGGTTGGTTTACACGTCTCGCTCGAGCTCAACAGCCTTCTCCCAACACCGTCCATTCCGACACCCGCGGTTCCTCGCGTCCAATCCCTCATTAAGGCGGCTCCGGCCACACCAAACACCACGAGCGCCGTGAGCGCCGCCGTTTGCGTCCTACGAGTCGCAAAAACACAACCAGCCAGCCGTCAGTCAGTCTCGGTCGCTCTCGCCTCGGCACTCGCGCTCGTCCGACGTCTGGGCGCGGTTTCGCGTTTCGTCGGTCATCACGCGCTCTCCCGGCGCCCTCTCGCGCGGCGAACCTCCCCCGCTTCCTTCCCGGGTGAAAACCAACAAAAGTCAAACGATGCGCCTCAACCTCGAAGCGCGCCGCGTTTTCCTTCTCCCGCCGGGTCGCGCCCGCACATCAAAATCGAGTCAATTCGTTCGTTCGTTCGTTCGTCGCGAGCGCGCGCACCTCAACCCGTCTTTCCTTCCCCGACGCATCATCGCTCTCCTCTCGCTTCTCCTCCGTCTCGACGTCGCGCCGACCGACGACCCTTTCGACGCGTCGCCGCGAAGATCCATTCTCACCGGCGCCGATTTAGAACAGAATGCGCCGTCGGGAGAGGGATGACGACGAGCGATCCTCCTCGCGCGTTCCGAGACGCTCGACGGACCCTCTCTGCGTGCGTGTCAACACCGTCGGGTATGACCCGGGACGTCGACGAATCGGTGTCGGTGACGACGCGCGCGCGTGTGACGCCCTCGTCGGCGCCGCACGCGGGTTCGCGCGTTCGTTCAAAAAACCAAACGCGCGTCGATCGATCGATCGATCGAACGAGACCCCGCGGACGGACGGACGGACGGACGGACAGAAGGGGGATGGATGTACGTATGTATGAAGCGCAATTGCATACACAGAGTGATAGAGAGCGATCTCTATTGAGGGAAAATACACCACGGCGTCGCCGTCGAGGGCATGCGTACGTATTAGAGGTGAAATGAGGGGATCTATGCATCAAACAGTGAGACCACGCCGTGACGGACGCCGGGCGCGGCACTTCGAGGCGCGAACGTCAGTCGCGTCGTTCGGGTGCGAACGTTCAGGAGGAATGGCTTCGTCGAACGGTGGGTGGAACGGTGGCGTCCCAGCGAACGGTGGTGGGACGATGCAACCGACGATGATGGTGACGGGAGGAACCGCGGGAGGGGGAGCACCGCCGACGATTGGGACGGCGCCACCGATGCGACAACATCTTCAGCATCACGGTAATCTTCAACAGCAGCAGCAGCAGCATCTGGTGGAAAGAGCGACGGATGCGATGGGGAAGGCGACGTTGACGCCGCCACCGATGCAGGGACAACCGCCAGTATACGGTGGTGGTGCACCAGGGGGGATTACACCGTTGGGATACGGGGGACCGGCGATGCATTCTTCAGCGGTTCCGGCTCCGCCGACGCAACAGCCGCAGCAGCAGAGGACGTACCCGCAACACCAGCCGCATTTGGGGGGTGGGACGATGATGGGGGGCGTTGGGACGCCTCCGATCGTCGGAGGTGGAGCGGTCGGGGCGGGGGTGATGCCGCCGCAGCCGGGGATCGGGGCTCCGGTGATGCCGGGGGCGCCGCAGCCCGGGTATGCGCAACCGCTTGCGGCGAATCGAGGAGGGTCAACGTCTAGAATAGATCCGTCGCAGATACCGCGGCCGGTGCACGTGAGTCACGCGGAAAAGGTTAGGTATAACACTCGGAGCGAGATGGATCAGTCGACGCATCCACCTTCGGCGCTCGTGGAGTACGTGGGTGTAGATTTAGGGAGCGCAAATCCAAGGTATATGCGCTCGACGATTAGCAGCGTGCCAAACACGGGGGATTTGTTGACGACTTCTGGGATGCCGTTGAGCATCATGACGCGTCCGATGGCGTTGCCGCATCCAGAGGAAGCGCCGATTCAAGTGATAGATAACGGTGCCGTCGGACCAGTACGATGTGGGAGGTGTAAGGCGTACATGAATCCGTACATGCGCTTCATCGATCACATGCGTTTTGAATGCAACTTTTGTCACTTTGTCACCGAAGTGCCTCCGGATTACATGTGTAACCTCGGTGCCGATGGTAAACGAACAGACTGGACCGAGAGGCAAGAACTGTGCCGGGGTAGCGTGGAATACGTCGCCCCAGCGGAGTACATGGTTCGCCCGCCGATGGCTCCGGCATATTTGTTTCTCATCGAAGTCACGGCGCAGGCGATCCAGAGCGGCGTCACCACGAGCGCGTGTGAAGTCATTCTTCGTACGCTCGACTCTATTCAGGGTGCTGAACACGCGCTCGTGAGTATCGCGACTGTGGACAGTAGCATTCACTTTTACCACGTCAAGGAAGGCGCGGAGAAGCCATCGATGCTCGTCGTTCCAGACGTCGACGACTCCTACGCTCCCCTCAAGAGTGGGCTTCTGATACCGCTAGCGAAGAATCGCGAGGCTATCGAGAAGCTGCTGAAAACGATTCCAGAATCGTTTTCGTCGTCTGCTCCCGGACCGAACGCCTCGACGGCTGGTATCAAGTCGGCGATTGAATGTCTGAAGCCGACTGGCGGTAAGGTGATGGCCTTCTTGGCGACAATTCCAAACGTGGGCATCGGCAAGCTTGAAGCGCGCACCAGCACCACCGGGCAACGAACGGGAAACATAGAAAAAGAACCGCTTAGATGCATGGCTTCGGTAGACAAGAACTACCACAACATGGCGATGCACGCCGCTGAGCATCAAGTTTGTATCGATGTCTTCCTGTGCGTGTCATCATCCGTGGACGTCGCGACTCTCGGCGTCTTGCCTCGCATGACGGGCGGATCCTTGTACAGATACCCTGGATTCAACGTTGAACAAGACTTTGCGCAGCTTCACAACGATCTCAGATGGAATCTCATTCGTCCACAAGCCTTGGAAGCGGTGATGCGCGTGCGCGCGAGCGCCGGTCTCGGTGTGCAAGACTACAATGGATTCTTCTGCAAGAGAACAATGACGGATATTGATTTGCCGGCGTTGGATAGCGATAAGACTATCGCTGTCACGTTGAGATACGAAGACAAGCTCGTCGACGGTAAGGAGGCTTACGTGCAATGTGCGCTGTTGTACACAACCATGTCTCGCGAGAGACGCATTAGAGTGCACACGATTGCTTTGCCCATCACGTCTGTGTTGGGTTCGCTCTTCCGCGCCGCTGACTTGGATGCTCAGATAACTTGGGCGGTTCGCAAGTCGGCTTACACTCTCTTGACTGGAAACGGTACGCTCACTGCGGCGAAAGACGCATCTTTGCAACAGTGCATAGCCACATTGTACGCCTACCGCCGATTCTGCGCCAGCAACAATAGCAGTGGACAGCTCATTCTGCCGGAAGGTTTGAAGACTTTACCGCTCTACGTACTCGGTCTGCATAAATCACATGGTCTCCGATCAGACGCGTCGCCAGACGATCGAGCGATGTGGCTGTACCGTGCGCTTGTCTCCCCACCAGAACTGATGACTCCGGCTGTGTACCCGCGTCTCTTCTCTGTCCACGATTTACCAAAGGACTCTTCCTTCCCTCCGATACCTCCTTCGCTCTGGCTCAGTGCGGAAAAACTCAGTCAAGATGGGGCATATCTCTTGGATGATGGTCAAGAAATCTTGCTGTGGATTGGACGGCAACTTCCGGTTGAAATCTTACGCGACTTGTTTGGCACGGAAAATGTCGACGACATTGCGTCGTCGCGAGCCACCGTGCCGAGCTTTGACAATCCGACGTCAAAGGCGCTCAACGATTTCATCAACGCCATACGCAAACAGAGAGGCGCATTTTTACGCACTAGGATCCTCAAGCGTGGCGACAGCTTGGAGGCGCTCTTCTACAATCGTCTCAGCGAGGACAGAAGTCCCGCGGGCATGAGCTACGTCGAGTTCCTTTGCCATTGCCACCGTTTGATCATGAACAAATCCAACTGATCGACGACCATTGGACACACTCACACTTAGCATTTAAACTTAGCAGCACTTAATGAGATTAACGCGCGTAGGACATCTCACAAATCTAAAGTAAGCCCAATGATAGAGAGAGCTTCCTCTCGACCACACTGCAAAGCGCTCCCGTCACTACGTTCGCCACTCTTCCGCGTGACGCTCGCGAGGGAAGTCAGTCTAGGGCGCCAGGATGAAGATCGCGATTGAAGGGTGCTGTCATGGCGAACTAGATGCCATTTATAGCGCCATAGCGCACTTGGAGACTGTAGAAAAAGTGAAGATTGACCTGCTCATTTGTTGCGGCGATTTCCAAGCGGTGAGAAACCTGGACGATCTCGAGTGTATGTCCGTTCCAGACAAGTACAAAGAGCTTGGAACGTTCTACAAGTACTACAGCGGTGAGAAAGTCGCACCCATACCCACTCTATTCATCGGTGGTAACCACGAGGCGTCGAATTACCTCTGGGAATTGTACTACGGCGGGTACGTGGCGCCAAACATTTACTACGTTGGTCACTCTGGAGTGGTAAACTTTGGAGATTTGCGCATTGGGGGGTTGTCTGGCATTTACAAATCACACGATTACAAGAAGGGTCACCATGAACGACCACCATATCTCGGGCACACGGTGAAAACGGCGTACCATGTTCGGGAGTTTGACGTGTTCAAGCTCAAGCAAGTGAAGCAGCATGTAGATGTATTTCTGAGCCACGACTGGCCCAGGGGCATTGCGCATCACGGAAATAAGCAAGAATTGTTTCGCAAGAAGAAGTTTCTACGAGATGAGATCGAATCGAACAGTTTGGGATCACCGCCTGCGGAGGAACTACTCAAGCGGTTGAAACCGTCGTACTGGTTTAGCGCACACTTGCACGTCAAATACGCAGCTCTCGTAAAGCACGAGGATGATAAAACGACAAAGTTCTTAGCTTTAGATAAATGTTTGCCGCGGCGAGACTTTTTGCAAGTCATCGATTTGCCCGACAAGAGCGCCGAAGGTGGGTTCAGTTTGGATGAAGAATGGCTATCGATTCTAAAGGCGAATCACGAGTACCATTCGGTGACTCATAGCCCAGCACAACTACCGGCTTACGGCACACCAGAGGCGGTAGAGATTGAACCTCATCGAAAATGGGTCAGCGAACGATTAGGCACGGTCGGGTCATCTGCCACCACACCTCCAGCCTTTGCCGCTACGAGACCGGCGTACGATCCATCCATGGAGACCCGCCGTCGCGGCAGAGCGCCAGATACTGTGGACGTCAACCCGCAAACGCAAGCGATCATGGATTTACTAGAGCTCGATTTGAAAATCAACGCGCCGAGTGGAGGTGGGGATGGTGGGGATGTGAGATACTATTCCGTGCCGAGGCAGGGACCGTTTGGCGCAGCTCCTCCTCAGCGGCGAGCTCCGCCTCCGCCGAAGCTTGCAGACGAAAACGAGATTGAACTTTAGCGTGTGTAAATTGATAGCTGATTGTTGTTACACCTCTTGGAAGGGGGTGATGTTTTAATTTAGTACTTGTAGTTACGGTATGTCGAAAAAGAACCAACAAAATGATACACTCTATTCCGCCCCTTCAGTCGGAGGCGCTGTGCGCAGGCTCATCTCCTTGCCATCCTTTGCCTTCAGCTTTTCTTCATCAGCCTTGTTCATCGCCTTCTTTGCGAGCTCGTATCCAGCAAAGTTCATGGCGCCAAGGGGTGCGATCCAAGCCATGCGCGGGATGGCGCCCTTCATTAACGCCTTCGGGCCCTCCGTCTTGACAATGTGAGCCATCGATACAAAGAGGTTCTCACCGAGAGGCACAGAGCCAGTCATCGTACGAGTCTTCATCACATCGAATGGGTTCACCATGACTGAACCAAGAGCACCCGCACACGCACCGACAATAATCACCTGATAATTCTCAAGCTCCTTGCCGCCCTTCATCGCGACTGCAACCTTTTTCAAATTCTCGTAAATCATCAACCCGGTGACGTAAAAGGGAATTTCACGGGTGAGTGTGGCTGCAGTCCCAGCATAAAGAGCGCGTGGATTCTTTTTAACCATTCCAGTGGCGGCAGAGACCACATTCGGATACTGATCCGTCTGCAGCCGTTGCTTCAATACTTCACACGGGATGCGAACGCAAGTGCCGAAAAAAGTGCCTAGACCAGAACCCAAGCCTTGAATGGTGGTCTCCGTCACGAGCGGGAAAGCCATAGCCGGGGCTAAAGCGATACAAACAACTTCGTATGTAGCCGTACGTAAGCCGTGTCCCAAGAAATTACCGCTCACCGCGGGAATGATGCCTTGATAAATTTTGCGTGGGCCGAGCTTTGGAACGCTCTTGACGAGCTCAAGAAGCGTTGGTCCCTTACCGACGGCAGCCTGAAGCCGCGTCTTGAGTGTATCGAGCGGATGCATCATGCTTGTAGTGCTCGCACTCGCTAATCCTCCAGCAAACGCAGCACGCGCAGCCTTCTTGAAGTTTCCAGTTCGTACTGGAGGGCTGAACTGCACAATCGTAGCAGCTTCGAACCAGACCCTCGAAGGATCCGTCTCCCGAGCCACTTCGTGCGGTAAAAGCATCAAAAAGTTACGAAATTGACCGTAAGTGACGTAACCTTGCCTCGAGTATTCGTTACTTCCGCGCAAATGACTCATCATGGCTTTGACATTCGCCTCAGTCGCGGGCAAGTCTAAACCTTGAAGCACCTGCTTGATGTCCGACGTCTTTAACAAACCGTTTCGAGACATGGACATCGAGTTGAAGGTTCGCAACATGGTGGATTCACGCTCATTCATAACGCTCTGAAAGTCTTCCCAAGTGATGGATCGCGCGAAGATTTTGTTACCCTTTGCCTTTTCCATGAATGCCTTGGCGTAGTGTGGAGGTAAATTGCGCTTCTTCATCGCGTCCTTCAAGTCATCTAGCGTCAGCTTCCCTTTACCCGATCGATCCACCTCGTCGAAAAATTTACGACCTATCGCGTCATTAACGTCATTTTCGTCAGTCATTCGCACGAGTCGAGAACGCGCTCACGAAAGAAAGGCTTTCTAAAACTCGAGACTTTGCGAATTCGCCTGGGCGCCCGCCCTTTTTCCCGCACCTTCTTCCTCGGTATACGCGAAAAAGTCCGCCACATTGGACAAACGTCTCCTATCCGGGTGGTACTTGGCCTCGCTCTGCTCCGCCCTGATGTCATCGATCAAGTTTCGCAAATCTTCAACGTTGGGCACCTTGATCTCCTTGAGCGCCGACTCCGTCTTGCTTCGCATGTCCTTCACCGCCTCCTTAATGCTCTCCGTGTCCAATCGACTCGGGGGTTCTATCCTCGCCAAGAACCGTCCAAACCTTCGTTTAATATCCCGCCCCCCGTCGTTTCCTCGCAACACGAACCCTCCGCCTCCTCCTCGAAGCTCGTCCTCGCCCCAACCTTCCTTTTTCGCGCTCCTCCTCGTCAGCGCCGTCTTCGGTACTCGTCCGACCGCTAACGACGACGTCGACGACGACGCTCCGGTGGTTTCCTCACCCATCGTCGTCGTCGTCGTCGTCGTCGTCGTCACCCCATCGCATCGTCTTCTAGGTCTTCGAAGCATACCGTCCGACCCGTCGTCGTCTCGCTTCGTCCCGCGCGTCAACCTCTCTCGACGGGCGGACGGCTTCGAGACGAGACGCGGCGACGCGGGTTTAACCAACTCGACGCCGCCCGACCGACCGACCTTCTCTCGTCGGGATATTTCGTCGTCGTCGTCGTCTTGAGTCATAGACCGTCAATTTGCGTG
>Ga0255777_10003295_pt1 | contig 13794 bp, 8 predicted proteins | sample 101ome_15_FD_179975 | JGI IMG/M metagenome (GOLD analysis project Ga0255777, IMG submission 179975) | Coastal salt marsh microbial communities from the Groves Creek Marsh, Skidaway Island, Georgia - 101402AT metaG (version 2) | ecosystem: Environmental > Aquatic > Marine > Intertidal zone > Salt...
GACCGTGTCAACTCCCTCTACCCTCGTTTTGGCGAGAGCAAAATCTTGTACATAATGACCGTTTCTCAAGAACGTATTGTAAATATTGAAAGCAAACAGGACGACGTACCGCAGACGTTCACGGAAGTCAAGCTGTGTCCGATTTGCCATGAAGAAGATAATGTGGTGCGGCATACGCTGCGCTGCAATCATACGTTTCATCTTCATTGCATTAATGAATGGTTTCGCCGTCAAAATACTTGTCCTTTATGTCGATGTAGAATTTATTAATCTATCTAATCACTATCAGAATATTCGCTAAATTCCTCTCTTGTATCGTCGCTTGAGTCCTCGCTTGATTCCTCGCTTGATTCCTCGCTTGATTCCTCGCTTGATTCCTCGCTTGTACCGTCGCTTGTACCGTCGCTTGTACCGTCACTGTCGCCTTCTACTTCTTCTCCTTCTTCTCCTTCTTCTACTTCTTCTACTTCTTCGTCAACTTCGTCTACTTCGTTGCTTGAAAGCACTTCCTCTTCCTCGTCGCATTCAAGTGTCTCGACATGGTTTGCCATGACAACGTCAAACGACGTTATGCATTTCATGTTGGAGTTGCTCTCGCATGCTTCCCCATGGTAACGGCTGCTTCTGTCACATCTTTCAAGACGTACGATTTTGTTGTCATTGTCATCATCAATGTCCATGCGCGTGTATATTGTTGATTCCAAAGAGGTCGTCTCATTTGTATAGGTGACTTTGTAATCGAATGCTTTGTCCTTCTTGCTAGCGTAGTAGTTTAAGGCGTGACTGGCTGTCTTTGTCATTAACATAAGATCCATGGCGTCTTGTTGTTTTCGATTCTTCAAGAACTTTTTCCGGTTTTCGATGTCGCGGTACAGTCGATGATTCTTTCGTTTCGGTCCCTTCTCTTCCGTCTCGTTGCTCTCACTGTCCTCTACGACGGCCGGCGGTGTTGGACGACTGGTAGTGTCGCGCGGTGGATGCAAGTAAAATATTTCTTTTTTCACTTTCTCCGAGACCCATGAACACACTTTGCATGTCTTTTGTGTGCTTCCTATTTCATATGGTTGCAAGCAACATGGGCAAGTCCCTGCTTTCTTCCCCTCTACATGTACAAGCCAGTCGTAGGGTGTTGCGAATACATCTTGTCCGAGTCGACACACGGACGAAATATTTGAATCGCTGTGGACAACTTGTTTCATGCGGTTCCACCAAAAATATTGGTGCGCATTAGTCGATTTATATGTTTCTTCGTTCTCTCGTGCCTTCTCTACGTCATCTTTTCGTTCTTTTGATTCCACCGTACCCAAGAAGGTGACGTACGACACTTGGCGACATGGTGCGGGACACAATGCGTGTGATTTGTTCCGTACTAACCTTCCAATAAATTGATCTTCAGCGCCTGGACTGAGCAACGGGTCGACCATGATGCACAAGGATTCGCGCGAGGAGTAGAAGTCCACCCCGACGCGTGTGGATTTGTTAATTAAGAGACAGTCGACCAAGCCATGTTCAAAGGCGGCTTTGTACAGCGTCTTATGGTCACTGGAGGTGATATGTCCACCGAATACGTTTGCAAAGCTGACCCTGTGTGCATCATCGTCATCTATCCTGCAGCTGAGATGCAACTGTTCGATCATGGTATCTATGTCACGGTCACCTAAGTGACGTTCACCTAGGTGACGCAAATCTTGCAACGTTTTTAATGCAGTCTTTAAGTCTGACTGCCTTCGTAACGGCGGTATCTTTATCGATTCCAATGCTTTTGGTAGATCTTTTGATTGAAAAGCTTCCCATGTACTCTCGTTCTTTGTTTCTTTTTTCTGGACTTTCAATGCTGCGACCTTTTCCTTGAATGCCTTTTTGTCATTTCGTAATTTTTTTATCTGTTCATTGCATTCTTTTATCATTTGTTCGATTTCAGAGGTGGTTTCATTCTTCGTTTTCAACTCCTTCATTTGAAGGGTGTATGTTTTCTTTTCTGTAGAAAGTCGTTTCATTGCGTCATCGATCTCTGTAATCGCACGCTTTTGCATTGCCATCTCTTTTTCCAGATCAGTTAATTGCGCCACCTTGTCGCGATCATAAAAGAACAATGCATACTTGCTTGGCATGGGTTGTTGATTTAATATAGCATGTAACTGTAAACTACGCTGTTCAATCTCGAGCACCCATAGAAGACTGTAATATTCTTTTAAGGACTCTTGGTCCGTGGAATCGTCTAATTGATTGCGTGCATGGTTTAAAGGTAGTCTCTCTTTTATGCCGTTTAAGAGTGTTTTTTGCCACTCGGGCATATCATAAAACTTCTTAATTTTTTCTTGTAAGATGTCTGAAAGAGTGTCATCGACGGGTCGATTCTTTGTGTCGTCCGTCTTAACGTAGTCCATCAAGTACTTACAAACATGTTGTACCACCTTGTCTGTGGCATGCATGTCCTGTTCTTGTGTCAGTACCGTGAGGCACTCCTCTTTTCGATCTTCACGAGCGAAACGATCGTCGTCTTGGTTCAGGCTATTGAGGTACTTGAGAACCACGTTTGTCACAGACGCCAATGATCGCAAGTATAGTTTTTGCAAGAGTCGTTTCAAATCTCTCAAATTCCACGCTGTGCCTTTTGTCGGTATCAATAGTTCCAATCCATCGTACAGACGGTCTAATATTGATTGCAGGACCATTCGTTCGGCCTGTCTTTGGTATAATGGTTGGCATGTATGTTCGCGGAAAGAGACCGTTTCTTCGCCCACTTCGGTAATCCATGTACCGTTCGTGTGTGAATACGATGGTTCTTTTAGTGGTAGCACTTCTTTCGATTCAATGACTTGCACATGTGTATATTTTACTTCTTGATTTCCCTTATTGTCTTCATAAGCGTCGGCGTCGTTCCACATTGTATCAGCTTTCTTAAGATATTCTTTGAATCCATTAAAGGTGTCCTTCTCGAATACCTCCCTCAATGATGTTATGTTTTGTCTTTGTGTCTCTACTTCCTTATTCTTCGCCTTTTCACATTCATCTTCCGTTAGAATTCCTGCCCACATCTTCCACTTCGCAAACAGTTTTTCTTTTTGACCATAGACCCAGTCCACTGGATCATTCTCTGCCATATTCGTTTCTTTAGGATGCAACGTGACGCGTCTGTTTTTGCGCACCATAAGTCCATGTTCGATGGCTTTTAAAATGCGCACGTCGTCGTGGTAGACCAGCACGTTCTTGTGATTCCGGACGGCATCTTCGATCATTCGTACAATACGCTGTACTTTTTCTGGCACAATGGTTGGTATGCATGGAAAGAGTTGTAACATCTCATTGTCTTTGTATCTCTCTTTTGTATGGCACCATCCAAATTTGTCTTTGCTGGCATTCTCATTTGATGAATTCAAATATTTGTACAATGCGCTTTTTTGCTGTTGGGATGTCGTTTTACCCTTATACTTTATGTCTTCCAATTGTAAGACATTTTTGCCCTCGTTGCTGTAAGTGGCCACATGCACGCGTTTCAAATGGTCTTCTACAGGGATATTTTCGTCGTACGGAACGACAATGACCCATTTTTTTGTGAACGAATATGCATACCGTTGCAAGGTTCCAAGTATTCGAACGTATTTTGATTTTGTCGACATGCCAATGGTCATGTTTTTATCATCGACGGGTGTATCATTTGGAATAGTTACAAGCACTGGGTACACGTCTTCGTACCCAGCCTTTTTGAATCGTTCTCGCAATTCCTCTGATTTGTCCTTCGCCATGAGGACGTTATTGTCTTGAAAAATATCCCACTGAAGGTTTCCTTGCAAGTATGCAAAGTCTGACGTGATCGCGTTCATATCCAATGCCATGTTTAAACGCAAGTCGTCAATACGAATCTTCATGTACCCGTCCTCCTGGAGACGTATTTTGTTTGGAAAAACAACGTCGCCATTGACGGACGGTGGAGGGGCACACATCTGTTCCAATGCAGATTTAGCGAATCGTGCCTTCCACTTTGTAAAGTTGTACCTTTCGTCGAAAGTTGCCATTAGTACTGACTTCTGGTCATAGTGAACCGCGTCAAAGATGGCCTTCGCATCCTCGTCTGATATGTTGTGAATTGCATCGTATACTGCGTCGGACCAGTATGTTTTTCGCGTGACACGACCATACAACAAACCCATGTTCTGTTTCCACTTTGCTTGTGGTGTTGTTTTTATTTGGAGTGCTTTGCATGTCGTTTCCAATAATTTTACTGGGTTTTCGCTTAGTAACGGTGTTGCAGATACGAGAATGGACCCATACGATTTCGTGCAAAAGTCAACGACGTTCCGTGTAGTCACTTTGTTCTCGTCGACGGAAAGGACGGTGTGACACTCGTCCAATATAAAAATGGTCGTGTTGGGGTTTACACGGTAACGGTACTGTACTAAATTTGCTGGATGTGATGGATTGTTGAACATGTCGACAATGCCAATTTTCGGCCGCTCATAATTCTGATTGCCGATGAGTTTTTCACGAATGAGGTATGTCGTCCAATCTGTGTCGTCGTCAAATGGCTCGACATCCTCTACATTCGTATCAAAGTGGTCGCTTATATCTTGTCGTCCGCTGCGTGGAATGTTGAACAGATACTTAACATCATCGTGCTCTTCTTCCACGTCATCCCGTTGCTTATACACGTACCCTCTATCGTCGGATGTCTTGGGCACGTCTTCACACCATAGCCCAGTGACAATGTGCACGAGGACGCCCTTTTTGTCGGACGATGTGAACACAATCAAATCACGCTCGTGTTCATAAAAGTTTTGCTTCCTCTCATTTTCTCCCTTCTCCTTCTTTACCTTTACCAATAGATTGACAATGGCATTGTAGTCTTTTTCATATATCAATTCGATTTTATCCGTCATCTTTGGTTCCTGTCTTGATCTTTTAGTTTCGTGGCCCTCTCCTTTATTTTTTCTTCCAAGGCCCATTTCTCGATCTCGCCATTTTCTACTCCGTTTGCATCGTACGTAGGGATTGCATCTTGATTGGATTTCAGTTTCATGGTCAGTTTAGACGCATCCTTTTCATCGTTTTCATACTTCTCCAAGTCATTTGTGTGGATGTATTTATTTTCTTCCATTTGTATTGTTGAATGAAGGTAATGACTTACAGGTTTACCGTTCCACCGAACATAGTCCAACTCCCCAAATGCCTCGCGTACGTCGGTCTTGCTTGAAGAAATGTCGTTTATTTTGAGCAGGCATCCAACTTTACAGTCAAAAACGTAATCCTTCAATGCTTTCACTGTACCGATTGCCTGAAACGATTTCTCTTCTATTGTAAGAGATTTGTCTGCTCTCTTATAATTCCCAATCGGTAGGGTAACGTCAGTAGTATTAAAGTATGCGTCCAGTGTAGTATCATCCGGCATGGACGGTATCGATGGATTTTTCCATATATCGTCATAGATTTTTTTCGTTTCGTCATTCAAATCTTCTTCTCGTGGGTATACGTTTGCCGATTGCGACCGTCGAAAATGTGCTTCCGTTTGAAAGATCCAGTGATGAGGATCGAATCCCCACTTTTGCACTGTCTCTTGCCATTGTAACAATATTTGTGGATTGGGTGTAACCACCAGAATGTTCATGGGTCCATTCCCGTTCATTTTCAAGTAAATGTTACGACGCATTTCTGCCAGCAAAACGGCGTTCACGGTTTTTCCTTCTCCCGGCTGATGTGCAATAAGTATATTTTTACATTTGTTGTGGTCGACTTGCAATATGGCCATTTGCGCGTCGGTTGGAAACATCTGGTTTTTACGCCATGCATGCAGGGTGTACTCTTGTAACAAGACTCCGTTCTCGTCACGAAAGACGCTGCCGTCCCACTCTGTCTCCATCACTTCATTTGACATAGAATCCAATGTGTTGTCTGGACTAGTGAGACGCAGTGGGGTACCCGCATTGTTCAAATACCCAGTATCTTTATTCAATTGCACATCTTTGTCTGAAGGACGGTCCCCGGCGGTCACTTTCGGGTTTAAGTACAACGAATGTGAGATGACTTGATTGCCGCTAAGTTTATTTCTTGGCAAGATTATCAATTCATACGGCGGATCGTTCGCGGCATGGTTTACTTTCTTGACAAGAGCTATCCGTGGGGTCACATAAGTTAACGATCCGGGGTGTGCGACTTGTTGGGTGACAAGTGAGAGTGTCGTCGACGTGGCCGGCGGCTTTCCACGTGACTCGGGTTTCCTCTTTGTTGTAATGGTTTTTGTATTTTTCGGTCGCTTGGGGCAAACGAGCTGATGCTGTTCCAGTCCTTCTTCTGTATAGGTGGTAGCGTTGCAGGACGGACATGTAAACAACGTTGTTTTTTCTTCTTCTTTGAGAATTTCGTCTATTTTTTCTTTCTGCTGCTTGAACGTGTCATCGCTTTCCATTCCATCGTTGATGTTGTACAATTCTTTCAACATTTCTTTTACAACTTCAACACTGAGATCCGTTTTTTCGCTTATATTATCTGCCGTAATACGATCGACGTCGTTCCTGCAGTCATTGATAAAATCGGCAACCTTGTTGGAGTCTTCATCGTTTCCACGCCACGATACTGTTTCATACTGCCGTGCACGGTCGTCTTGAAAGCGATATTTTCCATGCGATGACGTTTGGAACATGTGGTACACGTTGGACCAAAGGGGTGTATATCGACTGTACATTTATAATGGGCAAGTCATTTATTTTATAGTGTATAAAAGTAAATAAGATTACCATAAATGGACGATCTCGCTCAATTGACGCGTGCCATTGATAAAAAGGCACCAAAATTAGTTTCTTCCATCTCGAACGCCGATCCTATTTTTGCATTTGTGCGGACAGCGTGCCATTACTCCATGGAAGCGTGCCATATATTGCAACTGGAGCGTTTTAAAAACGTGCACATATTGAATGTACGCTACCGTCCGTCTCCTGCCTTTGTACACGTCAACGACTTTTCATCGACCACGGACGTCCCAGTACCAGCGGATTTGTTAAAGACGCACGAATTTGAATTGCTCGCACAGAGACCGGCGGGAGACACGGTGCCTCAGATATTCGTTCGACAGAACGGCGTGTGGTATTATGTGGGTGGATGCAATGAGTTGAAGAACACGCAAATTGTGCCACCGGGCAATGTGAATTCTACGAATCGCTTAATGTTGGAAGATACGAAGCCAGCATTGACCAAATGTACGCTAAAAATGTAGGCGCGACGGTCGCCGCGGGGACGGGTACTGAGCGTAGCAGTCGATCAAGCGCCGCGTTGACGGCGGTGTCTTGCTTGCAGCTGATGGCGTGTTCATGGGACTGTTCTTTCGTTTGCAGGTCTCTTTTGTTGGGCACGATGACGTACGGTATGGACTGTACTTTTTGGACCCAGTACTCGATGCGAGCGTCTTCTTGGGTGACGTCGTAAAAAATCATGGCTCCGTGTGCGATGTGAAGGTACAATTTGGTGGAGTCATGAAAGCGTTCCTGACCGCCAATGTCATGGAAGATTAGTTTTCGATGTTTGTAGTCTAGAATTTCGGTGTCTTTTCCGATGGTGCAGAGGTACGTTTCTGCAAAATCGTAGTGCATGAGGCGTCGTAGCCAGGACGTTTTTCCACTTTGTGAATCGCCCAGCAAGACAATATTTGTCATTTGAAGGAAGGCATGTATATATATATGTAATCTATTTTTAAATGTTACTGTATGGAAAAGATGTATTAGGGTTTTTGACGTACTTTACACTGGGATGGCACACGCTGTCGTGGTCCAGTCATGGTGCGTTGCGCGCGTACATCGTGCTGGCGATGCTGTATTACTTGGTACTGTGTGTGCCGTCCATGCAAAAAATATTTATGTACAATGTGGTGGATCGGTCTCTCCCAAAAGTATGGTACTTCTACCGTGCCGGCTTTCATTACGTGCTCTTTTGTCCGAATTTGGTGTCTGCGTTCCCTGCGGTGTTGTCGGTGTTCTTGTTGATGGTTTGGAAGGATATTATTTACCTGATCCATCATGCGGAAGATCGTCTAGCGAAGATCGACGTCGCCATGCACGAAGCGGATGTGCATAAGCGATTTTCTCATTTTTATTTGAATGTGTACGAGGACGACATAAAGAATCGATTCCATCCTCATTGTTTTGATACGAACAAAGTGTACTTAGAGCCGTCGACGTTTTCTAGCGACCGTATGTCATTGGCGATATACAATTACCGTCGTTTGCGGAAGGAGGGCGGCAAGAAGCCATTGAACATGACTGTGATGGAGAAGCGTGCGTACGAAGCGACGTATAATCATTCTCTGTTTCTTAGTAGCCGGTACACGTTCATGGTGTCCCCCTTGCTGCTCGTCGCGTGGACCATGTCCATGACTGGGGTACGTGATTGGAATATGTACATAAATCACGTATTGTTGTTGCTCGACATCGGCACAGTTGCTTTTTCCCAGAAATGGAATTTTTTTATTGTTGATTTATCGTATCTGTGTGCGTGCGTCGCGCGGGTTTTAATGCTGTGAGGCTACGGCGGAGACGACACTCCCTATCATGATGTACATGACCATACTGAATGCCCACTCCAAGTAATACACCCAGTGGAAGACGCTGAAGAAAAAGGATGCTGTTGTCTTGTCAGCACTTTGAGTCTGTTTAAGTACGCATGCAATCATCCATACAGATAGGAACGCGCGAAGGGGGTCGAGGGCGACGTCTCGCCACGACAAATGCCGCAGTGTTTTCAGTTGCCGTGGTCGGCAGAGAATGGGAAAGAGATACCATGCGGTGCTGACGACGTGGGCGTCTTCGTCATATCCTTCTTCGTTTTCTTGTGCGTGAAACCCTTCCATGGCATCAATGACACTGTCCCGAATAGGATATGGTGTCTTACATACCTTACACTCGTAGTTATTATATGCTATTAATTTTGTATAACATTCCAGATGTAAGTATAAGTTTTCACATTTACAGGGTGATAGCGAGTAACATTCGTCTAGGCAGACGTAGCATTCTGCCATCGTGCCCATGGTATGCTGTGCCGTGTCTTTTTATATTCAGAAAAAAGAGTTTATTATTACGTGCATTTTTTAATTTTGGCGATGGTCGTGAAGGCACGGTACGCATATATAAGCGAAAGCGTGCATCAACAGAAAGTGGCAAATCAAGATGGAGACTGTCACTTTTCAACATCTGGACACCGTTAATTTGCACACGTCGAGAGACGTGCTTTTATTTGGTCGCACGCTCGAAGGAAAGTCGGTGTGCGTCCAAATAACGGATGTTCGACCCCACTTTTGCATACAGCTTCCAGCAGGCGTAGACCCAGAAGCATGGTTTCTTGAGTTTAAAACAAACGTGTGGGTATACCACCTGTCATGCATTGCCCTGAAAGACGATGTGGAAAAGAAGACGGTTCCACATGTGGAATTGAAGAAAGGGAGCGTGCCGTCGGATTTCTTAACGTACGAAGTTTTGGACGGTCAAGATATTAAACAGTACAATGAGGACGGTCCCGTGCGTTTCATGCGCATCTATAGCGAGAGCAAATGGACGATGAACAAGGCCAAACGATTCTTGTCATCAAAGGAAGAGTTGAAGTACGTGTATTCGCAAACATATGAGATGGACGAACAACACATCGCGAAGAAAATGTTGAAGAAGCGTGTGTTGGACAAAACATTGTATGTGGAGAAAGACGGGACGAAATGTGCCGTGTCGTTAAAGACGACGACTTTGACGTTCGATAACCGAATAATGTACACGATATACAACGACCAAGTCAATTTTACGTTGCAATATTTGATTGACAAGGATATTTACTCGTGTTCGTTCATCAAAGTGACTGGGATGGTGGTGAAAGATACCATGGACACATCAAAATTGTCGTTTTGCGATTACGAGGTTCGTTCCGTCGATAGCATTGAGCAAGTGGACGTGGCGGACATGGCTCCATGGCGAATCTTGTCGTACGATATTGAGTCGGTCCCTGGCGAGCATCCGACCAAGCCGGGCAAATTTACGTTTCCGACGCCATGGAAAGACCCGGTGTGCACGATTGGTGCAACGTTGCAGATTGGGACGTCGATTACGCTGCACGTATGGATTTTGAATGGTCTGTCCGGGTTTGCTGACCGAACATCTTTGGACACGTTGGCCCCGTTAAAAGATCCTCCGGACGAGTACCGTCCAGAGTCGACGCAGGTGTATGCGTTTGATTCAGAACTGAAGATGCTGTCGGATTTCTTTGACTTTATACGTCGCGAGGACATCGATTTTTTGGAGGGCCACAACATCAACCGTTTCGACAACACGTACATGCTGGACCGATATTGCGTGTTGATGAATCACGCAAACATGTATGGGAAAACAATTGAAGAATTGAAAGTGGCGCGACCGGAAGAGACGAAGCCATTCATTGGTCGTCTCAAGACGTGTCGCAGCGAAATAACGTCGCAGACGTTCTCGTCCAATCAGAAAGGGTCGCATGAGAAGTTCAAGTTATTGTTTCCAGGTCGCATTGTGTTGGATTCGTACGACATTATGAAAGATCAGCACAACGAGATGAGCTACAAGCTGGACGATTTGGCCGAAAAGTATCTGGGTACAAAGAAGATTGCACAAGATTACAACGAAATATCACCTATGTTCAAGTCACTTAAGGGACGTCACGATTTGGCCGTGTACTGTGTGAAAGACAGTTGGTTGGTACGCCGTATGATGGACAAGTTGTGCAAATTGACGGTGTTGTTGCAGATGTCGAACGTGACGGGGATTAGCATGAAAGATGTGATTGAGCGTGGCCAGGGCATCCGTACGATGGGGTTGATGTTGCGTTATTGTAAGAAGCGTACACCCGAGTATTTGGTGCCACGTTTCGAGGTCAAGCGTCGCACGTCCAAGGTGAATATGTTTCAAAAGAAGCGGAAGGGGAATCAATTGGAAATGCATGAATCGGTCGTGTATGCGGATGGCGAGACATACGAGGGTGCGGCGGTGATTGATCCGGTGGTGGGATTTTACACGGACGCGGTGTCGTGTCTGGATTTCGCAAGTCTGTACCCGTCTATTATGCGTGCCTTGAACATGTCGTACGAGACGATGGTACCAAAGGAGACGGTATCGGTGATGGAATGGCGTCAATTGACGGATTTATCGGACGCGCCGGGCGTTCGCACGATACCTGATTACGAGTATACGAACGGTCGATTGGAGTGGCGTATCAACACAGACAATCCAACGTTTGTGACGCGTAAAGTGCGTCGTGGGTTGTTGCCGGAAATGTTGGAAGCCGTGCTGAGCGAGCGGAAAAAAGTGAAGCGCATGATGAAGGCATTGCAGGACAAGGATGGTACCATGTACAAGGTGTACGACGGCCGTCAGCTGGGTTTGAAGGTCGTGGCCAACAGTATTTACGGGTTTACTGGCGCCAATGTCGGGTTTTTACCCGAGAAACGCATCGCAGCGTCCGTGACCAAGTATGGGAAGTTCATGCTGTACCAAACGAAAAACGCGGTGGAAAATCACGAGGTGTGGGGGAAAAGAGGATGCAAAGTCATCTATGGAGATACCGATAGTGTGTTCGTACACATTCCACGGTGTTTGGTCGACGGGAAGACGGAGGACGAGTTGATGAATGCCGCGCACGAGTTTGGTACCAAGATGGCCGAAGAAATAACGAGTATTTTCCTGTATCCGAATGATTTGGAGTATGAAAAATCGTATTCGTCGTTTTTGTTATTGAAGAAGAAGCGGTACGCGGGTCATAAGTTTGAGCCTGGACACGGTGCCAAGTTGCAGATCAAGGGATTGGAGGCTGCGCGACGAGATTACGCGCCGTTGTTGGTCGAAACGCAGAAGAAGATGTTGAACATTCTCCTATTGGACCGTGACATTACGAAAGCGTGCGATTACGTGGGGCGCGTGGTGTACGATTTAATGAATGGACAGATTCCGATTGAAAAATTGATCATGTCGAAGAAATTGTCTCGGAATCCGCGGGATTACAAGGTCGTGGCGGCCCATGTCCACTTGGCACTTCGCCTCGCAATCGAAATGCCGCAGGTTGCGCCGGTCTCTGGCGACCGCGTCGATTATGTGATTTACAACAGTGGGTTGCAGAAAGTGTCGGAAAGTGCGTGTTTGCCGTCCGAGATTGAGAGTGGAAAGTTCTCAGTCGACGTTGCATACTATTTGGACAAACAATTACGTGGTCCGTTGATGCGTATATTGGAAAAGGTGGTGCAGAACTCAAGTGATCTGTTCAATTGTGACACGGTGTTTAAACAGAGTGTGAAAACAAGTTCGATGTCAAAATTTGTGACCGCTTCCCGCGACGGGGCGTCCGAGTCCTCCAGCCAGTACCGTCCCAAGCGTATGAAAGTCTTAAAAGCCCCGACGGAAACCAAGCAGCAAACTATCATGCGATTGTTCGGTGGAAAAGGCGTATAAATACAAATAAAGACTACTCTTAAAAATGCAAAGGCGTCCTCGCCGTTCGTTTAATCAGTCGTATGCACAAAAGTATGGGGCGACGCGTGCGATTCGAGCCGATCGAATGTACCGGTGCATAACTCCGTACCCGAATAAGGTCCCGCCACCCGGTACGGTGCAGCTCGCCATTAGTGGACGGCCATACCGTGCCGTGTTTACGACAGACAACTGTTACATAGAAAAGTTGTTCACGCGAGAGGCGACCGGTGTGCGGTTACTGGACTTTCTGCGCAACCGGCGCTTCATCGTGGTCCGGTCACAGAAATTTAATTACCCCACCTACCAAAAATATTACATAGTACGTCTGGATAAGCCATTGGGATACTTGTTCGATACCATCGGAAGAAGGTACATGTACCGTCACATCACGTCCTGTGATTGTAAGGATTACGTGCGACCGTGCAAGCATATTTTAGCCGTGCGGTATGCGTTGCGAGATATATTTTGAGGGGGGTGTACTATATAAATAATGTACGAATATCATAGTAGTCATGGGATGTGTAAAATCTACATTATTTCCTATACAGACCAATACGGCGAAATGCTTGGCACATTTGCAGAACGTGGACATGCTACTGCGAGAAATGTTGTCCAAGTATGGACGTCAGTTGGAAGAAGTGGAACGTGACGTGCGCCAGGCCGTGGCAAAGAATGCAAACAAGACTGCGTTGCTAAGTCTTATGCGCCGACGAAAACTGCTATTGTATTACATGTACCAGTGTAGGTCCAAGATAGACGTGATCACGCAAAAACAGTTCTCTCTAGAGCAGTTGACCATCACTGCCATGCAAATCAAAGCGATGAAAGATACATCCACTGTCTTTAAAAAGTTTACGAAAGTTCATAATATTGAAAAAATAGAGCAATTACAGGAAAATATGGAGGACTTCCAAGAGCAGATTATGGAAATCGATGAGACGTTAGGCTCGGAACCCATGACATTCGACGACGACGAGTTGCTGGAGGAACTGAATACCATGGATAACTCGTCTGCGATCGTCTCCACGGTAACGTTTCCCATGGTACCCGAGTATATTGAGACGGCCGTGCCCGAGAACAGTGAGAAGGTAGCCCTGTTGGCATAGAACTACATTTATCCATAGTATATTTGATAGGTCACAATTCATTATTACGTGTATTTTTCCAACCGTCTTATGTCCATGCTTGGAACAAATCTTGACAAGAAGGAGCCGTGCCAAAATAAATTTTGTCGATTGAAAACGATCCTAACCTCGAGGTCAAAAAAAATGGTTAAGATTTTTTTGAGATTAAATTTGTCATTGGTGACTGTGACCAATGACAAATTTTTTTTTTTTTAAATGAC
>Ga0255777_10003303_pt1 | contig 13780 bp, 13 predicted proteins | sample 101ome_15_FD_179975 | JGI IMG/M metagenome (GOLD analysis project Ga0255777, IMG submission 179975) | Coastal salt marsh microbial communities from the Groves Creek Marsh, Skidaway Island, Georgia - 101402AT metaG (version 2) | ecosystem: Environmental > Aquatic > Marine > Intertidal zone >...
AGCGAATAACAAGGGCCAATTTAATCACCTGATTTATCCAGTGCAGTGTCAAGGTTCGACTAAGAGGGGCGGGTGGCTTGTTATTTGCATCATCTAGCTTACAATCAACTCAGTGCTCAATATTAGTAATTAGCACAAATGCTGCGTTGCAGCAACTACAAATGTTGCGGTGCGGCATTGTGTCCGTTGACCTAAGGTAAAGCAGCCCTTAACGATTTAATATTCTCGCCTGTAGCCACAAATTGGGAAAACGGCTTGAGGATTTATTGGCTAGGCTTGTCTCTGTGGGAGGAGGATAGGCCTAGCCAAACCTACCAACTAACTTGGACAGCTGTCTTTTTGTGGATGGGGCAGTACTTTTCCTGATTACTAATCGCTTTATAAATCAGGGCAGTCTCGCCCATTATTGGATGAGCTTGAAGTTTAGTGGCCAGGCTCTCTGTTTGGGAGGAAACTTGAAAGCATCTCCTCAAGTGACTGTGTGGTTTCACTTGGAAGTACAGCTTGTTTAAACTTAGCGATGACATCCTGTTGTTTGTTCGGTCTAGCGGCTAGTCCACTGAAGAGTTCTACTTGCATAGGTTATCCTTTCTTAGATGTACGAGAGAGCGCTTCACTCAAAAGCTAAACACCTTGAGAAGCTTGGAGTTTTACTTGTAGGGTTACTGATGCATGGGCTGTTAAAGCCCTAATAATCAGCGTTTTAAGGTTAGCGGAAAGCGTAAATTAAACGTTGGACATATACCCCTACATTCTGGGTACTTTTGGGGTCTGCTAGTAGTGGGTGCTGACTTGGGTTTAGACTCACCAGTGACTCTTACAGCGGCTCTCAAGGCTATTATGGGAGTAATGAAGCTAAAGATTATGTCGTAAATTCTATTGATAATAATTGAGTGGGGTGTTTCTCTCTGGAATGGCAAAATAGGAGGCAATCTTATGGCTCGCAAAACCTTTATGGCAATCCACACATATCACAATGAAAAGACAAAGAATGAGTTTTTAAGCGATATGCCCACTACAGAAAGAACTGATGTCGAGTGGAAAGAGATTTACACGTTTGAGAAGTGCCAGTGTAAAGCCACTTGGGTTGGCACGGATGACTTCTTCTTCTGCCAATGGGAGGCAGAAACGCCAGAAGATATACTTACAACGCTTACAGAGAGAGGCTTTGATGATTATATCTTTACCGCTCTTTACCCAATTCTAATGCACATAGATTCTAATCAAGTGACTGGGCGAAACCCCTATAAAGACTTTATAGGTTGGGATAAAAAATAACATGCTTGTGCTTTAGTGGCCACTGAGAACAGCTATACAAATTAAAGGAAATATATGATGAGCATCGGTAGAATAAGCATGTTGGAGTTTATGAAGCCAGAAGATGTCGATGCAGCGGAAGCGTATTATAAGACCATTAGAGAAGACTTTTTCCCTACTCTAGAGCTAATGTTAAATATCCGCACAGGTCCAACATCGCTAATGTCTATAGCAGTTTATCCTTCTTATGAGGCTGCTGAGGCAAATCTACCTGAGCGTCAAAAGATGCACGATCACGTTGACGCTACTCTTAAAGATACCTTTTATTACGAGGGCGATATTTCTTACTTCTATCAGCAGTCGAAAGCCTAGAAAGCTAGAAGTAAGTTTCACCCAAACACCCTATCTCTCTTGCGCTGGGCTTCTGGCAAACTGTTATACGTCCACTTACGCAGATGTCCTCTTGTGCGCTTCTATTGGTACCGATGGGTGGCCCGTGGATCTCAAGCATCCATCAATTCGCTACTAAGCATTTTCCATTGCTTCCAACGCGCTAATTGGAAACGCTCTTTCACCAGTAACACACGCCTCATCGATATGAATGGAGGTTTCATAACAAGCGGTTAGTACCAATTGGTCCATACCATTTTGCCTTAATGCGTTGTGGATGTCTTCATCTGTTTCCGCAAGCCAATGGCAGAAAAAGAAGTCATCACTTCCAATCCATGTGGCAACAGTTCGGCATTTGTCAAAAACTTGTGCCGCCATAAATTCTTTTTGTGACGCTGTATTCTCAGCGGCCCATTGCATCATTGCTTTTTTAGCTTCTTCAGAATGATACGTGTGGATGGCCATAAATCTTTTCATTGCCATGATTGCCCTCCTTTATCCAACCAAACATTGCAGAACAGAGGGGGTGGGTCAAAGGCTAAAAGCGACGATCAAGAAACCGGCGTCCACATCAAACTTTCTTTGCGTTTACGGAAAAATCAGGACGAAAATAATGCAAAGAAAAACGCCCGCGCATCAAAGAAATGAGGACAACTTTGACACTCGGGCAGTTTGTTGGGGCTTGCATGGGAGGGGTACTGCCCCAACATCTTGTATCACAAATTCACTAAATCTCCAAATGGTGTGTTTTGGCTGAAGGAAAGATCAGGCAATAACGGCGCGTTCTCTATGGTATTAGGAACTATTTTATCGGCAACCTTAATGCTTTTTTTATCCATAAAGCATGGAGGCTTGCTCGCGCCTAATCAATCTAATCGAAATTTCTGTGTTGCTTTTGAAAGGGTATTGAATGCAACTAATTCCCCGCTTCCTAAAGATTGCCCTGTAGCGGCACGTATTACCACCTGATGCGTAACCATTAATGTCACCCCTGAATTCAGTGTATATAGTTTATGCTCAAGCTTATTCATGACATCTTCTTTGTTCGCAAAGTCTTGAAAGAAGGAATTTAATCCTGAGAATGTCTCCCATTTGCTCAAACCTAAGAGTTCTGTGGTCTCTTTGCATCGGCACCATTCGCTCGATAATATTTCTGTAAATTGCGTTTCGCTTTGTCGAATTTCTGCTCCGATGCTAACTGCCTGTTGGCGGCCAATATTGTCTAAATTGCGCTGCGTACGACACTCATCTAACGCAAAATTAGCAGGGTCACCAAATCCTGGCGCTAATGCATGACGCATAAAAACCACATCAGCCGCAACTGCAGCGACAGCTGTTGTTAGACGGTCATCAGCGCTAGCAATTACTGTGCTACATAATATCAATAAGCAGCTAATCAGGTATCGCATAAACTTTCTCTCTTGCTACATCAGTATCATTTGAATGGTACGTTATTGCAGTTTTTATTGCGAGTAATTGGTAATGTGAGGTGATGTGAGGATACCTTTGTGGAAGGTTATTGTCCAATACCCGAGTTGTGATATTTGATTTTTTGGTTAGTTTTTTAATAGTTATAATGGAGACTCCACAAAACACTGCACCGGGTTATTCTGACAACACCCAATTTTTTTGAGGGCGGTATGTCTGTAGAGGTTAAACAAATCGATCATGATAACTTTGAAGTGACAGTCTCGTCAGATGCAGTCACACACCGCAAAGTTAAAATCTCTAACGAGGCCTACTATCGATATTCTCTTGGTGATGTTACCAAAGCTCAGTTAGTGAATAAAGCTTTCCTGTTCTTGTTACGAAAAGAACCCAACACATCTTTACTCACAAGCTTCAGTATCGAAGAAATAGAGAGTTACTTTCCAGAGTTTAAGAATATAAAATCTATGGATTGGTTAGATATTTCAATCTAAGCATTTCTAAGCAGTGGCATTGGTCAATGTGAGCGGAATTGACCACAGCTGAGTCACTGGGTAAAGCTTAAGTTATGGGCGTATTGCTGAACAGCTTACTTGTTCAATTCAAAGGCCGGAGAGCTATTAACAGGTTGTCTGAAGATAATCTTTGAAGACCTGATTGGAGCATATTGTGAATTACAAATTATATTATGCGCCCGGTACAGCTTCGATGTGTATTAGAGCTCTTTTGGAAGAAATCGGCGAACCTTATGAGTTGATACCGACCACGACCGACAGGCTAAAAAGCCGTCCAGAGGAACAAATTAAAATCAATCCAAACGGTTGGGTGCCAGTTCTTTCATGGGATGATGGCGCAATGTATGAATGCGCTGCAATAACAATATTCCTCTGTGACCGGTACCCTAAAGCTAAGCTGGCTCCAAAGCTTGAAGCATCGGAGCGGAGTTTGTTTCTTCAAACGCTGCTATATTTCGCTAGCTCTGTTCAAATTGCCTTTCAGTTAGATTACCACCCGTACAGGTTTGCTGATAAGCCGGAAGACGAGCGTAGTGCACAGCGACGAGGGCATCTGAGATTACGAGAAACTTGGAAAGTTGTTAATGATCAGATTGGGGATAATCACTGGATATTGGGTGATGTATTCAGCGCCGCTGATATTTATTTGTACATGTTGACGACATGGTTAAATCAATCACGCGGTCATCCTGCTATAGAAGAGTTTCCAAATGTACAAAGAATTGCCGATGAGGTTGCGAAGAGAGAGAGCATACGAAAAGTTTATGGTTTATGAGTGTCGCCTTAATCTTATAACTCTCCACACCTTCCATCGATGGAACATAGATGTAAAAACGTAAGAAACGTTCAAGGTTATTGCCGCAGTTTTCCAAAACCTAATTCAGCTAACTTTATTATTTGGGTATTTTTCGTTTTTGTACTCTTGCCGCCGAAGACCACAACGATAATGCGATCACTTCTTTTCTCTGCGATCATCGCTCCGTTAAATCCAGCAGGGTTCTGTCAAAATAAACCACCTTGCCCGACAGCATCTTGAAAATTAACCTCTGCGACATGCCCAATTCTGTATCCTTTCGCTACTTCAAAACCAGCCCCGAAATTATCCAACTTGCAGTTATGCCGTATGTGAGGTTTCCACTCTCACTGTGAAATGTGCAAGATCTTCTGCATGAACTCGGAATGCCCGCTTTGAGTAGTACACCCCTTTTCGTCTAATACCCCGTTTTCGTGGATCAGAGTAGAAACAAGAGCCCGCTAATTGTTACAAAAGACATTACGGTCATAAGCAACATGGCTGTGGTTGCTTGCTGCTCTTGCCCGTATTGTTGGGTTAAAACTGGGTAGATCGACATTGCTGGGGTCGCGGCGATGATGATTGCAGCCTTTAGTTAATCTGAATCGCTTACTCCCGCTCCAACTAAAGACATGATATTAAAACCCAACCAAAGGGAAATTGGAAGAAATACCAATTTACCCACTTAGTCTGTCAGCGCCGAGAGAACCTATGCGGCAATAAGGCGGCTTGTTGCTTAATAAGCAATCAGCTTATAAACAAAAATCGCTATAGTATTATGGTCGCAAGCTTCGGCATGAAACCAAAGACAACGAACCAATTTTTGAAAATGGCATACAGGGAGGAACTAATGTCATATAAAACTCATCTTTTAGGGGGAACAGCAATTGCGGTGTCCCTGTTTACGGCAAGCGCAAGCTTTGCAGGATCACATTCAGATGTATGTAATACTCTGACACCAATTGGTGACCTAGGTAGCTTCTCAGGTGAGGTAATAACCATTGCCGGTTCAATCACTGGCGGCCAAGATGAAGAGATGCTTCTGAATACCATCAGTTGTTTCGAGAAAGCGACCGGCGCCAAAGTAGAGTACTCTGGTTCTCGTGACTTCGCTGCACTTATTGTTGCGGACCTTCGTTCAAACAACGCGCCCAATATTGCGATCTTTCCGCAGCCTGGCTTAGCCGGAGACATGGCTAAAGAAGGGCATCTAGTCCCTCTCGGTGACGCGACAGCGAGTTGGATGGCAGAAAACTACGGCGCAGGTCAATCATGGGTCGATCTGGGGACATATGCAGACGCAAATGGTAATAAAAACATGTATGGTTTTGCGTTCAAAATGGACCTGAAGTCCCTGGTTTGGTACTCACCAGAGCAGTTTGAAGACAACGGTTATGAGATCCCAGCGACTATGGAAGATCTTATTGCTCTTTCTGATCAAATGGTCGCAGACGGCAATACACCTTGGTGTATTGGTGTTGAGTCAGGCAACGCAACTGGTTGGACCGCGACAGACTGGATGGAAGACTTGATGCTGCGCACAACGTCTCCTGAAAACTATGACCGCTGGGTATCAAACGATTTACCGTTCAACAGCCCAGAAGTTTTGAACGCGATGGAAGTTTATGGTCAATTCTCGCGCAATGATGACTACGTTGCCGGCGGTGCGGCATCAGTTGCAACAACATTCTTTGGTGATGCGCCAAAAGGTTTGTTCACTTCACCAGCCAGCTGTATGATGCATCGTCAAGCCTCATTCATTCCAGCATTCTTTCCTAAAAAAGGGGAAGAAGTCGCGAATGGTGAAGCGGACTTTTTCTACTTTCCACCATATGCTTCTAAGGACTTAGGCAACCCTGTTTTGGGAGCTGGCACCCTTTGGACAATGACCAAAGATTCACCTGCAACGCGCGCATTTTTTGAGTTTATGAAAGAACCATCTGCGCATGAGGCGTGGATGTCACAAGGGACTTTCTTAACAGCTCACAAAGGCGTAAACCTTGATGCTTATGCAACTCCTGCACTTCGTAAACAGGGCGAGATTTTGGCAAACGCAACAACATTCCGCTTTGACGCTTCTGACCTTATGCCAGGTGCGATCGGTGCGGGCGCGTTCTGGTCAGAAATGACAGCCTTTGCGAATGGTCAAGATGCAAAAACAACTGCCGACAACATTCAAGCAGCTTGGGACGCAATCAAGTAATTTGGATTGCAAATATTATTGCGAAGGGGCGCGGTTGCGCCCTTTCCTCAATTTGAAACATCATTAAATCGTTTCGGACCTACTCATGCATTCAATTAGACCTGTAATCGCCGGCAATGGCTTGGCAATTCTATTAACCATTGTCTTTCTTTTACCAACCACGGCTGTTTTTGCTTTTGTAGCATCTGCGCCAATTGATGATTTATTCGCGGAGATTGGAGTATGGTTCCATCAGAATTACCAATGGAAATTAGATGAGTTTGACACCATTGAACGCTTTACAAAAATAGGGTTTGCTTTGAGGGCAATTATCATTTCCGTAGGCATTTCTTTCTTATACTTTTGGATTTCTAATTGGCTTAATCACGGACTTGCACGTATTCGATCAAAAGGATCAATAGGAAAACAATCATTAGTGATTGAGTCAATTCAGCCTTGGATATTCGTAGGACCGGCGTTGACGCTATTGATACTGTTTTTACTAATCCCCGCATTCGCTACCCTCAGCCTTTCTTTTCAAGAGGCTGATGGGACCCCAACAGTACGAAATTATGCATTTCTGTGGGATCCATCCGCTTTGGGATATGTGCAATTTCGGTTGGCGATGCGAAATAGTTTGATGTGGCTCATACTCGTGCCGACCTGCTGTATTACGCTCGGCCTACTAATTGCCGTACTCGCTGACTCCGTTCGGTGGGGAATAATAGCAAAAACTATTATTTTTGTTCCACTTGCAATTTCATTCGTCGGCGCTGCCATTATATGGCGCAATATTTTCGCAGGTGGTGGCATCGAAGCGCAACAAACGATTAATGGCTTAACGCCGTCTTATCAAATTGGTTTACTTAAAAGTATTCTTGGGCACCCACCTTCGTATAACGAACCCTTATACAACCTTAAGTTCTGGGGTAACTTTTTTTTGATGTGGATCCTGGTTTGGGTGCAAACAGGCTTTGCAATGGTGATCTTTTCTGCGGCCCTTCGTGGAGTTCCACAAGATACCATTGAAGCAGCCACAATTGATGGGGCCAGTCCTTATCAAATGTTTTTCCGAATAAAACTTCCTCAAATCTACTCTACTGTCGTGGTCGTCTGGACAACATTGATCGTGCTCGTTTTGAAAATGTTTGATATTCCATATGCTTTATCTGCAAATGATGACGACAAGTTGTTGCTTGCGACTATGATGGAAAATGCTCGTAACAATTGGTCAATTGGTGGCGACAATGTCGATAATTTATTTGCGTCAATTGCAATTATGTTAATGCTAACTGTTATTCCAAATATGGCTTTCAATGCTTGGCGCATCAGGCGCGAGCAAAAAGAAATCGGACACTAAGGGTAAGATTATGATGATATCCCGTTCATTACGGCACGTTGTGTTAGCGTTGATAGTGTTTATTTGGATAGTGCCGTTCGTTGCTTTAATTACTACTTCACTACGGTCTGAGGTCGCTTCAAAGACTGCGGGCTTTTGGACAGCTTTTACACCGACAGAGCTAGGTCACAGTTTCAGGACTCATGAAAAGGGTCAAATGAATGACACAAAGGTAATATCAGGAAACATTTTCGAACGCTTAAATAAAGATACATCGAATTTTCCAGTATCAGGAACCGTCAACTCGATATTGTTCAAGGGTCGTATCCCCGATCCAAATGATCCCACTAAAACCGTGTTGATACGCAAGCTAGTACCCGCAGGCGAAATAATGGATGTTCGTGGTGGGGATTTCGTATTTGAAACAAATGGAAATTTTACTTGGACATTCCCAGAACTTAGTACACCAAAGCCCAAAAAGCTTGACGCTTTTATAAAACAAAATCCTGTATTTGGCGATGACGCATATATTGAAGTCTTATTCGAAAACAAAAATGTACCAAACGCACTGATTTCATCGTTTATTGTCACAATTCCAGCAACCATTATACCTATCACAATTGCTGCATTTGCAGCGTACGCGTTTGCTTGGATGTCATTCCCAGGGCGTGATTGGCTATTTGTAATAGTTGTTTCATTAATGGTCGTGCCGACTCAACTTGCTTTTTTACCTATATTGCAAGGTTTCAGCGGAATTGCCTCTTGGGCAACACAATTAAAGCAGTGGCTCACAGATTGTGAATTAACTAACAGCTGCGAAGTCGCATCAAAATCGTTTGCAAGTTTGTGGATTACACACACTGCATTTGCAATGCCGTTAGCAATATATCTTTTGAGAAATTACATTGTAAATCTTCCAAAGGAACTTTTGCAAAGCGCTCGTATCGATGGAGCAAATCATCTTCAAATATTCACAAAAATAATTGTACCGCTGTCTGTACCTGCGCTCGCTTCATTCAGTATTTTCCAATTTTTGTGGGTTTGGAATGATTTGATCGTAGCCCTGTATATCGGACCAAATAATGCAACTGACAAAGTTTTCCCCATACGATTACAAAATCAGCTTGGTACATTCAAAGATCAACTTCACCTCCTAAATGCTTCGGCAGTGATCTCGATGATAATTCCTGTCATCGTATTTTTGTCAATGCAACGCTATTTCATTCGCGGCCTTTTGGCCGGATCTGTGAAAGGTGGATAAATAATGTCAGAGTTAAAATGGTGGGAAACCGCGGTAATTTATCAAATTTATCCTCGTTCTTACCAGGATTCGAATGGGGACGGTATTGGTGACCTTAAGGGGATCACGTCACGGCTGGAATACATCGCGGCATTGGGGGTCGATGCGATTTGGATCAGTCCGTTTTTTATGTCGCCACAGCGGGACTTCGGGTATGATATTTCAAACTACTGCGACATAAACCCCGAATATGGAACGCTTGCTGACTTTGATGAAATGATCGAAAAAATTCATGACCTAGGCATGAAATTGATGATCGACATCGTTCCAGCACATTGTTCAGATTTGCATCCTTGGTTTGAGGAAAGTCGCCAATCGCGTGACAATCCAAAGGCTGATTGGTTTCATTGGGTCGACCCAAATCCTGACGGAACTGTTCCAAACAACTGGCTATCGTTCTTTGGTGGCCAAGCGTGGAGTTGGGAACCCCGCCGTCAGCAATACTATCTGCACAATTTTTTGTCAGAACAGCCCAATTTGAATCACGCCAATTCAGAGGTGCGCGAGGCATTGAATCAGGTTGCACCGTTTTGGTTCGATCGCGGTGTCGATGGTTTCCGTTTGGACGCGGTTCATACCATCAATGGCGATCAGGCACCCTATTTGGACAATACGGCAAACCCTAATTTTGTTCCCGGTCACCTGCCGCAACAGCAACAGCCATTTTTCCGCCAATTGCATGATGTTGCGCAGCTTAATCAGCCCGTAATTCAAACATTCAGCGAAAATTATCGCAAGATTGCAGATGAATATGACGGCGATCGGTTTTTGATGGGTGAAGTGGATGGCGACAAAGGTCGCGCCATGGAGGTCAGCAAAACATTCACCGATACTGGCCGCCTGCACGCGACCTATAACTTTGATCTTTTGGCATGGGGTGGGTTGAGTGTGGTTGGCTTGCGCGATGCCATCAATAATGCGGTTGATGCGTTTAATGGATCAGGTCGTTTATGCTTTGCCTTCTCAAACCATGACGTTCCACGCTCGGCAACGCGCCAGCTTGCTGCACTGGGTCTTAGCCCTGAACAAAGCGATGCGATGCAATTGTTGCTGCTAAAACTAGAAACCTGTTTGATCGGGTCAAGTTGTGTTTATCAGGGCGAAGAACTGGGACTAGAGGATGTCACAGATATCCCCGTGGAACAAATGCAAGATCCCTGGGGCGTGAAATTTGCGCCAGAGTTTTTGGGACGGGACACGTGCCGCACGCCGATGGTTTGGGAAAAATCCAATCAACACGGTGGGTTTTCAACAGCAGCTTCGACGTGGCTTCCAGTATCCAGCCAACATTTAAAGCGCGCTGCATTGGACATGGCTCAAACAGATGGATCCATCTATCAACAATTCGCGAAATTCTTGGCTTGGCGCAAAAATCAGCCGGCCATCATGAATGCCAATATGATGAGTGCTGTAAGCGGTGATGAGCGTACATTGGTATTTGATCGTATCAGCGATGCGCAAACTCTGCGCTGCACCTTTGATTTTGACACGCTAAGTGCATCCTTTGAGGAGATTTAATTTGGCACAGGTAGAACTTAGAAATGTTGAGAAGACATTCGGCAAAACCCGCGTCATCCGCGACGTTGACTTGTCTATAAACAAAGGTGAGTTTGTTGTTTTTGTAGGACCATCAGGATGCGGTAAATCAACACTTCTGCGCCTGATCGCGGGATTAGAAAGCCTTACAAGCGGTGAAATCATTATCGCCGATCGTCCTGTTATGGATCTGCCACCCTCTGAGCGCGGTATTGCGATGGTTTTCCAATCCTATGCGCTATACCCACACATGAGTGTTTTTCACAACATGGCCTTTTCGCTAAGCTTGCAGGGCGTTGCCAAGGCCGAAATCCAAGAGCGTGTAGAGGCCGCAGCCAAAATTTTGCAAATGGAACATCTGCTGGATCGCCGTCCTGCTGCGCTTTCTGGTGGTCAGCGTCAGCGCGTTGCAATCGGACGTGCGATTGTCCGCAATCCAGATGTATTTTTGTTCGATGAACCGCTGTCAAACCTTGACGCCGCACTGCGCCATGACACGCGCGTTGAAATTGCAAAACTGCATACGCAACTGGGCGCAACCACAATCTATGTGACCCACGACCAAGTCGAGGCCATGACGCTCGCAGATAAAATCGTGGTTCTAAAAGACGGTGAAATCATGCAGGTTGGTTCGCCTATGATTCTGTTCAATTTCCCAGATAATGAATTTGTTGCAGGCTTCCTTGGATCACCCAAAATGAACTTCTTTGATGGCGAATTAGCGGATGCGACAACTCCCACATTCAGTGGGTCAGGAATGCAGATAAGTGGTCTGCGTCTTGTCGCAACAGAAAAAGCAAGCGGTGCGTCAGTCCGAATGGGTGTTCGTCCGCAACATTTGGTATTGGATCCCAATGGTCAGCTGAAGGGTACAGTGACACTTGTCGAACGGTTAGGTACCGAAACTGTCGTAGAATTGCGCACACAAGACGGAACACCATTCCGCTTTGCTGGACAAGATGTGCCCGAAATAGAAGTTGGTCAGGACCTCAGCTTTGGCTTTGATCCGTCATTGGCTCATCTATTTTAATTAGCTTACCTTCGTCCATTTCATCCTGATTTTCTCACATCAAAAGTGGGAGGATTTCAATACCTGCGCTTGTTTGCATTTCATTTTGCGGCGCTTCCTTCCAGCTTAGGGTGTCCAATACATCACAAGATGAACAGACTGGCCCCCAATATTCATTGCAAAAAATAGAAAAAACATCTTGCTACCGAAAAAACACGACGTGGTAAAAGGTGGATGACTTACTAGTTGAATTGAATGGTATGCTGCACGGTGTCGGAACATTATACAGTGGAATAGACATGGGGCGATTTTTTAGCTGGAGAAGAGCATGAGCACACCACCGAACATCATTTTTATTATGGCTGACGATCATGCTTCCAAAGCTATCAGTGCTTATGGTTGCGGCATAAATAACACGCCGAATATTGATCGTTTAGCGCATGAAGGCATGAGACTGAATCATTGCTATGTAACGAACTCCATCTGCACGCCGAGTAGGGCTGCAATTTTAACTGGAACTTACAATCACGTAAATTGCGTTACCACGCTAAGCACGCCAATAAATAATCAGCTGCCAAATGTTGCAAAGCATCTTCAAAACAACGGCTATCAGACTGCAATAGTTGGAAAATGGCATTTAGGTGAAGGTAAAGATCACGAACCGACCGGATTTGACTACTGGTCTGTTTTGCCTGGGCAGGGTGACTATTTTGATCCTCATTTTATTGAAGTGGGCAAGGAAATCGAAATTAAAGGCTATGCAACAGAAATAATAACAGAAAAATCTATAAATTGGCTTAAGGCTCGTGATCAAAAAAAGCCATTTTTTCTGATGTGCCATCACAAAGCTCCTCATCGGGAATGGGAGCCTCATCCCAAGTACAGAGATATGTTTAATCAGGACATAAAGGTACCTGATACCTTCAATGATGATTACAAAAATAGAGCGAAGGCTGCTGCAGCAGCTAAAATGAGAATAAAAGATGACATGACCTATGATGATCTTGGCTTAGTACAGCCAGAAGGAGGATCAGAAATTGGAGAACGAGCGAGGCTTAAAAGTAACCGTAGAAAAATTCCAAATCCTTTGGATGTTTCCACACTAAAACTAATCGATAAACACACTGGTGAGGTATTTAAATTAAGTAGTCGTGAAGAATTACATAATTTCAAATATCAGCGATATCTAAAGCGGTATTTAGCTACCATCGCTTCAATAGATGATAGCGTTGGAGAAATTCTTAAGTTTCTGGATGACAATAATTTAGCGGAAGATACGATTGTCATTTATACGTCGGATCAAGGGTTCTTCTTGGGTGAACACGGATGGTTTGATAAAAGGTTCATCTACGAAGAGTCGTTTCAGATGCCGTTCTTAATTCGCTATCCAAACGGGATCAAATCTGGTCAAGTAAATGATGATATATGTTGCAACGTCGACTTCGCGCCGACGTTCCTTGATTATGCTAGCCTTGTCATCCCGTCGTATATGCAGGGCGACAGTTTGCGTCCTTTGTTCGAAAGTCGAACGCCTCAAGATTGGCCACAGGTCGCATATCATAGATACTGGATGCACAAAGATCCCGACCATAATGCTTATGCGCATTATGGAATTCGCAATCAAAGATACAAGCTCATTTATTGGTATAATGAAGGATTTGACTTGCCTGGGACGAATGAAGGTGGGGATGATAAAGAGTGGGAACTATTTGACTGTCAGGACGACCCAATGGAGCTATTTAATTTATATCAAGATCCAGAATATAGGTTGGTAGTAAAAGAGATGACACAGCTACTTAATCAGAAGATGCTTAGCATTGGGGATAGAATTGAGCATTGATAAGCGGTTGATATGTGCGATTAAAACTAACGAATGCGCCACAGGGCCTTTCCGCTGCTCAGCGTGGATAAAACGCACAAAGCTTGCGTAAAACTATCGACGAGATCATCATGCTTTCCGGTTGGGAACTGAAGGGTTTTGTCAGAATAACCTTCCTTGTCCTCAATAGGCTTTGTAATTAGCTGTCCGGC
>Ga0255777_10003318_pt1 | contig 13760 bp, 8 predicted proteins | sample 101ome_15_FD_179975 | JGI IMG/M metagenome (GOLD analysis project Ga0255777, IMG submission 179975) | Coastal salt marsh microbial communities from the Groves Creek Marsh, Skidaway Island, Georgia - 101402AT metaG (version 2) | ecosystem: Environmental > Aquatic > Marine > Intertidal zone > Salt...
ATTGCAGCAAAATTTAAAGCTAAGCAAGCAGAATCCCAGATCATTGGAATTGACCTGCAAGTTGGTAGAACAGGAGTTATTACGCCAGTTGCAAAAATTAAAGAAGTTGATTTATCGGGTGTTATGATATCCAGTGCTACTCTTCATAATCAAGATGAAATCGACAGGAAAGATATTAGAATTAATGATTTTGTATTAATCGAAAGATCTGGAGATGTTATTCCTAAGATTACGCAGGTTCTCAAAAATAAAAGACCCAAAAATACACAAAAATTTATAATTAGCGATTTCAAATGCCTTCATCCAGAATGCAAAATTGAGCGTGTTGATGGAGAAGCCGCATACAGATGTATAAACCCAAATTGTAAATCAAGAGTTATGGGTATACTCGAACATTTTTGTTCAAAAAATGCGATGAACATTGAAGGTATGGGCCCCCAAATCGTTAAACAATTATTTGAAGCAGATTTATTAAATAGTTTTGATGATATTTACAAAATAAAATATGAAGATTTAATTAACTTAGATCGTTTTAAGAATAAATCTGCAATGAATTTAATTGATTCAATAAATCAATCTAAGAAAACAACTTTTCCTAGATTTTTATTTGGACTTGGTATCCCAAATGTAGGTCAACATATATCCAAGATAATGGATAAATACTGTAATTCATCTTTAGAAAAATTAACTGAATTAACAATTGAAGAAATGATAGAAATAGATGGAATTGGTGAAACAGTTGCTATAGCCATACAAGAGTATTTCAACGACAATAACAATAAAAATATTGTTGAAAGTTGTCTGCAATTAGGTATTGAAATAATACCTACTACTTATGATACCTCAAAAATGACGATGTTGAATCACAAAGTTGTTATAACTGGATCTTTTGAAAGTTTGTCACGTAGTGATCTAAAACTTCGATTAGAAAAGTTAGGAGCTACAGTTAGCTCTTCTGTCTCTTCTAAAACTAGTGCTGTTATTGTAGGAAAAAATCCAGGATCAAAATTATCAAAAGCACAAGATTTGAGTATTAGGATTGTTGAAGAAAAAGATTTATTAGAGTTTTTAGATGAAGATTAATTTAGTACTGCTTTTAATAACCGCTTTTCTTTTTGCTGAGAATGGTCCATCATTTAAAACACAATTAATGTCAGATGGGTTTTCTCAACCATTGCTTGCAAGGTTTCATCCAGAAACAAATGCTATGTTTGTGGTTGAACAAACCGGTAAAATAAAATTAATTGAAAAAAATAAAACCACCACCTTTATAGATCTATCAGAGTCAGTTATGACTGGACCCATTCCGGACGAAAGAGGATTATTGGGGATGGCGCTTCACCCGAATTTCGTTACAAATGGACTTTTTTATGTTTCATATGTAGATAAAGATAATTTTTCTGTGGTAGCTCGTTATTTTTACGATAATAAAAAACAAAAAGTAGATCTCATGTCAGAAAGAAAACTGTTTCATTTCGAACAACCTTATGGCAATCATAACGGAGGGCATATTGAATTTAGCCCCAAAGATAATTATCTATATTTAGGATTTGGAGATGGTGGTTCATCAGGGGATCCACAAAATAATGCACAAGATTTGAGTAATTTTATGGGAAAAATTTTAAGAATAGATATAAATACAGAAAGTGGTTATAAAATACCTGATTCTAATCCTTATAAAAACGAACAGGATAAATTAGGCGAAATTTGGGCTTATGGTTTAAGGAATCCATGGAGATTTAGTTTTGATAAAATTAATGGCGATCTTTATATTGGTGACGTTGGTCAATATCTTTGGGAAGAAATAAATAAAATTAACTCTAATGAATCAAATATTAATTTTGGATGGAAGATTATGGAAGGAAACCATTGTTATGAAACAGAAGTATGTAATCAAGATGGTTTAACAAAACCTATATTTGAATATCCAAGCGACGCATCTTATGCATTTAGCCTCATGAATATAAATCAAAAAAATGTATACGGATGTTCTGTTACAGGAGGATACGTTTATCGTGGGAATAAAATTAACGACCTAAGTGGGCTATATTTATTTTCAGACTTTTGCACAGGAAAAATCTGGTCTCTTGACCCAGAAAAAGGCGCGACCAGTGATTTAACTCCTCAATTATTAGGAAATAAAAAAAGTATGATATCATCTTTTGGTGAAGACATATACGGTGAATTATATATAGTGGAATTCTCAGGAAGTATTTATAAAATAGTACCGTCAAATGAGTAAAAATCTAGCAATAAAAATTAATAAGCTTTTTAAGTCATATGATGATGTAAAAGCAGTACGAGGTATTGATTTGGAAATTAATAAAGGCGAGTTTTATGGCTTACTAGGTCCAAATGGAGCTGGAAAATCCACTACTATCAATTCAATTACAAGTCTAGTTAAGCCGTCAGATGGAGATATCGAAATTTTTGGAAAAAACATAGAAAATCACTTTAGATTTGCTAGATCGCAAGTTGGAATTGCGCAACAGGAAGTCAGCACGGACTGGTTTTTCCCTTTAGAACAATTATTGTATTTTCAGGCTGGTTTTTATGGAGTATCAAGATCTCATGCAAAAGAAAGAATTGAATATTTGCTAGAAAAATTAGGCTTATCCAAGCATCGAACAAAAAAAATGCGAGAGCTTTCAGGAGGAATGAAGCGAAGGCTGCAAATAGCAAAAGCTTTGGTACATGACCCTGAAATAATCATTCTTGATGAGCCTACTGCTGGCGTTGATGTTGAATTAAGGCATGATCTATGGCTGTATTTACAAGAACTGCATAAAGATGGTAAAACAATATTGTTAACAACACACTACATAGATGAAGCAGAGCTTTTATGTGAGAGAGTCGGGATTATAGATCAAGGAAAGTTAATTATTGAAGACACAGTTTCTAATTTAAAAAAAATGGTCAAAAACTCTTCCATTGAAATACAATTAAAAGATAATGATAATAATGATTTAAGTTTTTTAGATGAATATGATTATAAAATTGATAATAACTCTTTGAAAATTTTCACAGATAAACCCAATCTTGAATTACCTTCAATAATTTTAAAATTTTCTGAAAAAGATATTAAAATTGAAGACATCCATATTCCTCAAACATCTCTAGAGGATGTTTTTTTAGATTTAACGGGGAGGAAAATTAATGATTAAAAATTGGGTTGGTTTTTATACTCTCTCCTCAAGAGAAATTATGCGTTTTTTCTCCGTTTGGAGACAAACTATAATTCCAGGAATAGTTACTACTTTATTATATATCTTTGTTTTTGGAGTAGCTCTAGAAAATAGAATTAGTGAGATAGGTGGTGTTTCATACAAAATATATATCTTGCCAGGTTTGTTAATGATGAACGTTATTACCAACGCAGTTGCAAATTCTGCCTCATCAATGTTGCAAATGAAATTACTTCAAACTCTTCCTGAGCTTTTGATTACTCCACTTTCCAGCCTAGAATTATCATTATCATTTATAATTGGAGGCACTATAAGAGGATTTGTTAATGGAATTTTAATTCTTTTGATTTGTTGGCTAGCTGGAATGCCCATTTTAAATCTACCCCTTACATTATTTTTTATTCTTTTAGTATCATGGTCATTTTCAAGTCTAGGTCTTTTTGTTGGACAGCTATCTGATTCCTGGGATCAGCTTGCGCTCATACAAAATTTTGTTATTACACCGTTTAGTTTCCTTGGAGGAATATTTTATTCCATTAAAATGCTCCCTGATTGGGCTATGACTTTAAGTCAAGTAAATCCAATCTATTATGCAATTAGCGCATTACGAGAAGCAACGCTTGGTGTTTCAGATGCTTCATTTCTGGCAGCATCTATCTTTTTAGTTCTATTTACTATTGCAACAACGGTGATAGCAGTTGTACTTATGTCAACAGGTAAAAAAATTAGGTTTTAATTTCTGTTTAATTGATTTAAAATAGGCCATGCAAAAATTAAAAAAGGCTATCCTGTTTCTAGAGGATGGCTTTTTTTTTATCGGAAAAAGTCTTGGTAAAAGCGGAGAAACCTTCGGTGAAGTTTGTTTCAATACTGGAATGACTGGGTATCAGGAAATATTAACCGATCCTTCATATTCTAATCAGATAATTACAATGAGTAGTCCACATATAGGAAATTATGGGACCAATAATAGTGATACCGAATCTGAAAGAGTTTATGCTACAGGCTTTATAATTAAGAGCGAATCTATACAACCTTCAAATTGGAGGTCTGAAGAATCTCTCTCATCTTTTTTGATAAAACATAATATAGTTGGCATTCAAGATATTGATACAAGAGCATTAACTGTACACATAAGAAAAAAAGGTGCAATGAGAGGAATTATTTCAACGGAGGATTTTGACGTTCATAATCTGGCCAGCAAAATTAAGAATATTCCTCAAATGGAAGGTCAGGACTTAGCAATTAAAGTTGCCAGAAAGAAAAAAGTGGTTTTATCAAACACGGATAATCCTATTTTTAAAATAGCGGCAATTGATTTTGGCATGAAAAGCAATATATATGACATTATGCTTGAATGCGATGCCGAAGTTGAAATCTTTCCAGCAAATGTATCCCACGATGAAATACTTGCTTCTAATCCAGATGGTGTGTTTTTATCAAATGGACCTGGAGACCCTGCTGCTGTAACATATGGAATAGAAACGGTAAAAAATTTGTTGGGTAAAAAACCTATATTTGGAATATGTCTTGGGCATCAAATTTTAGCTTTAGCATTAGGTGCTAATACGTTTAAAATGAAGTTTGGTCATAGAGGTATTAATCAGCCAGTTAAAAACCTAATTACAAACAAAGTTGAAATTACATCCCAAAATCATGGATTTGCTGTTGACGAAGATTCTCTTCCATCAAATGTGACTGTTACGCATAAACATTTAAATGATGATACTGTTGCAGGGATAAGCTGCAATGATATTTCAGCATATTCAGTTCAATATCATCCTGAAGCCAGTCCAGGACCACATGATTCAAGATATGTTTTCAAAGAATTTTTTAATATGATGAAGAACGATGCCAAAACGTAAAGATATAAACACTATTTTAGTAATAGGTGCTGGACCCATTGTTATTGGCCAGGGGTGTGAATTTGATTATTCTGGGACACAAGCTATAAAAGCTTTAAAAGAAGAAGGCTATCGAGTTATATTAATTAATTCTAACCCTGCTACAATCATGACAGACCCTCAATTTTCTGATAAAACCTATATTGAACCTATTTCTGCAGAATACCTTGAAGCAATAATAAAAAAAGAAAAACCTAATGCTATTTTGCCTACAGTTGGGGGACAAACAGCTTTAAATGTTGCCATGAAGCTAGAAGAAGAAGGGATTCTTAAAAAGTATAATGTTGAACTCATTGGAGCTAACAGGAAAGCAATTGAAACTGCTGAAAGCAGAGAAATGTTTAAGCAAGCAATGTTAGAAATTGGTCTTGATTTACCATACGGATATACCGTTAAATCTTTAGATCGAGCTAAAAAGTTATTAAATAAAATCTCCTTACCAGCTATTATCAGACCTTCATTTACTTTAGGGGGTTCAGGCGGTTCTGTTGCATACAATGAAGAAGAATTTGAAGCATCAGTAAATAAAGGTTTGAAAGAAAGTCCTACCGGTCAAGTTCTTGTTGAGGAATACTTAAATGGTTGGAAAGAATATGAATTAGAACTCATACGAGACTTAAATGATAATGTAATTATTATCTGCTCAATTGAAAATATTGATCCAATGGGTATACATACTGGTGATTCTATTACAATAGCACCAGCAATGACATTAAGCGATAAAGAGTTTCAATTAATGCGAAATGCAGCTATAAAATGCATTAGAAAAATAGGTGTGGATACCGGAGGTTCAAATGTTCAATTTGCTGTTAACCCAGTTGATGGAAGAATGGTGATTATTGAAATGAATCCAAGAGTGAGTAGGTCTTCTGCATTAGCATCAAAAGCTACAGGATTTCCTATAGCAAAAATTGCTGCTAAGCTTGCGGTTGGATATTCTCTAGATGAATTAAAAAATGATATAACCAACAGAACATTGGCGGCCTTTGAACCAACAATTGATTACATAGTGACAAAACTGCCAAGATTTGATTTTGAAAAATTTTCATCAGCTTCTGGAAAACTTGGCGTACAAATGCAGTCAGTTGGGGAAGCTATGGCTATTGGAAGGACATTTAGGGAATCATTTCAAAAAGCTTTCCGCTCTCTAGAACTTAATTTACCAGGATTTGAAACAAAAGATCCTCGAGATGAAGATTTAGATATTAAAAGATTTAGAGAGTTGGATATTAAATCTTTAAATGATGGTAGTGCATTTAGGATGTTAAAAGTCAAAGAAGCTATTAAGCAGGAATTTTCAATTGAAGAAATTCATAAAAATACTGGCATAGATCCATGGTTCTTAACAGAAATTCAAGAAATAGTTAATATTGAAAAAGAGTATTCTTCAATAGAGAATTTAGAATTTTTAAAAAAGAATGGATTTTCAGATTTACAAATAGCTCGCTTAAACAATTTATCCGAAAACGAAGTTCAGCAAATGAGAATAGATCAAGGAATTAAACCAGTCTACAAATTAGTAGATACTTGTGCTGGGGAATTTGAAGCTGAAACCCCTTATTCATACTCCACATATGAATCAGAAAATGACTTACAACCTCTTGAAGGTAAAAAAATTATGATTTTAGGAGGTGGTCCAAATAGGATTGGTCAAGGTATTGAATTTGATTATTGTTGTGTACAAGCGGTATTTGGTTTGAGAGAAGCTGGTTATAAATCAATAATGGTTAATTGTAATCCCGAAACTGTCTCAACTGATTTTGATTTAGCTGATAGACTTTATTTTGAACCAATAACATTTGAAGATATTATGAATATTATAAATTTCGAAAAGCCTGATGGTGTATTAGTGCAATTTGGGGGACAAACACCTTTAAAAATTGCTAATCAACTTGCCTCAGCTGGAGTCAAAATTTATGGTACATCATCCGATAGTATTAATCTTGCTGAAAACAGAGAAGAGTTTGCTAAGGTAATTGATAAGCTAAACATATTAACTCCTGAATATTGTATAGCCAAAAATTATGATGATATTTATACTTATGCCGAAACTGCTAATTTTCCAGTATTAGTAAGACCAAGTTTTGTATTAGGTGGAAGAGCAATGCAAATTGTCTATTCAAAAGAACAATTGGTGGATTACGTCTTTAGATCAGCTGAGGCTACAAATGATCACCCAATTTTAATTGATCAATTTATTGAAAATGCATTTGAGTTTGATGTAGATGCAATTTGCGATGGAGACAACGTTTTCATTGGAGGAATTATGCAACATATTGAAGAAGCTGGAGTTCATTCTGGAGATTCTTCATGTGTTATTCCCCCATACGAAGTAAGTGATGCTGTTAAAAAAGAAATTGAAACTATTACAGCTAAATTAGCACTTGAGCTTAAAGTTGTAGGTTTAATTAACCTTCAATTTGCTGTAAAAGATGATAAAGTATATGTTTTAGAGGTAAACCCAAGATCAAGCCGTACAGTGCCTTTTGTTAGTAAATATAGCAACGTTCCATTGGCAAATATAGCTGCACAAATTTCAGTTGGTAAATCATTAAATGATTTCAAATTGAAAGAAAATAATTTTGAACATTATGCTGTAAAGAAAGCAGTCTTACCATTTAAAAAGTTTAAAGATGAAAAAGTCTTTTTAGGCCCCGAAATGAAATCTACTGGTGAGGTAATGGGTATTGATATGAGCACAGGTAGTGCTTTCTTAAAAGCGATGAAGTCAGATGGGTATAATGTTCCAAAACAAGGCACAGCTTTTTTATCAGTTAATAAAACAGATAGGGCAGGCCTTGTTCCAATAGCAAAAAATTTAATGGGTTTAGGCTTTAACCTTGTCGCTACAAAGGGTACATGCAGGTTTCTAAATGAACAAGGTATTTTGTGCGATGATATGTTTAAAGTTGGTGAAGGAAGACCGAATGTTGTTGATGAAATTTTAAATGATAATATTCAATTAGTAATCAATACACCGGAAGGACCACAATCAAGATTTGATGAAGAAGCGATTGGAAAAACGTCAGTGATGAAAAATATTTTAACTATTACTACACTTCCAGGTGCAAGAGCCGCAATTGATTCTATGAAACATTTAAACAAAATAAGTGTAAAGGCTCTACAAGAATACTTTAAGTAATATGAAACATAAAAAATATAATTGGGAATTATGTCAAACAGAATCTGATAAAATTTTATATGCGGGTTTAGAAATATTAAAATCTAGCAAGAGTTACAATTTACAAAAAATGAATCACAGTGACTTTGATAAGGGAAACTATATAATTTACCATGATCAGAACTTCTACTATATTGGAGAATCTAAAAATTTATCGGCAAGAATTTCACAACATGCGCATGAAAAAAAATCTACTTTTTATAAAAATTATTTGAAAAATAATAATGACTCTACCTCACTAAATATTTCGGATTTTAATATTAAGCTTATAAATACAAAAATTGGGAGAAAAGAGTTTGAAGAGTTCGGGATTGTTAATTTACCAGCTACCTTAAATAAATTTCAAAAGGATAAAAGAAGCATATTTACAGGCTCAGCAAATAATTCTTACTGGTCAGATGTTCAAAGCCATGCAAATAAATTACTCGATGATGGCGAAAAATATTTTTTTAATCAAAAATATTTTAATTGGTACGACGCCCATCCAACCAAAAATGCAGGAGTATATTCAGTAAATGATTCTAATGATAGGTTGATTTATATTGGCGAATCTTCAAATATAAGTGATAGATATAAAGCTCATAGTTCTCGAACCTATTTTTCTGCTTTGAGGCGACATATTGGTACAGAAATTCTCAATTTTAGCTTAAAAAGCATCAACGGTAAAAAAAGATATTTTTCTGATAATGAAGATTCTGAAATTAATAATTATTTAAGGGAGTGTAATATTAGATACATGAATGTTAGTTTAGGCAGATTTGAACTTGAAGAATATCTAATTAAAAAGTATCATCCATTGCTTAATAGAAAAAATAATAAGTAATTATTTATAAGAGTCAATATCAGGACAGACACAGAAAAAATTTCTATCCCCAAAGGCATTATCTATTCTAGAAACATATGGCCAAAACTTATTTTCTTTATTCCATTGCGTAGGAAAAACAGCTTTTTCTTTTGAATAAGGATGATTCCAATCATCGCAAATATCGTGTACTGTATGAGGAGCATTAACTAAAACATTATCTTCTTGAGGCATTTTACCTGATTCTATTTCAATAATTTCTTTTTTAATTGCAATCATAGCATCACAAAATTTATCAAGCTCAGATTTTGTTTCACTCTCCGTTGGTTCAATCATTAGTGTTCCTGGAATAGGCCAAGACATAGTGGGAGCATGAAACCCATAATCAATTAATCTTTTAGCAATATCTTCATTAGTAATATTAGCAGTGGATTTAAATGATCTACAATCAACAATGAACTCATGTGCATTTAATCCGCTCTTACCGCGATAAAGAATGCTATAATCATTTTCAAGTCTCTTAGCCATATAGTTGGCAGATAAAATTGCAACTTGGGATGCTTTTAATAAACCGTTTGCTGCCATTAATTTCATATAGATATAAGAAATTAATAGAATACTTGCACTACCAAATGGCGATGACGATACAGAGTAGGAAAAATCTTCATCAGTGAAGCTATGTTTTGGAAGATGTGGCTTTAATTTTTCATTCACACAAATTGGACCCATGCCTGGACCACCTCCACCATGCGGAATACAAAAAGTTTTATGAAGATTAATGTGCATAACATCAGCTCCAAATTTACCTGGTTTACATACACCAACCATGGCGTTCAAGTTGGCTCCATCCATATAGACTAAGCCACCATTTTTGTGAATTAAATTACATATTTCATCAATGTTATGTTCAAATACACCATGGGTAGAGGGGTAAGTAACCATTAATGATGACAACTTGTCACCAGCCTCATCAACTTTTGCACTTAAATCTTGAAAATCTATATTCCCATGGTCATCACATTTTACTATCACAACTTTAAGTCCAGCCATTATTGCACTTGCAGGATTTGTCCCATGGGCTGACTCAGGTATTAGACAAATATCTCTTTTTGAATTATTTGCTTTATGATATTCTCTAATGCTTAATAATCCAGCATATTCTCCTTGAGCACCGGAATTTGGTTGAAATGATACGGCATCGAATCCGGTAACTTTATATAGCATTTCCTCTAGCTCATTAATGATTTTTTCATAACCCTTAGCCTGACTTAATGGTGCAAAAGGGTGGATAGAATTGAATTCTGGCCAACTAATTGGAATCATTTCAACAGTCGCATTAAGTTTCATAGTACAAGACCCTAATGGTATCATACTATAGTTCAAGGAAAGATCTCTTTTTTCTAACTTATTGATATATCTAAGCATTTCTGTTTCAGAATTAATGCTATGAAAAATAGGATGAGTTAAGATATCTCCTGCTCTATTTGGTTTAAAAATATTATAAGAATTTTTAGAATCATTATGTACATCAAATAGATTTGCAAGCGCCTCAACTTCACCAAAATCTGTTTTCTCATCTAAAGAGATACCAATAAGTCCATTGTCGTGATACATTAAATTAAAATTACGCTTTAACGCCCTATCTTTTAAACTATCTATACTCATGTTCGACAATTTGATTACTATTGTATCAAAAAATGAATTATCATTAGTTACAATCTCATGACCTAGCTTTGCAATTTTATCAGCAAGTTCTTTTGTGTGACTATGAATTCTTCTTGCAATATTTTTTAAATCATCTGGACCATGAAATAATGCATACATTCCTGAAATGATAGCGAGCAATACTTGAGCTGTACAAATATTTGATGTTGCTTTTTCTCTTCTAATATGCTGTTCCCTGGTTTGGAGTGTAAGTCTATAAGCTTGATTTCCCCTACGGTCTTGCGATACGCCGACAATTCTTCCTGGGATATCTCTTTTAAATTCTTCGCTTGTAGACATAAATGCCGCATGAGGTCCGCCGTAGCCAAGTGGTACACCAAATCGTTGACTATTACCAACAGCTATGTCAGCTCCTAAATTACCCGGAGCTTCAAAAAGCTGGAGGGACATTAAATCACTCGCAAAGATGACCTTACAATTTGAATTATGTGCATCAGATACGACGCGTTTATAATCTTTGTCTGATGAGATGTGTCCATATTTATTTGGATATTGGACAATACAACCAAAAGCATTGGTAAAATCAAAATTGTTAAAGTCTGTTACAATGATTTCAATATTTAATGGCTCAGCTCTTGAAATAATGACGTCTATAGTTTGTTGAAAACATTCTCTATCAACTAAAAATTGTGTCTTTTCAGATTTATTTTTGCGATAAAGCATTAGCATAGCCTCACTTGCTGCAGTGCCTTCGTCTAAAAGGGATGCATTAGCAATTGGCAAAGCAGTAATTTGAGTAATCATTGTTTGATAATTCAAAAGAGCTTCCAACCTACCTTGAGAGATCTCAGGTTGATATGGAGTATACTGTGTATACCATCCTGGGTTCTCAAGTATGTTTCTTAAAATAACGTTCGGAGTAATAGTATCATAATACCCCTGGCCAATAAGAGATCTATGAACTCTATTATTAGTACCAATGTTTTTAACATGATTTAAAATATCATTTTCTGAGAATACTTCATTCCCAATAGACATATCATCTATGTCTAGGATATTTTTAGGCACAATTTTCTCAAGAAGATCATTAAGGTTATCGCAATTAAGATATTGCAACATTTCGTCGATTTCTTTCTGTGAAGGACCGATATGTTTATTGTGAAATTCAGACATAATTAAGAGATAGTTCTCAAAAATAGTACCCCCGGAAGGACTCGAACCTACAACCAAGGGCTTAAAAGGCCCCTGCTCTACCATTGAGCTACGGAGGCAAAACTAGGCTAAAATATAAGCTATGAAAATTTAAATTAATACTCTTAAAAAGTCATTTTTTAAAATTTTTTTCAAATTTAAAATAAAAAATATTGACCAATTATAAAAATTAATATTAGTTTGGAGGAGTCTAAAATTAGATTATTGTAAGCAAATACAAGCAATCGAAAAGGCTCTGGGGTTGGCGCAGCAGAGCCTTTTTTGTTTCAAAAATATATTGTATTTTTGATACTATTTGACAATTGGGGGCGACCGGTTTCGACATTTTAGAATGGAATTTTAGATTGCATGTAGAGCTTAGTACCTCTTAAAACTTCTAACCTATATTAAGTGCCGATAATGGCCAAATGGCTTTCGCTTAATTGCTAAAGCCCATCATCAGTAGACGTTTCTCATCGTTCGCTGAATGGTGTCATAAAAATGAGATAGCCTATTTTCCTGCTTCAGTTAAATAAGCGAACCTATAGAAGATTGCTGTATACCTGTTTGTTCTTGTACAGTTATATAGTGAAATTTGATCAAGAAACTAAACATGTAGATGTCTACTTTTTCTCTACTTTGGACGGGAGTTCGAATCTCCCCGCCTCCACTTTAAATTCTGTCAGGATAATCTGATATAATTCCATCCACTTTTAATTTTTTCATAAAATTAATATCATCTTCATCATTCACAGTCCAAGTATAAATTTTAAAACCATTATTTTTAATTTTTTTAACGGCTTTGTCATTGAGTAGTTTAAAATTAGGATGTATAACCTGCGCATTAATTTTTTTACCAAATTCAATAGCTTCATTTATACTCATCGACTTACTTACTAGTACTCCCACTGGCGTATTTTTATCTATGGATCTAAATAGTTCAAGCTCATCCCAATTAAAACTTGAAACAATAAAGTGTTCTAAGCTCCATGAGGTACTTGTAGATATATCTGAAATAATTTTAGATGTGGCTTGTGCTATATTTAATCCTTTTAGCTCTATGTTAACAAAAAGTGGCGTCTTAATTATTGTTAAAACATCTGTTAATGTGGGAATTTTATACTTTCCAAATACCAAAAATTTTTTAAGTTCATTTAGAGTTAACTTTTCCAATTGAGCAGATTTACCAGTTAATCGCTTTAGATTATTTTCATGCGATAGAACTAATTCTCCACTCAAGCATTTAAAAATATCAATCTCAATGCCGTCTACTCCTAATAAAATAGCATGATTAATCGATTCAATAGTATTTTCTGCAATATAGCCTTTTGAGCCTCGGTGGCCGATTCTCAATACGTTCATATTCACATTCTTTCAGGGACACTTATCCCAAGAATTGACAATCCATTTGTTAAAATGATTTTTGTTGCTTCACATAATTTTTTTCTAGCTGAAGATAAATCAATATTTTGTGGATTAATCACTTTATGGTTACCATAAAATTTGTGATATGCTGCAGCGACTTCTTCTAAATATGTTGCAATCTTTCTTGGCTCTAGTGAATTTGAAACATCTTCCATTTTGATAGGGAATTCTGATAATAGCTTTACTAGGGCAATTTCATCCTTTTCTTTTAATAGCGAGTAATCAATTTTATTGTCTATAGAAATTTCTTTATCATATCTTTTTAGTAGATTTGAAATTCTTGCATTAGCATATTGTAAATAATAGACAGGATTTTTTTCAGATTCATCTTTTGCCAGATCTAAGTCAAAATCGAGGTGACTGTTTGCACCTCTCATGATAAAGAAATATCTTATAATATCTGAGCT
>Ga0255777_10003322_pt1 | contig 13753 bp, 8 predicted proteins | sample 101ome_15_FD_179975 | JGI IMG/M metagenome (GOLD analysis project Ga0255777, IMG submission 179975) | Coastal salt marsh microbial communities from the Groves Creek Marsh, Skidaway Island, Georgia - 101402AT metaG (version 2) | ecosystem: Environmental > Aquatic > Marine > Intertidal zone > Salt...
AAGCGCGCAGGCAGTCCGGAAGCATTTTTCGCCCAACGCCATCGTGTTCTGGACATGATCGAAAACGGTGGGACACCCGCGATCGCCACTTTTTTCGGCTACTGTCTGGGTGCCGGACTGGAGTTGCCTCTGGCCTGCCACTTTCGAATAGCAGCCAGTGAAGGCGCAAAAATAGGCTTGCCCGAGATGGATTTAGGCAGTGTTCCAGCCTGGGGTGGGTCAGCACGCCTTCCCCGTGTCGTGGGTCGGTCGCATGCACTCGATATGATTTTGCGCGCCCGTAAAATCGATGGAAACGAAGCACTGCAGATAGGTCTCGTGACGGAGGTAGTGCCGCTGGAGCAGTTAAAAGCAAGGGCACAGGCACTCGGTGAAGAGCTGGCTGCACAACCTCGCCTTGCCGTGAAAGCGGTGCTAGACACCATCGTCGGGTTTGAAACCAAAACCCTCGATGAATCCATCGAAGACGAAAAACGGGCCGTCGCTGCCACGCTCGGGACGCCTGATTCGCAGGAGGGGATGGCCGCCTTCCTCGAGAAACGAAAGCCCGTATTCAATCAGTCTTAACGAGAGAGATTGCCGTAACTAGCCTTATGACCGATGACAAAGCCGACACATCACTACTGAGCCGCCGACGCTTGCTCCGCGCCATGGGCGTATCAACAGCGGGTGTTGCTGCCGCGGGCGCCATTGCCGCAAGCCGCGAGAAAATCGTCGACGCGGGTGATACCGCAAAAGAGGAGTTGGCTGAACTCAAAAAGCAGTTTGATGCGCTCGATAAGCGCTCGAAACTGATTCTTCGCCTTATTTTGGTACTGAGTGGTCTGGATCTCTTCTTAGCGCTCTAGAGACTCGACGCGCGCGTCCAAAAGGTCGCGGAGCTTATCTTCAATCGAGACACCTGATGCCGGAGGCATAAATACCTGGGTCATGATAACGCCAACACGCCCCTTGGTAGGATCTATCCAGTAACGGGTTCCCTCGTAGCCACCGCCTGTCCAAATATCGGCGCGACCATAGGTGTCGTCGGGCCGTCTTCCGTTCGACAGCCATAGCGCATAACCCATCGCGCCCCACCCACTGTCCACATTGCTTTGCGGGCTGGTCATGGCAGTGATTGATGCGTCTTCCAATAGCGGCTCAACCCCGTTCGCATCGCTGAAAAATACGACGCGCAGAAACTTTGCAAATCCGGGCGCCGTCGCCACAAGACCCTCGCCACCGAGGAATAGGGTCGTGTCACTACCGTAGGGCGGTTGATGACCCCCAAAAATGTCGAGCTCCATGGGTGTGGCAAGACGAAGTTCACCATCAATGCCCGACACTCTGGGTGGCAAGACGGCAGACTCGGGGAGCAGGAAAGTTAAGCCTTCGATGTCGTAGGGCTCGAGTACACGCTCCTCAAGTAATGTCTGTAGTGATTTGCCCGTTGCCCGCTCTATCAAAAAGCCGAGAACGGTGGTATTCAATCCGTAGTAATAGCCCTCGTCAGGTGACTGTATGAGCGGCAACGTTGAAATGCCCTGCATCCATTCGTCACCCGACTTAGCGAGCGGCAACTCGAGCGCAGCTTGAGCTTCATCAAGGCAAGGCAGATTCGTCGTCGCGTAATAAAAGCCAGCCGTGTGGACCATCAGATCGCGGATAGTCATTGCGCGACTAGGTGACTCGAGTGAGAAGTCGCAGGCTGACTGTCCACGGTCTTCAGTGGCATTTAATTCATAGCTCTGCGCAGACGCCTCCGGCATGGTGCCGCCAGACAGAGGACGCGCCACCTTAAGTGTAGCGAGCTCCGGAAGGTAATTTGCGGCCTCGTCTTCGAGCGAAAATACACCGTCCTCCGCTAAATCGAGCGCGAGCACAATAGTCACCAATTTGCTCATTGACCAAATGCGCATCCAGTCGTCTACGCCCGGACCTTGGGCATGCTCATAAAAATCGGGATTTGCGACTGCCGATGAGACCAACACCTCACCCTCTGCCGTCTCCACGTAGGCCGTCATAAAGGGGTAGTGCTTTAGGGCAACAACCTCCTCTTCAAGAAGTGACGTGACTGCTTCATCGAGCGACGAAGACGCACCACAACCAAAAAGTGTCAGTAATGGAACAACGAGACTAAAGCTAAAAGCTCTGAGGTATGGCATCAGTTATCTCCACGACAAATCGTTTCTAAGATGCTTCTATACAATCAAGCATGTGGAACCGAAGCGTAGTATAAGGCGCCAGAAAACGGAGGCAGCACACCGTTAAATTCTTCCGTCGAGTCGCCTTCTCCTACCCATACTATTGATTGCTCGATCCCAGTTTCAGGAACGACCACGCTCTCCTTGGAAAAATTAAACATCGCTTGAATGCATTTATTGTCATGCAATCGCTGGAAGCGAAGCACGTCGCCGCTTCCGGAAATATTAGTGAGATGTCCCCATCGAAGCTGTGGACAAGCATTTCGAATCGAGAGCAGTTGCTTTAGATGATCACGGAGGTCGGCGCCGGCCACCGAATCAACGGCACGTTGTTTATGACATTCCGGCACGGGTAACCATGGGGTTGAGACAGAGAAGCCGCCATGCTCGTTGGCCCCGAGCCACGGCATGGGTGTTCGCGCGCCATCTCTACTCAACGTATGAGGCCAATTCCTCAGCGCCTCTGGATCTTTTAGTAAGTCAAAAGGAATTTCGACCTGCGGAAGACCAAGCTCCTCGCCCTGATAAATAAATAGATTGCCTCGCAGCGAGACAAGCAACAAAGCCAGAAGTTTGGCACGGTGGATGTCATCCAGATGCTGCAACCATCGGCTGTGCACCCTCGGCACGTCATGGTTGGAGAAGGCCCAAGAGGGCCAACCCGCATCGAGGTCGTTAGACCATGAACCAATAATTTGGGCGAACGCCTCAACATCTAGCTCCGGAAGATAGAGGAATTCAAAGCCGTAAGCCGTATTTAGCCGATCTTGGCCCTTCGTGTATTCCTGCCGAACGCCGAGCGTTTGCGAACCACCCACCTCGGCCACCGTAAATCGAGCAGGATACTGATCGGTCAGCGCCCTCAGTCGCTCCAGGAACTTGGGCAGGTCTTGATGATTGCAATTATTGACCGCCTTCTGCATGTCAACCGGCCGTAACCCGCTCCAATGACCCGGGTCAGCCACTGGATTGTCCGGAAGCTCGATGTTGTGCATTCCGTAATTAATGGCATCTAACCGGAACCCATCAACTCCCCGGTCTAGCCAGAACTTGGCAACTGACAGCAAAGCGTCCTGAACTTCAGGATTATGAAGATTCAAGTCGGGCTGTGAACTCAAAAAGTTGTGCAGGTAGTACTGCTTTCTACGCGCATCCCAGGTCCACGCAGGCCCGCCAAAAATAGACTGCCAGTTGTTGGGTGGCGACCCCTCGGGTCGCGCATCGGCCCACACATACCAATCAGACTTGTCGTTATTGCGCGACGAGCGGCTGGAGACGAACCAGGGGTGTTCACTGGAAGAGTGCGAATAGACTTGGTCGATGACAACCTTGAGACCCAGGTCATGGGCTCGATCTACCAATGCGTCAAAGTCGGTCAGACTCCCAAACGAGGGGTCCACGCTACAAAAATCTGAGACGTCGTATCCGAAGTCATGCATGGGCGACGTAAAGAAGGGCGAAATCCACACACCGTCGACGCCCAAATCGGCTACGTAGTCCAATTTTTCCGTGATGCCTCTAAGATCCCCCGTGCCATTTCCGCTGTAATCGAAAAAGCTTCTCGGGTAGATCTGATATAGCGCGGCACCACGCCACCACTCGAACGAATTTGTACTTATCACCGCCAGGGGCCCCACCCAGATAGAACGGACTGTTTTCGAAGCGCTAATGTAGAGCCCTTTGGCGTTGAGACGCTCGCACCCTGCCCGCACTTTTTTATTTGTGTGACAGCATAAAACTCAAGCTCGCGGTACACCTCCAAAAATGGGTCGTTAACCTCTAGGAATTTAACGGTGAAATCGCATAAGGTAGGTGGAGGGGAGAAAATAATAAAAAATTAAGGGGGTGCTGTCGTGCTGCCATTTTACGAGCGACTTGACGAGCAGAGTAAGGATCAATCCATCAGCGTGAGATCAATGACTCAAATGGGCAACCATGCCTATTGGCATTTTCACCAGGAAATCGAAATCTTTTACTCTGCCAAAGGTTCGGGTAAATGCATCGTCGGGGACTATGTGGGGCGCTATTCGCCCGGTCAGTTAGTTATCGCAGGGTCGTTTCTGCCTCACGACTTCAACTACGCGGATGACGACGACCAGACAAACAATATCCTTATCCATTTCAATCCACAGCTACTGAATGGCTTCACTGAATTTGCTCCGATTCGCCATCTCCTCGAACAAGCACGTTATGGCCTCTCGTTCAAAAAAGTCCCAGAAAAGATTCAATCATTACTGCGGAGTCTTGAACGGCAGGAGCCGGCATCCAGAGCGATTGGTGTATTGGAGGTACTGGCCAGCCTGTGTCAGGTGAATAGCCACCCGCAGCGGCTGTCATCGATCGATTTCTCCCCCGAAAAAATGGACGATCGGAGCGGCAAGCGACTCAATACGGTCATTGAGCACATCACGCAAAATCAGAGTCGTCCCATTCACGTGGAGGAAATGGCGCAGATTTGTAATCTATCGACACCGGCGTTTTGTCGATGGTTTAAGCAAGTTTTCAAATGTAGTTTCGTAACATACATGACAGAGCGAAGGATAGAGACCGCTTGCCGTCTATTGGAGACCTCGAATCTGGGAATCTCAATCATTGGCGACCGGGTGGGATTCGAAAGCTACAGCAACTTCAATAGAGCATTCACAAAAGTCAAACAGATCCCGCCGCGTGAGTACCGACGCGTCCACCAGTAGTGGCTGTTAGGCGTGTAGGAACTTCGCGTGGAAACGAAGGTGATCCTCTATAAACGAGGCGATGAAGAAATAGCTGTGGTCAAAGCCATCATGCTGTCGGTACGTCAGTTGAAATCCCGCTGCATCACAAGCGGCCTTGAGCGCATCCGGTTTTAGCTGGTCGTCAAGAAACGCATCCGCAGCCCCTTGATCGACTAACAGCGGAACCTGGGCGGCTCCGGAGCGAATCAAGGCAGTGGCGTCGTGTTGCTGCCATTCGGCTTGATCCTCACCGAGGTAGGCCGTGAATGCTTTGTGACCCCAAGGACAATCTGTCGGATTGCAAATCGGCGAAAAAGCGCTCACGGAACGGTAGGTTTCCGGATGCTTAAGCGCCAGAGTCATTGCCCCGTGTCCGCCCATTGAATGCCCGCAAATACTGACGCGACTGAGATCTAGACCCTCTACGCCACCGAGTAGACCAGGCAACTCCTCAACGATGAAGGACTCCATCTGGTAGTGAGACGCCCAAGGCGACTGAGTCGCGTTGATATAGAAGCCGGCACCTAACCCCAAGTCGTAGGAGCCGTCAGGATCATCTGCCACATCATCGCCCCGGGGACTGGTATCGGGGAATACGACAGCAATACCCAGCTCACTGGCAACACGCTGCGCCCCGGCCTTAGTCACAGCATTTTCGTCTGTACAGGTCAGTCCCGACAGATAAATGAGGACTGGTACCGGATTAGATGAGGCAAAGTCGGGTATGAAGACAGAAAACACCGTATTGCCCGATAACTTTTCGGACGTTGCCTGATAGCGTTTCTGCTCTCCGGCAAAGCAACGGTTTGATGACAATAATTCCAACCCCATGACTATCGCCCCTGTTAACTGACCCTACTCGCTCGCCTTACTAACTGGCCTTACTACACGAATTGCTCGCCCGACTTACTAGAAAGTTACGACCGACCGGATGCTCTTACCCTCATGCATCAAATGGAACGCGTCATTAATCTGATTGAGCGGCATGGTGTGGGTGATCATCTCGTCGATATTGATTTTCCCTTCCATGTACCAATCGACAATCTTGGGGACGTCCGTTCGGCCGCGCGCACCACCGAATGCGGTACCGCGCCAAGACCTTCCGGTCACCAACTGGAAAGGGCGCGTGGAAATTTCCTGGCCTGCGCCGGCCACACCAATGATGCAGCTTTGGCCCCAACCCTTGTGACAGCACTCGAGCGCCTGGCGCATAACATTCACATTGCCGATACACTCAAAACTGTAATCAACACCGCCACCGGTCATTTGAATCAGGTGGTCGACGACGTTCTCCACTTCGCTCGGATTAACAAAATCCGTCATACCGAACTGCCGCGCGAGCTCTGCCTTGGCCGGGTTCAAATCAACACCAATGATACGCGTTGCACCCACCATGCGAGCGCCTTGTATGACGTTGAGACCAATGCCACCGAGGCCGAATACGGCTACTGTTGAGCCCGCTTCAACCTTCATTGTGAACGCCACGGCACCAATACCAGTCGTTACACCACAGCCGATGTAACAAATCTTGTCGAACGGGGCGTCCTCGCGGACTTTCGCCACCGCGATCTCAGGTAACACGGTGAAGTTAGAAAAAGTCGAGCATCCCATGTAATGGAGAATCGGCTCGCCATCCAACGTAAAACGACTCGAATGATCAGGCATTAAGCCCTGACCTTGAGTTTCGCGAATCGCTTGGCAGAGATTCGTCTTGGGGTGCAGACAGAAATTGCACTCTCGGCACTCAGGGGTATAAAGAGGAATCACGTGGTCACCGGGCTTTACTGATTTTACACCCTCGCCCACCTCAACAACGACGCCTGCGCCCTCATGGCCCAATATGGCTGGGAAAGCGCCCTCCGGATCATCACCTGACAACGTGAACGCGTCGGTATGACAAACGCCCGTTGCTTTGATTTCCACCATGACCTCACCGGGTCGTGGTCCCTGAACATCCACCTCTGCAATTTCCAAAGGCGCGCCAGCTTTAAAGGCAACCGCCGCTCTGCTCTTCATATCAACACCTTCAATTTATCGTTATTTCATCGGGTGGTGGCCAAATCCACGCAGTGGTCCCACCCTACGCAAGATAATTAGCATGGCACTCCTCAGAACCAGATTCCAGCCCATTTGACACATCAAGTTGTCACTATAATTTGCTGAAGATTTGCGTTGTATTTAATGCATGGCAGCGGCTCTCAGACCTCAGACATCGCAAAAATGAGCGGCAACCTCCAGCTTTTTAACACATCAAGATGCGGAACCTTGTACAGCCGTTTTAGCTGAGAGTAACCTGACGACAACGCAGCAGTGGTGCCGCTGTGAATAATTAAAAAACAGTAGTTTGCATAAACCAATCCATCTTTTGAGGGGACACAAAATGAAGAACACGACTTTCAACCGTTCGCGGTTGGCGAGCGCTGTATCTGTGGCTCTCGCTGTCAGCGGCATGGCCGTTGCACTTCCTGCAGCAGCGCAGGAAGAAGCTGAGGTCATGGAGGAAGTAATCGTCACGGGTTATCGAAAGAGTTTGATCGACTCCATCGAAAACAAGCGATACAACAGCTCAGTTATCGAATCCATTTCTGCAGAAGACATCGGTAAGCTTCCCGACTCGTCGATTGCGGAGTCGCTAGCACGCCTTCCAGGTCTCGCCGCACAGCGCCTTGATGGCCGCGCAAGCCGCATCAGTATTCGCGGTTTTGGGGAGAACGAGAGTGCGACTACCTTTAACGGTCGCGAGCAGGTTTCTATCTCAGACAACCGCGGTGTCGAGTTCGATCTCTATCCTTCAGAAATCATGGCTGAAGTGAACGTCTACAAGACGCCGAATGCCACGCTTGAAGCAGAAGGCATCGCTGGCGTTATTGACATGCGTACCCTGAAGCCACTGGAAACAGAGGCACGAACGCAGCTCAAGGCCGAGTACGAGTACAACAACTTGGGGCAGCTGAACCCTGATTCAGAGGATACGGGCATCAATGCGACATTCTCGTATATCAACCAGTTCGCTGACGATTCGATCGGTATTGCTTTTGCTCACACAGCCATGGAGTCGCCTAACCAAGAGAACCGATGGAACTCATGGGGCTTCCCTGGCGAATGGTGGTGTGGTCAGCAAGCTTGTCCCGGGGCAATGCTTGGAGGCGCCAAGCCATTTGTTCGCTCATCAACACTGGACCGCGATTCAACGATGTTGGTCGTGCAAATGGAGCCTAGCGATCGTCTGAGCATGACGGCTGACATGTTGTACGTGGACTTCGCGGACGAAAAGATCTTGCGTGGTATCGAGATTCCGTTTGCTTGGGGCCAGGGTTGGCCAAGAACAGCCAACTCCGTTGAAAACGGTATCGTGACAAACGGTACAACGGAAGGTCAGCGTGTCGTTGTTCGTAACGACTACGAAGAGCGAAAGGCGGAGTTAACACAATTGGGCTTCAACGCCTTGTTCGACTACAGCGACGATCTACAGATTGAGGTCGACGTCAGCCGCTCTGCTGTAGAACGAGAAATTCTCTCGTTCGAGAGCTACGCGGGTACAGGTCGCGGAAACAACCTCGGTATAGCAGATACGATTGGTTACAACCTTGCGCCCGGTGGCACTGGCGCTACTTTCGACGCCAGTCTCAACTATGCTGACCCAAGCCTGATTCAATTGGGTGGCCCATTGACCTGGGGTTGGCAGTCAACGTTGAACGACAAGTTCAACGCAACAGGCACCGAGTTTGAGAATACCGCTCAGGATGGCTTCTTGAACGCACCCAACATCGACGATGAACTGAATGCGCTGAAGCTTGCGGCCACACAGCAGCTGAACAAGGGCATGATCTCAAGCGTTGAGTATGGTGTTTCTCACCGCGCCCGCACCAAGAAGAAGACGGCAGAAAACTTCTTCATGACCCTGAACGCGTTCCCCGAGATGCTGGCCGTTCCTGACCAGTACTACCTCGGCAGCGTGAATCTTGACTTCATCGGCATGGGCAACATGATTGCCTATGACTCACGAGGAATGGTTCGGGATGGCTTCTATGACCTCACCTTAGAAGAGTCGAGCTATGCGAGTAATCAGTGGAACGTCAAGGAAGATGTGACGACCTTCTTCGCTATGGCGAATTTAGAAACTGAGATCGCAGGCAAAGAAGTCACCGGTAATATTGGTGTGCGATACATCCAAACTGATCAGTCATCCAATGCCTTTGCGCAGAGCGGTGGCAGCTTGATCAGGCAGACCGTAAAGCACGATTACAGCAACACACTGCCTAGCATGAACCTTCGTGTAGCACTGGACGATCAGCAGACAATTCGTCTCGGGGTAGCGCAAACCATGTCTCGCCCTCGTATGGACGAGATGAACGCGTCGTTTGGTATTGGCGTTAATCTGGTACCAGACCAGTACGGCAACTACATTGGCGCCGGTGGCGGTAACACCTCGCTTGAGCCAAAAGAGGCGCTGGGTATCGACCTGACGTACGAGAACTACTTCGCTGATGACGGTTACTTCTCTATTGCCCTGTACCACAAGGATCTGAAGGAGTGGATTTTCGACGGTGCAGCCGAGATCGACGTCTCTGACTTCCTAGAGGCGAGCGGTCAGTCAACACCCGATGGCAGCACCACAGCAACCGTTAACGGTAAAGTAAATGGTGGTGACGGAACGCTGACAGGTTGGGAGCTTTCTCTGGCTATGCCGCTGAGCATGATCCACGAAAGTCTCGACGGCTGGGGCATCTTTGCTAGCCACACAGGTGTTGAGTCAGACATCAAAACACCGGGCGGTTCGGATTTCGAGCTCCCAGGTTTGTCTGACAGCATCCAACAGGCGACCGTTTACTACGAAAACGGTGGCTTTGAAGCTCGGTTGAGTATGCGTCATCGTGACGACTTCAAAGGCGACCTCTACGGTCTTGGATTCAGCGTACAGCAGTACACTATGCTGGGTGAGACTATCGTAGACGCACAGCTTTCGTATGACTTTGCCGAAGCGGGTATGGCTAACTTGGAAGGCCTGCGCGTTTACGCTCAGGGCGTAAACTTGACTGACGAGCCGTTCACGTCATTGCAAGGTGACCAAGTACGCGACTACCAAGAGTATGGTGAAAACTACCGAGTCGGGTTTAGTTACAACTTTTAAGTAAAGTAGCTAACCTAAGAGCCCCCGCCGTTTACTCGGCCGGGGCTTTTTTATTGGGGGCAAATAAAAATGACAGATCACGCGATTAATCGAGTCGTGGTAGTTGGTGGGGGTACCGCAGGCTGGAACGCAGCGGCGCTGCTTGCGCGAACCTTGGGTAAAGTCATTTCAGTAACGCTGGTTGAGTCAGATGACATCGGTATTGTCGGCGTTGGCGAAGCCACTATCCCCCCCATCATCAATTTCAACAACGCCCTCGGTTTTCAGGAGTCAGAGTTTCTCAAGGCCACCCAGGGCAGTATTAAGCTGGGTATTCAATTCGAGAACTGGGGCCAAGAGGGCGATAGCTACATGCACGCCTTCGGAAACATCGGTAAGGACTTTGCTTTCTGCACCTTCCACAACTTCTGGTTACGCAGTCAACAAGAGGGTATTGAGTCCGATTTCTGGGACTTCTCGCTGAACTACCAGACAGCGAAGCAAAACAAATTCGCAAAACTTCAGCAGCTGCCGGGCACTGACCTGGCGGGGCTGAGTTATGCCTACCACTTCGACGCCGGGTTATATGCAAAATACTTGCGGAAATTTTGCGAGGCGAGAGGCGTGAATCGGGTTGAGGGCATCATTAATCGCGTCCATCAGTGCAGTGATACCGGCTTTATCCAATCCGTAGAGCTCGAATCGGGGGCTGTGGTCGAGGGCGACCTGTTCCTAGATTGCTCTGGCTTCCGAGGACTGTTGATCGAGCAGACACTTGAGACCGGGTACGAAGAATGGGGTCACTGGCTACCTTGCGATCGGGCCATGGCCGTACCCACCGTATCAACGGGTGACATCAGACCCTACACACGATCGATCGCTCACACGGCAGGATGGCAGTGGAATATCCCACTCCAGCACCGCACCGGCAATGGACACGTGTATTGCAGTGACTATATGTCTGACGATGAAGCGCGGCAGGTGCTGCTTGATCACCTTGAGGGCGAACCGCTGGCGGAGCCCCGCAACATCCCCTTCAAAACAGGACGCAGAAAAAAGCAGTGGAATAAGAACTGCATCTCGTTTGGCTTGGCGAGCGGATTTTTGGAGCCCTTGGAATCAACCAGCATCCATTTGATACAGGCCGGTTTGCGGCGACTCGTTCAACATTTCCCGCACAACGGCGTCAAAGAAACGGAAGTCGACGAGTTCAATCGCCAGTCACAGATAGAATTTGAGCACATCCGCGATTTCATCATCCTGCATTACAAGGTGAACCAGCGCACAGACAGCCAGTTCTGGATCGACTGTCGAAATATGGATATCCCCGACACGCTCGCACACCGCATAGACTTGTTCAAAAGCTCGGGCAAGGTGTTTAAAGAGGGCGACGAACTGTTCCACGAAATAGCCTGGCAACAAGTCATGATTGGTCAACGGCTGGTGCCCGAGGACTACCACCCTTTAGCACACAGCATCACTCGCGATCAGCTCGAAGGCTTGTTTCGTGATCTGCGATCGCTGGTAGGAAGCGCCGTTGAGAAGTTGCCAAGTCACGACGATTTTTTGAAGGCTCAATAGCTTGAAGGTTCAATAGAAAGCCCAATAGATGCTCGGTCGTCGTATGCATTCCACGGCAAAGCGATAGCAGCACCTCAACATTAACATTAACTCCAATGACTGACTGAATTGCCTCCTGAAAGGCAGGCGATCACGCAGAAAAAATCGACAATCTCCAGAAAATTAACATCACGGTGCCGAAATAAAGCACAGGATGTATGATCACTGAAAAAAATAATGGGGGTTAGGATGATTCGTGCGTTTGTCTTGGGTGTGGTTTGCGTGGCTCTGTTGTCGAGCTGTGCCAAAGACCCTGAGGTCTATACCGTTGCTGCACCAAACGGTGAGTTGGCGTTTCACATAAGCAGTGATGACTTGGGACGGGTTCACTACTCCATCAGCGACCAGGGCACACCCGTCATCAACGACAGCCGCCTCGGATTTGCCTTCGCAAACGCGGTGAACTTCGCCGACGCACTCTCGGTCTTACCAGGTGAATCTGACTCTGCAGATCTGCTTTGGGAACAACCCTGGGGTGAACGCCGTGTTGTCAGAGACCATCACAACGAACAGAGTTTCACCCTCAGTGACGGCAAGCGAAAGCTGACATTGCGTGTCCGAGTCTTCGATGAGGGCGTCGGCTTTCGTTTTGAATTTCCCGACAACTTCAAAGACGGCGAACTGCTTATTACAGATGAGCTGACCGAGTTTGATATCGCTAATCCAAGCGACAGAACATTCTGGAATCCCGCCTACAATAAAGACCGCTACGAGTACGAGTACTTCAAGACGGACGTAGCGAGCGTTAAAAGTGCACACACACCGCTGACTGTTCTCGATAGCACCGATCGCTACGTCACGATTCACGAAGCCTCGTTGATTGATTACTCAAGCATGGTGCTGCGAGGCACCCAAAGCAGCGTGCTGAAAGGCGAATTGGTCACCGGCTACGACGGTGTGAGAGTGCGAAGAAGCGGCGCGTTTACAACACCGTGGCGCACCATTCAGGTGACTGACTCCGCGACCGAACTATTGTCTTCGAATCTCATCCTCAACCTCAATGAGCCCAACAAACTCGGCGATGTATCCTGGGTGAAGCCTGGTATTTACATGGGCATTTGGTGGGGCATGCACGTTGGGGAAAACAGCTGGGCAACGGGCGATATCCTCGGTGCAACGACGGCGGAAGCCAAGCGCTACATCGACTTCATCTCCGAGCATGGCCTGGATGGTTTCCTCGTTGAGGGTTGGAATATCGGCTGGGATGGCGACTGGATCGCCAACGCCGATCTTTTCAGTTTCACTGAAGCACAACCCTTTTTCGATCTCGAGGCGGTGGCTGCCTATGCACAAGAAAAGAATGTTGACCTCGTTCTCCACAACGAGACCTCAGGCGGCATCAAAAACTACGAAGATCAAATGGAAGATGCCTACGCGCTCTATCAAGAGCTGGGCGTTAATCATCTGAAAACCGGCTATGTCGGCTTTTCAAATAGGTATCCACGCCACGACGTTCACGGCAGTGACAATGACAATGACCAATTCTTGGTCTACGAGTGGAACCATGGCCAGTTCATGGTGAATCATTATCAGAGGTCGATCGAATTGGCTGCCAAATACAAGATCGGCATCAACATGCACGAGCCCATCAAACCGACAGGGCTTCGACGCACCTACCCCAACTTCATGACCCGTGAGGGCGTGCGCGGACAGGAATACAACGCCTGGTCAGAAGGAAATCAGCCGGCGCACACCACCATATTGCCCTTCACTCGAATGATGGGCGGACCGCTCGATTTCACCCCTGGCGTGTTTGACGTCACGTTTAAAGGAATCGACGCGAGTGAGCGTATTCGAACCACCATCGCCAAGCAGTTGGCATTGATGGTGGTCCTTTACAGCCCACTGCAGATGGCGGCCGATTTACCGCGTAATTATGCCGCCAAGCTTGATCTCTTTCAGTTCATTAAGGACGTACCGGCAGACTGGGAAGAGTCATTGCCGCTGGAAGGTGAAATTGGCGAATACGTAGTTTATGCGCGCCAAGAACGGGGCTCCAATAATTGGTTTGTTGGCGGCATTACCAACGAGGACGCGCGGTCTGTGACGCTTGATTTCAGCTTCTTGGGCGAAGGCACCTATACCGCCACCGTTTATCGGGACGGCCCCGAGGCAGATTGGGAGAC
>Ga0255777_10003333_pt1 | contig 13732 bp, 10 predicted proteins | sample 101ome_15_FD_179975 | JGI IMG/M metagenome (GOLD analysis project Ga0255777, IMG submission 179975) | Coastal salt marsh microbial communities from the Groves Creek Marsh, Skidaway Island, Georgia - 101402AT metaG (version 2) | ecosystem: Environmental > Aquatic > Marine > Intertidal zone >...
TGAGATGTGCCGCCGGGATGGCTATGACGAACAAGTGACCGAACATGCACTAAACAGGACACTTAGGGTATTTGAAGCAAACACTCGCTGATCCCCAAGATTATTATATTAAACTACTCCCACTCAATCGTTCCAGGAGGCTTTGAAGTCACATCATACGTAACGCGATTTACGCCAGACACTTCGTTGATTATTCGAGTAGCAACCTGCCCCAAAAATTCCATGCTAAATGGGAAAAAGTCAGCCGTCATACCATCCGTTGATGTTACTGCGCGAAGGGCTAGAGCACTTTCATAGGTGCGCTCATCACCCATTACTCCAACTGTTGACACCGGCAATAAAACGGCAAAAGCCTGCCATATATCATCGTAGAGACCAGCCTTACGAATTTCTTCAAGATAAATAGCGTCAGCTTTTCTTAGCGTATCTAACCGATCTTGCGATATCTTACCTGGAACCCTTATCGCCAAACCAGGACCAGGAAAAGGATGCCGACCCACAAATTCCTCTGGCAAACCGAGCTCACGACCTAAATCGCGAACCTCATCTTTGAAGAGTTCTCTTAGCGGCTCTAGTAACTGCAAATTCATTCGTTCTGGCAATCCACCAACATTGTGATGGCTTTTAATAGTTACGCTAGGACCTCCATCAAAAGAGACACTTTCTATAACATCAGGATATAACGTTCCTTGAGCCAGGAAGTCTGCACCACCAATTTTGTTTGCTTCCGATTCAAATATTTCAACAAACAATCGCCCAATAGTTTTTCGCTTCACCTCAGGATCAGAAACACCATCTAACTCCGTTAGAAATTTATCCTCTGCCTCAATATGATGAAGAGGTATGTTGTAATGTTGCCTGAAGAGTGAAACGACTTCCTCCGCCTCACCCATTCTAAGCATGCCCGTATCGACGAATATGCATTGTAATTGGTCGCCAATAGCTTCATGAATGAGGACTGCAGCCACAGCACTGTCTACACCACCAGAGAGACCACATATTACCCGGCTATCACGAACCGTCTCCCGAATACGGGCAATTTCTTCGTCTCTAAATTTTGCCATAGTCCAGTCCCCAGAGCATCTGGCAACGTTTTTGACAAAATTTCTTATCAACAGCGCACCTTCTGGAGTGTGCACAACCTCTGGATGAAACTGCACCCCAAAGTACCCACGTGCCTCATTTGCGATGGCCGCATAAGGTGCATTCGGTGTCATCGCAATAACATTAAAACCGTCCGGCAAAGCAGTAACTGCATCGCCGTGGCTCATCCACACTTGGTATTTCTGACCAACAGACCAAACCCCCTCAAACAAAGCCGAACTACCCACGACTTCAACTTGAGCTCGACCAAATTCACGTTTTTCTGAGTTGGTAACCACGCCTCCAAGTTGATGTGCCATCGTCTGTTGCCCGTAACATATACCCAACACGGGAACACCAGACTCAAAAATACACATATCTGCCTGAGGAGCAGTCTTAAGAGTAACACTTGACGGGCCGCCTGAAAGAATAATTCCTTTAGGATCAAAATCTTTTAGCGCATCTTTAACGACTTTATTAAACGGCCAAATTTCGCAGTAAACACCTGCTTCCCGTACTCTACGTGCAATGAGTTGTGTTACTTGTGAACCAAAATCAACAATTAGAATACGGTCGTGCATAAAGCATCCTTCGTCAGCTTCCAGTTTGATAGTTAGGACTTTCTCGCGTCACGATAACATCGTGGACATGGCTTTCGCGCAAACCCGCGTTAGTAATTTGGACAAATTCAGAATTGACCCTCATCGAATTTATATCAGGGTTACCGGTGTATCCCATTGCCGCTTTTAAACCACCTACAAGTTGATGGATTACATTGCCAACAGGCCCCTTATAAGGCACCTGCCCTTCGACCCCCTCTGGAACTAGCTTCAAGCTATCTTGAACTTCCTGTTGGAAATAACGGTCAGCAGATCCTCTAGCCATAGCTCCAACAGATCCCATTCCACGATACGATTTGTAACTGCGCCCCTGATAGATAAACACCTCTCCAGGGCTTTCATCGGTTCCTCCAAACAGAGAACCTATCATTACACATTCTGCCCCTGCAGCGATTGCCTTTGCTAAATCACCTGAAGATTTTATACCGCCATCAGCTATTGCGGGAACACCCCGCCTCGAGCAAGCTTCAGCTGTTTCTAAAACAGCTGTTAATTGGGGAATGCCAACGCCAGCAACGACACGTGTTGTGCATATTGAACCAGGACCAATCCCAATTTTGACTGCGTCTGCACCCGCATCAATAAGTGCTTCAGCCCCATCAGCAGTTGCCACGTTACCAGCGATAATTTGGACCTTATTTGATATCTGCCGGACACGGTTTACAGCGTCTATTACGCCTTCTGAATTACCATGAGCTGTATCCACTACAATAATATCAACGCCAGCCTCAGCTAAAGCTTCAGCGCGAGCAAATCCATCATTGCCAACTCCAGTTGCAGCAGCACACCTTAGACGACCCTGGTCGTCTTTAGCGGCATTTGGGAATTTTTCAGCTTTATCAATGTCTTTTACAGTTATTAAGCCGATACAATGAAAATCATCATTCACGACTAAAAGCTTTTCAATACGATTTTGATGCAAAAGACGTTTAGCTTCTGATGGAGAAACACCTTCCCGAGCTGTTACAACATCCACAGTCATTAGCTCTGAGATAATTTGTCGTGGATCATCGGCAAATCGCACATCCCGATGCGTCAGAATACCGGAAAGCTTTCCACCTGATGCCACAACTGGGATGCCCGAAATGTTATGACTTTCCATCAAGGCCAAGGCTTCTTCTAAACGAGCATTAGGTGAGATAGTTACCGGATCTACTACCATCCCTGACTCGAATTTTTTAACACGACGAACTTCAGCGGCCTGCTCTTCAATAGTCAGGTTTTTATGGATAACACCTAATCCGCCAGCTTGCGCCATTGCTATTGCCATTGAACTTTCAGTTACTGTGTCCATCGCAGACGCAATAATTGGAATGTTCAACTCAATGTCACGGGTAACTCGTGTTGCAGTATTAGCTGCTGTCGGCAAAACAGCCGACCTTGCCGGTCTAAGCAACACGTCATCAAAGGTTAGAGCAAGCGGGATGACTTTCCCTTTGTTGGACGCCATGTCATTCCTCCGGCTAAAGCTAGAATGACGCCGCTCTATACACATCAAAGTTGATTCGTCCAAGCGTTCTTAGGTGGACTTTTTATATCCCGTGGCAATTAGGTACATTTCAGCGGAGTCTGAACGACTGGCTGGCGGCTTGGCATGCTTTACCTCGGAAAAATCTTTTTTCAAAAGATCTAGTAACTCTTTTGGGGCTCCACCCTGAAAAACTTTCACTACAAAAGTTCCACCCGCCCCCAGTAACTGGGCAGCCACATCATAAGCAGCATCGGCTAAAGCTCCGATACGCAGCTGGTCTGTACTTTTATGGCCTGTAGTTGACGGTGCCATATCAGATAGAACAGCATCAGCCACTCCTCCAAGCTCCTGCGATATCAATTGGACAGCGTTTCCAGAAAAAATATCGAGCTCCAGAAGAACAGCACCATCGATTGGATCCACTGGCTGTATATCAACCCCAACAACACGACCCTCTTTTAACTTTTTAGCGATTACTTGTGTCCACCCTCCAGGAGCACAACCAAGATCCACGTACCGACCATAAGGCGATAAAATTTTAAAACGCTCATCTAATTCTATTAGTTTAAAGGCAGCGCGACTACGGTACCCCTCTAATTGTGCTTTTTGGACGTAAGGGTCATTTAGTTGCCTTTGCAACCAACGTGCCGATGCATTTGATCGCCCTCGTGCAGTTTTTACCCGAGTTGCCAGCATTCGAGATCCATCACCACGCCTGCTTCCTTTGGCCATCTCATACGTCCCATTGTATTGCTGACAATTCAGCCATTAAAATTATTTCACTAATTTTTACGCCCAAAGAGTAAAACCCATACCAGAAAGCTGTTCAAAACATCACTATCGGACTTTTCTGGCTTTTCTAACAACACAACTAACCAACAACTGTAGAGTGTTGATTTTTTAGTTTGGATTATCAAAACCAGGGAATGCCTATGGACGCAAGACCGTTGTTAGACCCACAGGAATTCCCAACTCTCAGAGTGAAAACCTTTTACCCTTTGTCGCAAAAATAATTGCGCCTTGCACCTAAAATAATGTGAAAAATTTAAGTCATACCCATCTTTAAATTTATAAAATTTCTCACAAAATCAATGTTTAAAAGTTCTCTTATTCTCTTAGACGAAGCTTTCGCCAGAGAGAGTTGGATGTTAGAGTGATTCGTCCAGATCTAATTCATAGTATGGGGGCGCGCCGTGAAAAACGTCATATCGTCATTGTTGTTGGCCGGACTTGTCGCATTGATCAGTGTAACCGCAACGCATTCAGTTGCTGCTACCAACGTTGGGCCTAAAAAATGTCAAGAATGTCATCGTGCTGAACACGGAGTGTGGGAAGCCAGCGCCCATTTTAAGGCGTTCCGTGGCGCTCACAAAGCAAAAGGTGCAAAGGAGATAGCTGAGGCCTCTGGTGGTGGCAAATCTATGAGACGGAACCAAGTATGTGTAGCTTGCCATTACACAGAAGTAGGCGGAAAACCAAAGGCAGGACCTTCTTGCGAGAGCTGTCACGGTGGCGCTTCAGAGTGGCTTACTATTCATAACAATAAAGCTATGCCTAAGGAGCAACGACTGGCTGCCGCTAAGGATGCTGGGATGATCCATTCGTCGATGCTTTTTGACATAGCTCAGAATTGTAATGGCTGTCATACAATGCAGAATGTAGATGCCAGTATGGCTGGCAAACTCATTGACGCCGGCCATCCAATCAACGGAGACTACGAGCTAGTAAAATATAGCCAAGGTCAGGTACGGCATCGCTTTTATCCACCAGACGTCACTGTCAACCAAGAAATGACGAAGGCAGAATTAGCCAACCTGTTTCTTACCGGACATGCAGTCGGGTTGGTGTACGCCAGCAACGGCATCGCTAAGTCTGACAATGCTAAGTACAAAGCCGAAATGCAGAAACGTGTAGATGCTGCAACCAAGGCCATAGGAGCTGTTAAAGGACAAGTGCCCGCTGCTAATCAGCTACTCTCAACTCCCACCGAAGCTAATGCTAGGGGTTTCATTGCAGAAATCACCGGTAAGGATTTATCTGCCGCAGTGGGACCAATGTTACCAACTAGTTACAAGTAAAAGTAAGAGGTCTTTGTGTGGTGTCCGATTTAACCCTTTGGGTCAAAGCCCTGTTCTTAGGTCAGGAAATGCGCCAAAATCTTCGGGCTCTCAGTAAAGGGGCTAAAAGCAATGGGGGATTTGTAGATAAAACAGATTGGACCCAGGTGTCATTTCTAGGAGGACAAGGTGGCAGTCGCGACTAGGCTAACAAGGCCTCAACGGTGGGACAGGCCCTTTGGTTCTGAAATGTCTCAGAGCCAATTGTCTTTTTTGATGCAGAATTCCGTAATCGCTGCGATAGACTCAGAAGCATTTCCAAAAACAATCCCGCTGCAAGGGATTATCGAAAATGATACCAGAATTTTAAGGTTTGATGCTGGTGAAATCATTGTTCGCGAAGGTGACTATGGCAACTCTGCCTTTTTGGTACTTTCAGGGAAAGTAAAGGTAATAATAAATCCTCCCCTTTCGGCAGATCAAATTGGGCGAGAAAAAACACCCCCGGCCCGTTTTGCGAACGCTATTGCCCAGGTTTTTAAGCGTAGAACTGCTCCTGAAGTGCGGGATCTAACGCGTTATGGGCAATTTAACCTTGCAAACTCTGAAAAACAGGCAGTTTTTCTGCAGGATTTTCCAGCTGTGCTAAAAGATAGAGATACTGCCGAAATTGGCGAGGGAAGTCTTTTTGGTGAACTTGCAGCTCTTGGACGTACGCCTCGGTCGGCTTCCATTATTTGCAGTGAAGATGCTGAACTTTTAGAAATTCGTTGGCAGGGCCTTAGGGAATTACGCCGATTTGATGCAGGATGGCGCCGCCAAATTGACGAAAACTATCGAAAGAATGCGCTTTTAGCACATCTTCAAGACACTCCGCTTTTTGCAAATCTAGATTCAGATACCCTCTCCACTATTTCAGCAGCCACTTTGTTTGAGACCTATGGATCTTTTGACTGGAGTTCATCGTTTCAACGCTCAGGAACAGAAGATGCGCTGCGCAGCGAGCCAGTTATTGCTAGAGAAGGTGAGTATCCTGACGGTCTCCTTTTGGTAAGAGCCGGTTTTGCAAGAGTTTCTGTTAAACAAGGTTCTGGGGAGCGCACCCTGACTTACTTGGGGGCTGGTGATACCTTTGGTCTGCACGAGTTATATCAGGGCTGGCGGGGAGCAGAAGCGCGGTCTGAATCCACTCTTAGAGCAATTGGCTATGTGGATGCCCTTAGAGTTCCATCCTATATTTTGGAGGAACATGTTTTTCCATCTCTTTTATCTCCGCCAGACAGCCTTCTAAAATTTGCGCAACGTCCATTAGCTGATGACGCTATGCAAGAGTGGTTAGTTGAGCAACGTTTCATCAACGGAACAAAAGGGATGCTCATCAATCTTGATAAGTGCGTCAGATGCGACGATTGTGTGAGGGCTTGTGCCTCTACCCATAGCGGCAACCCGCGTTTTATTCGTCATGGTAAAATCCACGATCACTGGATGGTCGCAAACGCCTGCATGCATTGTGCGGACCCAGTTTGCATGATCGGATGCCCAACCGGGGCAATTCATAGGTCGCTTGCAGGTGGATCAGTTGTTATTAATGATGATACCTGCATTGGATGTGGAACGTGTGCAAATTCGTGTCCCTATAACAACATAAGATTGGTTGAAATCAGAGATTTAGCGGGTCGTCCCGTTCAAGATGAAGCAACAGGCACACCAATACGCAAAGCCACCAAATGTGATCTTTGTGCCGGAATTCCCGGTGGTCCCGCGTGTGAACGAGCTTGCCCTCACGGCGCGCTGCAGCGTGTTAATTTTTAGAAGGAAAAGGCTTTAGTGCGCCCCGCGAAATCAACACTATCGTTTGGATTGACCTTTTCTCTTATTGCCTTGTTATGCCTGATAGCTTTGGCCTATTTTTCGCATCAGAAAATGTTGCAACTCAGTGATGCCTCTTTTGTGACTGGTTGGATACTTCTCGGGGCAATGTTTTCATTGGGAATATTTAACATAAGGAAGCGTATGTCGGCGCTCCCGTTGGGGCGAGCAGCTTATTGGTTAACCTTGCATGTAGTCGTTGGTTTCTTTGCCGTCGGTATATTCTTAGTACATACCAACTACGTCTGGCCTACTGGAGTATATGAGCAGGTCTTAGCTGCTCTTTTCTGGGCCACTGCAGTTTCGGGGGTTTTAGGCTGGCTATACCAGAGAGCAATACCGCGGCGTCTTTCAAGAATAGGATATGAAGTGATCTTCGAGCGCGTACCTGCCGAAATTGCGCAATTACGTGAGGAAGCAGAAGCAGCTGCTCTTGAAGGGGTAGGTAATAGTGGTGAGCCAACCTTAGGGCGGTTTTACTCAGAATCTTTGGACTGGTTTTTTCAACGTCCACGTTTTGCGATCTCGCATATTTTAGGCACTGGTGCTGCAACCCATTGGCTAGAGCAGCGTATTGCTGCTGTACGAAGATTATTAGGTTCTGCGGAACTCAAGGCACTCGATGAAATCGAAAAAACAGCACGTGTAAAGATTTCGGTAGATGCACACTATGCTATTCAACGCTCACTTAAACTATGGGTTTTCGCTCACGTTTTACTGACATCGGCAACGCTTTCATTATCTATTTGGCATCTTATTTTGGTTCATGTGTACGCTAGATGACTGATACGACAAATCGATACGATCACGATCGTTCGCCTTATGAACGGCCTAACCTGCCCTTTCGTTGTGGGCGAGAAGCTGCGTTTGGAAAACCATGTCCAAAGGGGCCATCAGGTAACGGAACCTGTCAAGGGATCTCTGACTGTACTCCATTTCAAACGAGAAAATTAGTTTTAGACGAAGATACAGGCGAAGAACGTGAAATCTTACGCTGGGAGTGCCGAAGACCAGCATGGGCAGGAGGCCCATGCCCTGAAGGCCCTAAACCGGATGGAACTTGTTCGTGCACCCATCCACCTTGCGCCCCCCGCCCAACTCTCCGTCGTCAACGTGGACGATGGGCTCTTTTGGCGGTTGCTGCAGTTTTTACCCTCGCTATTGCTCTAATGGGCTTTGGGGGCGCCCCCACACTACCAAGTTCTACCAATCCCGGCGAACTATCCGGCAAACACGCCCAATTTACAGCAGCTGAGGGTTGCGTGGCATGTCATGAGAGCCATTCCACCTCACTCGTTGGATGGGTAGGAGCAGTATTTAGTAAAAATACAATTTCTGACTCCTGTGTTTCATGCCATTCTTTTGGTAAGGAACCGGCTGTTGAAAATGAGCCTTCCAAAAATACCTTGTTGTTCGCAGCCCATAACTGGAATTTTGCCAATAATTCAAATGCACTAAGCACTGATTGTCAGGGCTGCCACACAGAGCATAGGGGTGAGCTAGCATCGATTACACCGTTGGTAGATGGTCAGTGTGCAGGTTGCCATACCGAAAAATTTGATAATTTTTCAAAAGGACATCCCGAGTTCTCAAATACCTTCCCTAATCAAAATCCGCGTACAATAAAATTTTCTCACAGTAATCACTTAGAAGAATATTTTGCAGATAGTCGTTACAAAGAACTGGCGCCTAAAGAAAATTGTGTGTCTTGCCATACTAAACAGGAAAATGGACGACTATTACCAGGGAGTTTCGATACTGGTTGTGCTGGCTGTCATGAGCAAGCCATTCGAGAACAAGGCTTTGCTGTCATTGGTTTGCCGGAACTCAGTGACCCTACACTAACAGCAGATGCGGCTGAAACATGCGGTTTCTCCCAAGCAGAAATAGAGCCTGCAAAAACTCTAATAAGTGCAGTAGCTGACTCGATAAGTTCACTTAATTCTGTATCGGAAGCATTTGAAGAAAATGACTCCTCAGAACTCCAAGCAGCAGTGACTGCGGCCGCAGATACCGCAGAAGCGCTCACCGAAACTAAAGCTGAACTTGAGGAGGCTTTTGATCGAGAAGAAGCAGTTTCACTGGAATACCTTCCCGCAGTTTTATCATATCTTCTAAAACATCCGTCAGATGATCTAGACGCTTACAGCGAAGACGTTGCAAGCCTGCTCATTGAGCTTGCTCAAAATGGATATGAACCTCTATCGGAATTGCTCGAAGCGACAGGAGGCTCCCCGAACAATCTTTTGGCGGGTCTTTCTGATGAGCTTGTACAGCGTGTGGTCTGTGCCTGGACTGCTAATCAGGAGTATGAAGCTCTTAGAGATCCAGAACCAGGTAAAGGCTGGCAAGCCAGCCCTTATCAGATCAGTTACATGCCAACCGGGCACTCGGATAGCGTTGTTAGAAATTGGATTGAATTTTCTCTTAGTGAGGAGGTTCGTGAGAGTGATTTGGGCAATCAAGTCACTGAAAAAATGCTTCATCCTGCGGATGGACCAGGACGCTGCTTTAAGTGCCATGTTGCCCCGGTATCAGACCCTTCGTTAACGACCGTAACTTGGAAAATTCCCAGTCAAGACCTGCGCCCTTTCACCGAGTTTAATCATACCCCTCACTTGAATGTCTTAAACGTTGGTTCGGGCTGCGCGACTTGTCATCAAGGCGTGGAAACTTCAAAAACCACCTCTGGAGAAGAAAAAAATTCCCCTTCACACCCTAAAGAATTTGGACCAATTAAAAAATCTGTTTGTAGCAATTGCCATAAAGAAGGTGGTGTGCAACAAACCTGTGTAACGTGTCATCAATATCATACCGAGCCAACTATCAGAAAACGACAAAATTAAGGAACGACGACATGACGAACCAGAGCTGCCCGTTGCAGCTGGCCCGCCACTTTGCCGCCGCTTTTCTTACACTCTTACTAATTGTGCCCGCCACACAAAGTCGGGCAGAAAAGAGTGCTTCTGATCCACACGCTGACGTGTTTGCTGAAGAGAATTATCCAACTGCTGCGCAATGTGGGACCTGTCATAAACAGATCTATAGAGAGTGGGCGTCAAGCAATCATGCTTACTCATCTATTTCTCCCATGTTCCATAAATTTGAGCAGAAGATTAACGATCTTTCGAGTGGCACAATTCGTGCATTTTGCGTTCGGTGCCATCAACAAGTAGGAACTCAGCTCAACGAACGTCGAGACTTACCTCTTTGGGAACGGAGCCAAATTGCGCGCGAAGGTGTAACGTGCATCACCTGTCATCGAGTACAAGATCAGTTTTACAAGGTGAATGGTGAACGTCATATCGTGCCTGGGCCTATTTATTCAAAAGTCACCGGCGTAGGTGATGGAGAAACACTTCAAAAGATAATTGATAACCGCGACGAGTACCGGGTATCAGCCAGCCCCGACGAGCGTGGAGCGCAAATTCATACCGGCATTTACAAGTTTGATCAGATTAATAAGTCAGAGTTCTGTGTGTCTTGTCACCAGGTTGCCGTTAATCCAGGAATAAAACTTGAGGTTGTTTGGGATCAATATCGCAACTCCCCTGCCGCAGCCGCAGGCGTTACCTGTCAAGATTGTCATATGGGCAAAGTGCCAGGCCGCGCTGATGGTTATGAAACGGCTCCAGTCGCTATTGTTAATGGTGAAGAGATTGATCCAGACCGCAAACATTCAAATCACGCCTTTTACGGTCCAGGATACCCAATAGCCCATCCTGGAATTTTTCCACATAACCCCGATGCAGCTGAAATACCAATCGAGGATTGGCTTCAATTCGACTATCGAGCGGGCTGGGGATCCCCAGAATTCGAAGAAAAAGTGGATGCTGGAGAAATCGACGAAGACATCTTCCCTGATGCCTGGGCAGATGTTGTGGATCGTGAAGAGGCATATGAAATCATCCAAGAGAATATTGAACTCTTAGAAGAAAAACGTGAACTGCGCCGACAAGTTATGGAAAATGGTTCGCGTCTAGACGGCCCATTCTTCTCAAGTGCCCCTAGAGCCGGCTCATCCATGAGCTTTAAGATTAAAGTTACGAATACCGACGATGGGCATAACCTTCCATCGGGGTCTCTGGGGGCACAGCCCGAAATTTGGCTCAACGTAGCTGTCGTATCGCCATCAGGTAAAACTGTGTGGGAGTCAGGATATGTGGATAGCATCGGCGATATGGCCGATAACCACTCCCTAGACGTGGCTGCAGGCACCATTGATCACGACAATCAATTGTTCAACCTGCAAACAAAATTCCTTTTCACGAATGTGAAAGGAACGGATCGGGAGTGGTATCTTCCAATTAATGTAGATATCGACCAACTGCCGTTCATACGTCCACCAAACGTACCTACAACCATTCTGAACCATCCACCCTTCATCCGAATGGAAGGTCGCTCAATCCCGCCTCTTGGGGTTCGTGATGCAAACTTTAGAGTGCCCTCAAGCGCTATGGTGGAGAAAGGCACATACAAAATGGCAATCAGGATGCGTAGTCGCGCTGAGCCCATGTATTTCATGCGTTTCGTCGAAGCTACGCCTGAGATGGAAGAGGCCATGAATGAGTGGATGTTAGATTTCCACGCCTACACTGTCGAATTCGACGTCAAGTAGAGTGTCGAGATGTTTTCATTCAAACATTACAATTGGTCTATCTCTGTCGATCTTATCTATAAAGGGGCAAAATCCGTGAGAGTTATTGAGCTCGCCAGGAGCAGCCATAAGCCCTTAATGATTGCGGTATGTGCTTCGCTACTATTGCTTTCCCCTTCAAATATCGCTGTTGCGGCTGGGCCTGACATCGATCGACCACGTGAGATGGACGGAAGCGTCCGTGTCACAGATTACGACGATAGTGTTTTCAAAGCTGATCCTACCTACGAAGATAAGCCATATAGTGCTGAAGAGCAGATTAAGATCTATGGTGGCAAGAAGGATATCAAGGAACCCAGGCCAATCATTGAGATTGGACAGCCACAGTACATTGAGGGCCCATTTAACCAATCTGATGGTTTTAAGGATTTGGGGAATAAAAACCCCTTTTCTTGGGCTTTTTCAATTTTTGGTGATTTCAGAACTGCCGCTGCCGGAAATGATATTGGTAATGACGAAGTGTTTGAATGGGCGAATATCCTGAATTTGGATGTTGACCTCAAAATCACTTCAACCGAGAGAATACACGCCTTCCTAAAACCAATTGATCAGGGAGCAAATATAGCAGGCTTTAGAACCGGAGATGATAGTGGGAATAATGGTTTCAACGGTGATGTTGATGCTGGTTTAGAAACATTATTCTTTGAAGGTGATCTAGGGGTAATCGCATCTGGTTTAACTGATGAATATCAATCGCAAGATCTCCCATTCTCCTTTGGATTAGTTCCACTAATCATGCAAAACGGTCTCTGGGTAGATGATGCGTTCATTGGTGGAGGGCTTGCGTTCCCATCGATGAATAGTCCGATGCTTGATATCACCAATATGGACATCACCTTCTTCTCTGGTTTTGCCGAAATTGATTCTCCAGCAATTGCTGATGCCAATGGCAGAGCGTTCAATAATGAGGCAATGCTGTTTGGTGCCGCGGCATTTATTGAATGGTTTGAGGGTTACTCTGAGTTTGGAATTGGTTACATCGAAGGTACCCAGGAAGTTGGGGATGTTGATTATTTCAATATTACTGGTGCCTTTACCAGAAGGTATGGTGGCTGGCTTTCAAACAGCGTTCGACTGTTTGGTGCCGTGGGTCAAGATACAAATAACCGAGCAAAAACTGCCGACGGCTTCGCGCTTCTAGTTGAGAACTCTCTTATTACAAGCAAACCAGGGACCTACGTTCCTTATGGCAATTTTTGGATTGGCATGGATAAGCCTCAGGCCTTAGCTAAAAACAATGGTGGGCTATTAAGAAATACAGGCATAACATTTGAAACCGATGGAATGACTAGTTTTCCAAAATTAGATGACACCGCCAATGATACCTTCGGTGGCGCCATTGGTATTAACTACCTGTTCAGCCTTAATCAGCAGCTAGTGGTTGAAGCGTCCACGGTACAAATGCTTGAAGGCAACAATCAAGCTGGGCAGGCCGCACAAGGTGCTCAGTATGCGGTTGGCTTTAGGTATCAAAAACCAGTTACTAATCGTGTAATTCTGCGCACCGATGGCATTTATGCCGTTCGAGAAAATGCCAAAGATGTTGCTGGTGTCCGTTTTGAAGTTCGCATAAAGTTTTAGCTTAGACAAAAATGCCTACTAATAGATTGGCGTTAGCATTTTTAGTTAAGGTTGCACGACCCAAAATCTTGGGAGGATATTAAGGTGGAAAATATGGCGGCTTATTTAGCCACTGCTGCAGCTAGTCTTCTTGCTATTTATCTCCTGACGTTAATCTATGGATCGGTTAGACAACAACTTCAGCTCGCTCGTCACTTTGAAGAACAATCCTCACTTTTCCGAGCACGAGCAGATAGTCTGCAAAAAGCGCGTGCAGAAGAAATCCAAAAGTCTCAAAATACCTGGAATGGTTTTAGAAAATTTGAGGTGGCTGAAAAAATTAACGAGATTGATGATTGCCACTCGATCTATTTAAAGCCCCATGATGGTCGCCCTCTTCCACCCTTCGAGCCAG
>Ga0255777_10003339_pt1 | contig 13724 bp, 9 predicted proteins | sample 101ome_15_FD_179975 | JGI IMG/M metagenome (GOLD analysis project Ga0255777, IMG submission 179975) | Coastal salt marsh microbial communities from the Groves Creek Marsh, Skidaway Island, Georgia - 101402AT metaG (version 2) | ecosystem: Environmental > Aquatic > Marine > Intertidal zone > Salt...
CCATACGCTGCGCGAGATCAATGGTGTTCCCGTCGCAATTATTGGTCAGGCGTTTCCCTACACACCGATAGCCAATCCCTCGCACTTCACTAGCGGTTGGACGTTCGGTATTCAGGAGCGGGAGCTCCAGGCAAAAGTGGATGAGGTTCGCACTGCAGGTGCGCGTGTGGTGGTACTGCTCTCTCACAACGGCGCTGACACCGATATCAAATTGGCCTCGAGAGTGAATGGCATCGATGCCATTCTGGGGGGGCACACGCACGACGCAATCCCGGAGGCGATCGAGGTCATAAATCCGGGTGGTATGACGCTGGTCACGAATGCCGGTTCAAACGGAAAATTCGTGGGCGTGTTGGACTTTGATGTTCGTGACGACAAGATCCGCGGTTGGTCCTATCGTTTGCTCCCCGTGTTTGCCGATCTCCTGCCTCCTGATGCCGACATGGCGGCGCTCATCCGCCAGATTCGAAAGCCGTTTGAGGCACAACTTTCAGAGCCTCTGGCGGAAACTGACTCGCTTTTGTATCGCCGCGGTAACTTTAATGGCAGCTTCGATCAGCTGATTTGCGATGCGCTGATGGCAGAACTGGACGCGCCTATCTCACTCTCGCCAGGTTTTCGCTGGGGCACGACTCTGCTACCCGGCTCGGTTATCACCATGGAAGACCTGATGGCGCAGGTCGCAATTACTTATCCTTCGGTCACGCTCACTGAAATGAGCGGCGAGTTTCTGAAACGGGTTCTGGAGGATGTTGCCGATAACCTTTTTCACCCGGACCCCTACTATCAGCAGGGAGGGGACATGGTGCGCGTTGGAGGACTGTCATATGACATGGCGCCGTTGGCCGACGCGGGAGCTCGTATTTCAAATATGATGCTTAACGGTGCGCCTATTGAGGCCGGCAAGTCCTACAAGGTCGCGGGTTGGGCCTCGATGCAGCAGCAGGACGGTGAGCCGATATGGGACGTTGTAGCACGCTGGTTGCGAAGCGAAGGAAAAGTTCGCAGCGTAAACCCCAACCAACCTACGTTGTCCGGGGTCACCGACAATCAGGGCATTGCCTGATCCAACATTACAACCCGTGAGCTCTGTTACGATTTTACAATCAGCCCCGGCGGACAGGCCGGAGTGGCTGTCCCGCTGTATGGGCTCTGTGAGGGATTGGGCAGCCGTCCAAGGTTTTGATTATCGCTTTCGGGGTGACGACCTGTTTGCAACAATCTCTGAGGCAATCCGCGACAAGCTTGCAGGGCGCACACCGGTACTGGCTGACCTCGCGCGCCTCGACTGGATGACATCGGTGCTTTCCGAGCGAGGAGGGCTGGTCGTCTGGGTGGACGCGGATACCGTCGTGCTAAACGTTGACTGGCGACCGCCTTGCGATACCCACAGCTTTTTCGGCGAGGAATGCTGGGTTCAGCAAGATGACAAGTCGCGTTGGCGAGCTTATTTATCCCCACACAATGCCTTTATGGGCTTTACGGAGGCGTCCCCGGTCCTGCCTTTTCTCCGCTATCTCTCGCTTTCGTTGATAGAGCGAGCGGATCCGGCGTTTATTGCGCCACAAATGATTGGTCCGAAACTGTTAAAAGCGCTGCACAGTCTCGCTGACTTTGAGTTGGTGCCGGAGGCAGGAGCCTTAAGTCCCGCATTGTTGGTAGAGTGGGTACATGGGTATGCTGGAGCGCAGGCCTGCTACGCGCGGCAAAATCGCCCAGATCTTGCGATGATTAATCTCTGCGGCAGTCTGAGTGCTGAGCCCGGCCAGCGGGCGCTGATTGAGGCTTTTCTTGACCGCTCTCAAGTCTAGCTAAGGCTGCACTGCCGGTTCTGTCTGCTCTTTGGCAGGGCCACTTGGTAACGCCACCCAATCTTCCAGAATCACATAAAGCGACGGGATCAGCAGTAGTGTGACCGCAGTAGCAAAAATGACACCGAATCCCAGGGACACGGCCATCGGAACAAAGGGCGCAGTATCGAAGTCTCGGGTGACCATCAGCGGCATCAGGCCCAGAAACGTTGTCATTGAGGTCAGGAAGATGGGCCTAAAGCGGGAAACGCCCGAGTCGATCACCGCCTCATGAAGCGTCATGCCATGGAGTCTGCGGTTTCGGTTGATGAAGTCCACCAGAACCAGACTGGAATTAATTACGACGCCGGCCAGCGCGACCATCCCCAGAAGCGAGAAAAATACGAGATCGTAGCCCATGATCAGATGACCCAGAATCGCCCCAATGAATCCGAAAGGGATGCTGGCCATCACCACAACGGGCTGTAAATAAGATTTTAGTGGTATTGCCAATAGCGCGTAGATGACCATGAGCGCAATAAGACTGGTGCTGACCAATCCGCTGAGTGCGGCCGCTCGTTCCTCGGCTTCTCCCGCCTTGGTAATCGAAACGCCGGGATGAGCATTCAATATCTCGGGTATCTGGGTTTCGAACAGCGCAGCCATAACCGCTTCGGGAGCGGCCACTGTCCTATCCGCGGAAGCCAAAACGCTGATCCGCCGTTGTCCATCAGTACGTTCAATGGAAGCGTTACCCGTGGTTTCCGCGAGTTTTGCGACGGTTAGCGCGGGAACTTCGGTACCATCAGGAAGGCGGATTCGCATCGCTTCCAACGTGCTGAGCGCTGTGCGGTCGGCTTCTGGAAAGCGAACCATGACTCGAACATCGTCGCGTCCTCGCTGGAAACGTTGTGCCTCGCGACCATAAAACGCATCGCGGACCTGATTGCCAAGGTCCGCTTGAGTGAGACCCAGGGTTTCTGCGGCGGGCAAAATTTCAAGTGTCAGCTCCCGCTTACCAGAGCGATAGCTGTTGCTAATGTCGTAAAGACTGCTGAAGCTATGCAGTACCTCGTCCAGCGCTGAAGCGGCTTTACCCAGTTCCTCGATATCTCGGCCGCGCAGCTCGAGATCGACGTCTGCGCCCAGCGAGACTGCGTTGGCGGAAAAACTGAGTTCAAGCGCGTCGGGAATAGGGGGCGTCAGCTCTCGCCAAAGGTTCGCAATCTCCTGAGGCGTTTTTCCACCGCGTTCGCGATAAGGAACCAGATTGAGTGACACCTCAGCGATGTGGCTACCTGTTTCCCCAATCATGACCATGGCGCCCTGAGTGATGCTGAGTCCGATAGAGGACAACTCGTTGGTAAAGGCAGAGCTTCCCTCGGGCATGTCGGCATCGATTTGCTCCCGGGTTTTGGCGGCAGAGGCCTGCAGTGCCGCTAACACCTGTTTGGTGCTGGCAATGGGATAACCCTCCGGCATGGCGACATGGGCTACAACGCTGTTGCCCGATACAGAGGGGAAAAACTGGAAGATCAGCCGACCGCTCGCGAGCGTAGCGCCGGTGATGATCATCATTCCCAGTGCGACGGAGAGCACCGCATAGCGATTTTCAATACTCCACTGAACGACCTGCCGGTAACGAAAGTCAGAAAAACGTTCCAGAGAACCGGATAAGCGATCTTGAAATCGCTCCCATCGGACGCCCCAGTCGGTCTCGCCCCGCGCTCTTCTGCGATGGGACAGGTGCGACGGCAGTATCAGTTGGGATTCGATGAGGCTGAAGATGAGGCAAAGCACGACCGTCCAACCAATGGACAGGAAAAACTGACCCAGATTGCTGTCAACGCTGAGCATGGGTAAAAACGCAGCGATCGTGGTCAGTACCCCAAAGAAGACGGGTACGGCCACCTCACTGGTGCCGGCAATGGCCGCCTCTCTGCCCGACAGGCCCTGCTGTTCTTGGGTGTAAATCCGCTCTCCCACCACGATCGCATCGTCGACAACGACACCGAGCGACAGGAGCAAACCCATCAGAGAGAGGGTGCTGAGGCTGAGATCCATACTGGGAAACAGCGCGATTGCGCCAAAAATGGCAACGGGGATCCCAGCGCTTACCCACAGTGCGAGACGAACCCGCAAGAAAAGCGACAAGCTGATGATGACCAGAACGAGACCACTGAGCGCACTGTCGATGATTGCGCTCAAGCGGCCAATCAGCTCGTTGGCTTCGTTATTCCAAACCGTGAGATGCAGCCCATCAGGCAAGGATTGCTCTTTGCTGGCAACGTAATCCAGAACGGTTCTGGAAATTTCCAACGCGTTGTCGTTCCCCACACGCCAGATTTGTATGAGCATTGCAGGCTCGCCATTCAGCTCCGCATATTGGTCGACCTCTTCAAAGCCGTCGACCACTGTGGCGATATCACTCAGTATTAGACGAGAGCCATCTGGATGACTCATTACCACCACGTCTAGCAATTCGTCGCCAGAATAGCGTTGGCCGGTGCTGCGCAGGCGAATTTCTCCACCCTCGGCTCGGATGGTGCCGCCGGGTATGTCGATGCTGGTGCGGCGAATCGCGTCTGCGACCGAGGCGATGGTCAGCCCGTGACGCCGCAGTGTCGCTTCAGACACTTCCACCGAAATTTCGTCTGGCCGCAGATATGTCGTTTCCACCAGGCTGACAGCGGGTAATTCCAGTAGATCTCGACGGATATCCTCGACCAGAAACTTCAGCGATTTCTCATCAGTCTGCCCATGCACAGCCAGTTGAATTACCAGTGACTGCATGGTGATCTGCGATACCACTGGTCGCTCGGTATTTGCGGGAAAAGTTGATATAGCATTGACCTGGGCTTTGACGTCGTCCAGCGCCTTTGAGAGATCGGCGTCACGATCGACTTCGACCATGACGCTGCATCTTCCCTCTGCGGCGGTGGTGCGTATCTTTTGGATCCCCTCAATGCCAGAGATTGATTCTTCGACCCTCGTACACACCCCGGATTCCACCTCGGCCGGCGCCGCGCCGCGATAAGGAACGGTGACAGTCACGATAGGAGTCTCGATATTGGGGAACTCTTCCTTGCGCACGTCCTTGAGACTGAGCAGACCTGAGGCAACGAGAATGAACATCAGGAGGTTGGCTGCGACAGGATTATCGACGAACCAGGTAATCAACTTGGGCATCGCGTTATAACCTAGTCGACGATGGTCACGGGCATGCCTTCCACGACAAACTGCAGCGGGGAAATACTGACCCGCTCGCCGTCATCGAGGCCGCCAGAGACAAGCACTTCGTCGTCTGTCAGTCTGAGAACCTCGACCTTACGGAAGTGGAGTGTGTTGTCGGAATCGATGACCATCACCTGATTATTGGCCCTGAGTGAAGATCGAGGTAAAGCCACCACATTATCCACTTGGCGACCGGCGATTTCTGCCGTCACAAAGAGCCCGACCGGCAGTTGGGTGCCTGATTCGTTTACAGGTTCAGCGACCTCAGCGACCAGATAAATGAACCGGCTACGCTCGTCGATACTCCCCTCTGTTCGCACCAAACGTCCGGTCCAATTTTGGGCGCGACCAGCAAAATTGGCTGTGAGGACAACCGGGATTGCCAGATCTGCACCAACAACCCCGTTAAGTGCCAAGGACTCGTCCAGAAATGCCAGATGTGCATCGGGAACCGGTAGCTTAATTTCCATGGCCTCGGTGGAGTAGATTGTTGTGACCGGCGCACCTTTCTGCAGAAACTGCCCGATATCTACCGCTTCGTTGCGTACGCGCCCTGCGTAGGGCGCTTTTATCTGGGTGCGCTCCATGTCCAGTTGCGCACGTTCCAACGCCGCTTCGGCACTTAATGATGCCGAGAGCGCATTTTCCAGAGAGCGTTCAGCGAGCTGCAGTTGAGAGATGCTGGCGAGGTTTTGCGAATGTAGGGCGGCAATCCGCTTAGCTTCTGCCATCGCGTAGGCTTTATCGGCTGCCGTTTGTCGGACCTGAGCCTCCGCATTTTTCAGCGCAACGGCGTAGTCGCTACTATCGAGCCGAATCAGTACCTCTCCGGCGGAGAACTGGCCGCCGGCGATCAGATTATCAGAAGTCCATTTGACCTCGCCGGCTACTTGCGCGATCAGTTTTGTCTCTATTCGGGGTCTGACCGTGCCCTCACTCATGACGGAAAGCTGCCGCGATTCGGGTTTTGCCACGACCATCCTGACCGATACCGGGACCGGTGCTTTTGCCGTGCTGACGATTTCGGGTGGGGTAAGTAATAAGATGGCGCCAATCACTACCGCGAGTGCGATCACAATAAACGGCAGTCTGCTTTTTTGCAGCCACCGCCTTCCCGTGGCAGATGATAGAGCGATGTTCGCCATGAAACCTCTTTGTAGTCGCGACTGGGGCTTCCCAGAGAGCGGCGATTCTATCGTATCCGACCCCTCTAAGCGGGGTGACGGGACAAACTTTTCTAGGCCAGTTTTAGTCCGTTTGCTACCGGGCGATCCGGACCGATGAGCACCACTGATCCGTCATCTTGGGTGAGTCCGGTGACCAGACATTGGGATTGAAGGGGGCCAATCTGTTTCGGGGGGAAATTCACCACGGCGATCACTTGGCGACCCGTCAATTCAGAAGGGAGGTAGCGCTGCGTGATTTGAGCACTCGATTTTAAAATGCCGATGTCCGGACCAAAATCGACATGAAGGATGTAAGCGGGATTGCGGGCTTTTTCAAAAACCTCTGCGCTGAGAATGGTGCCGACTCTTAGGTCCACTTTTTCGAAATCTTGCCATGAAATGGTTTCCAAAACGGTTTCCCCTTCTCTTTATGCGCGGGCGGAGTGTAACGAGAACCCACATGACAGGATATGCACTTGTCTGGCAGATTTGCCCACAAGAAACCTGGGAATTAACCTGTTGTGAAACGTGGGAATAGGCGACGATGCGTTACTCTGAGGCACTTGTTGGATGGGCTCGGTATTCGGAGGATTAGCAGATGAAATTGACAACGATGGGGCGGGTAGCAGGGTTCGCGTTGATTGCGATGGTGAGCGCATCAGTGACGAGTCTCCCCGCCATAGCGGACACCGCTACCCTCCGGGTGTCTATTGAAGGAGGGTCTTTCAACAGCAAATTCAAATTTTGGGATGCCAGTGAGGGCTGTCCCAGCTACAACGATATTCCGGGCGCACCGGAATTTCTGGGCGGCGTGAGGGCGTCCGACAAGGGTGCGGATACAAAGCTTACCGTGGGTCAGCCAGTGCATGTCTTCATGTTCAGACCCAAGGATTACCCTGGCATATCGGCCGCAGGGTTGTTTACGGAAATTCGCCGCCGCGCGCTGCAGGTGGTACTGAGTGGTGACGCCACGCTTCGCTACACCGGTTTTGATGACCATGTCCCGACGTGGGAGGGGACTGGGGAGATCGATGTGCAGCCTGCATCCGTCTGTGAAACTAAAGAGAGTGACGCGACCGATGAATCAGAGGAATCTGCAGACGTTGAGGGTTAGCCGCGGAGACGTATCATTGTTTACGAAAACAGTGACGGGACGGGCGCCAATCATGCCGATGTTTATGACTGGCGCTGCTCTCGTGTTGGCATTGGCGGCTTCAGTGAAGTCAGCCACTGCCGAATTAGCCGTAGAGCCCTATGAGCGTCGCCCTGTCGTTCAGAACCAGTTGCTGGAAGAGCGATTGACGGAGCTCCTCCCAAAGCTGATGCGAGAGTCCCGGATCGATATGTGGATCGTGATCGCGAGAGAGTACAACGACGACCCTGTATTTCTGTCCTTGACCCCTAAGCCGCGTTTTACCGCTCGTCGCACGACCATGCTCGTTTTCTTCGATCAAGGAGAAGGAGGCTTGGAGCGCTTGACAGTAAGCCGATACCCCCTCGGTGCCCTTTACGAAGCGGCATGGGAAGGCGGTGATCTCGACGCGCAGTGGCAAAGACTTGCGGCCATTGTCGCAGCGCGTAACCCCGAGAAAATCGCAGTCAATGTGAGTGACACGTGGCCAGTGGCCGACGGCTTAAGCCATAGCCTCTATGAGAAGCTCGAGTCCGAACTGGAGCCAGAGTTGAGAGGTCGCATTGTCTCCGCCGAGAACTTGGTGGTGCGCTGGATGGAAACCCGGACGCCCGAAGAGGTTGAAGTGTGGCAGCGAGGGGTGGCGTTAGCGCGTGAGACCATCGCGACTGCTTTCAGCAGTGATGTCATTACACCCGGCGTCACCACATTAGGGGATGTGGCCTGGTTTATCAGAACGCGATTTGAGGAACAGGGCTTGGAGCCGTGGTTTCACCCCGATGTGAATCGGCAGTGGCAGGGAGCAGATTATGGTGACACGCCCTTTTTGGGCGACGGTAATCCCGATGCGGTGATCCACAGAGGTGACGTTTTGCACACGGACGTCGGGCTGTGCTACCTCGGGCTTTGCACCGATACGCAGGAAATGGGGTACGTTTTGAGATTGGGCGAAGCGGCGGCGCCGTCAGGATTGGTCGAGGCCATGCGCATTGGCAATAAATGGCAGGACCACTTTACAGATCAGTTTGTAGTTGGCCGCACTGGCAATGAGATTCTTGCTCGAGCGCAAGCGATACTCTCTAGAGAGGGAATTGCCAATGCCATCTACACGCATCCTTTGGGCATCTACGGGCACGCGCCCGGGCCGACTATTGGCATGTGGGACAACCAGGGGCCGACACCGGGTCGGGGTGACTGGCCTTTACATGCCATGACGGGCTATGCCATCGAGGGGAATGTGACGGTAGATGTGCCGGAATGGCTCGGGCAGCCGGTCCAGATGAAATTAGAGCAGAGCGCGCTATTTGACGGAGAGCAGGTGCATTACCTCGCAGGCCGGCAAGAGTCGCTGCACATTATTGGTTTCTAGCGTAGAGCCCACGGTGTCTCCTTGCATTCTGTGATCAAGCTATGACCGCTCAAGCCTTATTCCTACGTCATTGCATGCGTCACTTCGGTATCCGGGCTGAGAGGAGGGTATACCCCTCTGCGAGGTGTCCGTTGACCTTGTTGCTGAGCCAGCGAAGGGATTTGAGATTGGCGCTATAAATCAAGGCTTGAGAGGCGCTCGGGCTAGCTAGAAAGCGAAAACCGATAGCACTCCCGTGGGAGGTCGCCCACAGCATATTAAATGGGTTTATCTTCTGGCCGAATTTGAGTGCCTGGCAGTGGAGTGGGCTCTTGCTTGACGTTAACTTTGGAAGGGGATTGGGCTGCTTATGAGACGCTTTGAGAACAAAGTGGTGATTGTCACGGGAGCAGGTGGTGGGATCGGTCGTGCTGCGGTCATGCGTTTTCTCAACGAAGGGGCGTCAGTTTGCGCGGTCGATAGGGATACGGCCGGACTCGCTGAGACGCTTCGTGGGGCCGAGGACCAAGGCTTATCCGCGCAGACAGTGGTAGCGGATGTCTCTAGTGCCGAGGACGCCGCGCGTTATGTTGCAGAAGCGGAAGCGCATTATGGCGTCGTCGATGTGCTCTTTAACAACGCGGGTATCGAGGGAACCGTCGCGTCGATCGAGGAATACCCTGAGGCTGTCTTCGATAAGGTCGTTGCCGTTAACATCAAGGGCGTTTATCTCGGCATGCAATCGGTGATCGGCGCGATGCGACGTCGTGGCGGCGGTGCGATTGTGAATGCGGCATCGGGCGCGGGACTGCGCGGCACCCCTACCTTACTGGCCTACGGCGCAAGCAAGCATGCAGTGGTGGGGATGACTCGCACCGCGGGCTACGAGTTGGCAGCCCATAACATCCGGGTTAATGCGATTTGTCCGGGCGTAGTGGATACGCGGATGATGCGCTCCATTGAGAGCGAGTCTGTGCCTGATGATCCGCAGGCCTATGTCGATGCCATCAGCCAGCGCGTGCCTATGGGTCGTTATGGAACGCCTGATGAAATTGCCGCCTTGGTCGCCTTTTTGGCCTCGGACGAGGCCTCCTACATCACCGGTAGCACCCACGTGATTGACGGAGGCTTGCAGTCTGTCTGAGCGCAGCGCTGTTCAGTCGACGATAGGGCGCCACTTGTCATCAGCGGTGATACGCCTGCGCTCTTCAAAACTCGGCTGACGGCCCGCTAAAAAGTCCTCGAAAACCGCCGCGGTAAACTCGCCAGACCCGTTTACCACGGCGGACGCCTCCAGTTCGAAATCGATGCCGTTGCGGATATCAGTTTCCCAGACCTTGTTCATTGCCAGCTTGGTGTACCCCATGGCTACCGGTCCGTTCTTCTTGAGTCTCTCGCACAACGCGTCGACTTCCTCATCGACCTGTTCAACGGGTACCGCGCGCGTCACCAAGCCGAGGTCCGCCGCCTCCGCGCCGCTGATTTCGATGCCTTCGATGAGGAGCTCTTTGGCTTTTCTCCAACCCACCATGCGGGGCAGTCGCTGGGTGCCGCCCCAGCCACAGATCATGCCCAGTGTGACTTCGGGCTGACTAAAGCGAGCGTCTTCGCCGGCAATGACGAAGTCGCAGGCATGTAAGTTCTCGAAGCCACCGCCCACCGCGCCGGCCTTGGCGACGCCAATCACAGGTTTTTCGATCGTTTCGATGAGACGAAACACATTCAAACCCGTGAGCAGTGCTTCCTTGAACTCTACGGGCGTGAATTCCCAGTCGGTATTGGCTTCGCCGAGTACCACTCCCCCCATATGGAATCCGGGCCCACCCGCAGTGATCACGATAACTTGAATATCTTCATCATTATTGGCGTCCACAAGGGCGCGTTTCATGCCGGTCAGCACATCCAGCGTCATGCCGTACTGTGGCGGGTTATTTTTGGTAATGGTCGCCACGCCCGCTTGCTTTTCATAGATGACTGCGTCTGCGCTCATTTTTTCTCCTTACTGGGATTCCATCCGCATCTCTGCACGTTCCCACTTAGCGGTCACGCCGATTAGCCCGTGAATATACCGTCCAATGGAGTTGGAAACATTGTTTGTGATGGCCGGAACAACCACCTTGGTGGAACGCAGGAGTGTGACGAAGGTCTTGGGGCTCGCGAGGAGTGACGGGCTTTTGGGGAGAAAAGGGCACCGGTGGGTACAAAAAAAGCCGCACAAAGTGCGGCTTTTCGGTATTTGGCTCCGCCTGCTGGGCTCGAACCAGCGACCCGCTGATTAACAGTCAGCTGCTCTACCAACTGAGCTAAGGCGGAAGGGTCTCTCAAAGAGGGGGCGAAGTGTACAGGGGGCGTTTTCGAGCAGTCAACCGCGGAAGCGGTAAATCTCGCCATGCCTGAAGATCCGTTATGCTTGGGGTTTAGACCGCAATGTGTGTCACGTGACCCGACCCTTCGAACTCCAATCTGCTTATGCTCCAGCGGGAGACCAACCAGCCGCGATTGATCAGCTCATAGCCGGTGTACAGTCGGGGCTGGCCTCTCAGATTCTGCTGGGTGTCACGGGTTCCGGCAAAACATTCACCATGGCGAACGTGGTGCAGGCGTTACAGCGCCCCACCATCGTCATGGCACATAACAAAACGCTGGCAGCACAGCTCTATGGTGAGTTCAGGGAGTTCTTCCCGAACAATGCGGTGGAGTACTTCGTGTCTTACTACGATTACTACCAACCCGAGGCGTACGTGCCGTCATCCGATACCTACATCGAGAAAGACGCGCAGGTTAATGACCACATCGAGCAAATGCGCCTGTCGGCCACAAAGGCACTTCTCGAGCGACAGGACTGCCTGGTGGTCTCCACCGTATCGTCGATCTATGGCCTTGGGGACCCCGAGTCCTATTTCAAAATGGTAATGCACCTTTCTCGAGGAGAAATCATCGACCAGCGCGGAGTGCTTCGCCAGCTAGCCGAGCTGCAATACACGCGGAACGATATCGATTTCAAGCGGGGCACTTATCGGGTGCGAGGTGATGTGATTGACATATTCCCCGCGGAGTCGGACGAGATGGCGATCCGGGTGGAGCTCTTTGATGAAGAGATCGAGAATATTTGCACCTTTGATCCACTGACGGGCGCTATCGAGGAGCGTCTGCCGCGGGTAACGATATTCCCCAAGACACACTACGTGGCCTCCAGAGACACCATGTTGGGCGCGGTCGACCTGATCGAGGCAGAGCTTGAAGAGCGGGTAAAGCAGCTCAAAGATCTTGAGAAATTGCTGGAGGCCCAGCGTCTGCAACAGAGAACTCGCTACGACATCGAGATGATCCGTGAGTTGGGATACTGTCAAGGAATAGAGAACTACTCCCGATATCTGTCTGGGCGTGCGCCCGGCGAGGCGCCACCCACACTGTTTGAATACATCCCGGATAACGCGCTGGTATTGGTGGATGAGTCGCACGTGACCATCCCGCAAATCGGGGGCATGTATCGTGGTGATCGCAGCCGCAAAGAGACCTTGGTGGAGTATGGCTTCCGCCTGCCCTCCGCCTTGGACAATCGACCCCTCAAGTTCGAAGAATGGGAGCAGCTCTGCCCTCAGGCGATTTACGTGTCAGCAACCCCTGGACCCTACGAAAATGAGCACGCCGGACAGACTGTAGAGCAGGTGGTGCGCCCCACTGGGTTGGTGGACCCGGTGTTAGAGGTGCGTCCCGCCAGCACACAGGTAGACGACCTACTTGCCGAAATTCACGCGACGGTAGAGGCGGGTGATCGGGTGCTCGTGACCACATTGACCAAACGCATGGCGGAGGATCTGACCGAGTTTCTTGATGATCACAAAGTGCGCGTGCGCTATCTCCACTCCGATATCGATACCGTCGAACGCGTTGAGATTATTCGCGATCTCCGATTGGGGCACTTTGATGTGCTGGTGGGCATCAATCTGCTGCGAGAGGGCCTCGATATGCCGGAGGTATCTCTGGTGGCGATTTTGGATGCCGACAAAGAGGGTTTTCTTAGAAGCGACCGCTCCCTGATTCAGACCATTGGCCGCGCCGCTAGGCACATCAATGGGCGCGCGATCCTCTACGCCGATAAGGAGACGGGTTCAATGACCCGCGCGATCGCAGAAACCGAGCGGCGGCGCGCCAAGCAACTCGCTTTTAACGAAGAGCACGGCATTACACCCAAAGGTATCCACAAATCGGTGCAGGATATTTTGGAGGGCGCTCGCCGTATGCCAACCAAAGCCAAGGGTGGGAAGTCTCGCCCTGCAGCGGGCGACCGGGCATCGTTGTCTGCTGAGGTCAGTCACCTGACTCCCGCGGCGCTCGGGCGCAAGATTGCCGAGATGGAACAGAAAATGCTCGATCACGCAAAAAATCTCGAGTTTGAGGAAGCCGCAGCGCTACGTGATGAAGTTGCCGAGCTGAAGCAAGTTGCTTTTGCAGTCTGACGGCCAAACTCAGCACCCCGGGGTGCGCACGCCGTCCGACTCGCCACAGCCCCAAGGTGCCCTATAAAAGCCATCTTTTAAGGTGATCAGGCAGCGTGCTATTTTTCCTCTTATCTCCCGGGGAGACGCACATGCAGCAGGTTTTAAACCCCAATCTGGCCGAGCTCGCTCCCTCGCTGGCCATGCAATTCCGGTCAGCCAGTCCTTTCCGGCACGTGCTGCTGAAAGATTTTCTTGCGACCCCGTTTTTGGAATCGGTAATACGTGCGTTTCCCGAGCCCGTGGAAGCCGACATGATCAGCGAATTTGGAGATCGCTCTCTAAAACACACGGTTGAGGATATTCAGGGGTTGGGGGAACCGTTTGGCGCCTGGGACGCGTTTTTGCAGTCTCGCGATTTCCTTCACTGGCTCGAGACGGTGACTGGCATCAAAGGGCTCATTTTTGATCCGCAGTATGTTGGCGCTGGCACTCACAACAATTTTCATGGCCAGAGTCTGGACATGCATGTTGACTTTAACCGGCACCCGCTCACGGGTTTACACAGGCGCCTCAATCTTATCGTTTACCTGTGTCCGGAATGGAACCCATCTT
>Ga0255777_10003345_pt1 | contig 13713 bp, 10 predicted proteins | sample 101ome_15_FD_179975 | JGI IMG/M metagenome (GOLD analysis project Ga0255777, IMG submission 179975) | Coastal salt marsh microbial communities from the Groves Creek Marsh, Skidaway Island, Georgia - 101402AT metaG (version 2) | ecosystem: Environmental > Aquatic > Marine > Intertidal zone >...
CACGACCCACCACCCCCCCTCCCCCTATCATCAAAGATACGACGGCGACGCGCGTGTAATGCGACGCGAATGGCGCGTCATTGCCTCGCGCGTCGCGTTCGTCCACCGGTCGCTCGTTCGCGCGTCGAGGGAAGTGCGTTCGCACGCGACACCCGGTGCGTCGTCCATCGTCCATCGTCGTCGATCGCGTCGCGCGGTCGCGCGTCGGTCGGTCGCGTCGTCGTCGCGCGAATAAACGGCTCGACGTCGACGCGAGGGTTCGCGCGACGCCGTCGACGCGAACGACTCGACCGACCGACGCGTCCGTTCGAGTCTTTCGCGTTCGGGGACGTTCGGGGACGCGACGCGGGCGTCGTCCAAGGTGACGACGTCGGAGGCGTCGCGGACGCGGAGGGGTCGTCGTCGGAGGAAGAGTCGGTCGGTTCGCGGGGACGCTCGACGTCGGACACGAATTCGCGCGTCCGTCATTTCATTCATTCATTCACGCATTTCAAACCGTTGGGGGGTGTGAAACGGCTCTTTTTTTGAAAATGCCGCGCGACGCGAAAGGCGGCGAAGACGGCGGCGACGACGACGACGACGACGGCGTGGGACTGTGTGTTCGTGACTCGTGATGTGTTCGTGACTCGTGACTGACGCGTTTCGTCATCGATCGACGCGCGCGATAGGTTTTTTGAAACGCGACGGAAAAGGCGTCGACGCGCGCATCGTCATGGCGGCCGCGTCCAGAGACCAACCGGCGGTGAGCTCGAAGCCGGAGCGTAAGCGACGACGACGACGCGATAAGGAGAAGCCGAAGCGATCTGTGTCGGCGTATCTCGTGTTTTTGAACCGACATCGTCAAAAGGTGCAAGACGACAACCCGACGTGGAGCGTCACCGAGGTGACGAAGCATCTCGCCACCAAGTGGAAGGATGTGTCGGCCAGCGAGCGCGCGGAGTGCCAGAAGATCTCTGATGCGGACAAGGAGCGATACTACGAAGAAATGAAGAACTACGTGCCGTTGCCGGACGAGAAGGAGGAGGAACCGGCGCCTCGATACGACAAGGATGGTAACCGCAAGCGCCGCAAAAAGGATAAAAACGCGCCGCGCAAAAACCGAAGCGCGTACATCATCTGGGCGCAAGAGTACCGTGAAAAGCACTTCCGACCGAAGGCATCGACGCCGCAAGCCGTTTCTTTCCGCGACCAAGCGACGCAACTCGGCAACGCGTGGAAGAGTATGACTGATAAGGAAAAGAAGAAGTACGTGGACGCCGCCATGCGCGAAGCGCAAGAGTACGCCATCAAGCGCGACGCTTTCATCGCCGAAAAGAAGGCACTCGCCATCGCCGCTCGCGAAGCGAAGCGTCAACGTTTGCTCGACGAAAAGCGCGCGTGGGAAGCCACCAAGCTGGCCGCGGCGGCGCTCAAGAAGCAACGCAAGGAGGAGAAAGCCGCCGAAAAAGCCGAGGGCGGCAAGCCGAAGCAGCGCAAGGAGGGCAGCCTCGCCGCGAGCAAGACGCTTCCGAAGAGCAAGAAGCAATCTGATTCCGCCGTCATGGAAAAGATGCGTCAAGCCGTACTCAGCGTCGCGCCGTCTGAAAACGCCTGGATGGCCATCATGGACACCCACGAACAAAACCCGGAGACGGTGATGAACGCCTACAAAAACTTCTTGGACAACAAAAAGCAAGGTGATTTCCGACAAGATCCGAAGGCTTTCCTCGTCGCCTGCCTCGGCTACGAGGAAGCCGAAAGCTTCTTGACGCGCTAAGCTTTTCGAACGGCTCGAGCGAAAGCAGAGCACTTACGAACGGAACCCCAGACTTTGTTCTCGCGTCTCTCGACGCGTGTAGACCTCATCGCATCGCTTTCGACTTTTTTGAACATAAAAAACTTCGACGATACAACATACGAATAACACAGAAGACTTTATACACTCATTGAACACTCAACGCACGCGCACGTCCACGCCGCTCGACCCCTCGCACCGCCTCGATATCGTCGCGCGCCTCCGTCTTCGCCGCCGCGCCGACTGAGACAAAAAAACGCCATTCTCGGTCTCGGGACGCGTTCGCGGCACTCTTCGTCCGCCGTCGACGCGCTTCTCGCGATGCCAACGAAAGCGAACGATCGAAAACGACGCGCACGCTCGATCGCGAGCGCGTTTCGCGTCCTCCGTCTCGATGTCGGCGCGTCGGCGGCGGAAGTCAAGTCGGCATACAAAACGCTCGCGCGCGCGCATCATCCAGACAAGACGGGCGGCGACGCGGACGCGTTTCGCGAGATTCAAGAGGCGTACGAGAAAATATTGGCGAAACATGATCGCGATCGGGTCGCGATGGCGGCCATGGACGCGGCGACGCGCGATGGAGGTGACTCGGGACGTCGCGCGGCTTCGGAGGGCGCAGCGGCTCGACGCGGCGAGTCGGACGTCACCGTCCTTGAGCTTCGACAGGGGGAAGACGGCGCGGCGTTGACGCGCGGTGGAGATTTGAAACAGCTCGGTGATGAACGTTTCGAGGCTGGTGAGTACGACACGGCGATCGAGTGTTACACAGCCGCGGCGGCGTACGCCAAGGTTGACGGAACGGCGGAATACGCCGAGCTCTATCACGCCAGAGGTTCGGCGTACGAGAGACTGGAGCGTTGGCGAGAGGCGGTCGATGACGCCGATCGTGCGATCGGTGTGCGCGCGCTGTGGTCGCCGCCGTGGCTCTTGAAGGGTCGCGCGCTCGAGGCGTCGGGCGCGTGGTCGCGAGCGGCGGACGTGTACAGAGAGTGCGTCGAGCGAATCAAGAGCAAGGACGGCGACGAGGAGACGACGCGACGGTTCCTCGACGGATTGAAACGCGCGGAGGTTAAAGCGACGACGCAAGATCGCATGGCCGAGGTGAAGGCACACCGAGGACCGGTGATCGGTATGGCGATGAAACCGGCGCCGGCAAACGCCGAGGACGACGTTTCGGAACCAGTCAACGCGTACGTCGCCACGATCGGTGCGGATCGATATTTAAGAATATTCAGCGTGCCCCAGGGTGAGTGTTTGTACTCTGAAAAATTCAGTGTGGACGTGAAAACCTTCAGGTGGTGTCCCACGGGTTCGGGCGCGCTCGTCGTGAACGGCGCAAACGGCTTTGTGCGCTTTTGCGAATTTGAGTGCGCGTCTCGAGGCACACCGCGCGCGACGCTCGCGTCTTCACACGACCTCGTCGGGTTTCCAGACCACGTGGACACCACCGCCGTCGCCATCGATGTCACGGGTGAATACGTCGCCGTTGGCTCGAACGACGGTTCCATTTGCGTGTGGGACGCCGCGCACGCGACGCTCGATCGCGCCATACCGGCGGGACTCAACGCGCACAAACTCGGCATCACGAGTCTCAGTTTCCACCCCGTGTTTGGTCGCGCGCAACTGACGAGTGGGTCGCTCGACGGCGACGGACGCGTGTGGGATTTAGCCGGCGAGGCGACGGAGGTTCCGGGCGAGTGTTTGCACACGCTTCGATGGAACGCCGGAGCCGTCGTCGACGTCAATTATCTCGCGTGCGGACGTCTCATCGTGACCTCGACGTCGAGCACGGCGTCGGAGAAAACGACCACCGTTTCCACAAACAGACTCCTCGTCTGGAGTTCCGTGAGCGGACGCTTGTGCAAGTGGTACGACGCCCACGAGAGTCGCGTCACCGCGTTCACGTGGCACCCGTACCCGGGTTCGAGAAATTTAGCCGTGACGGGATGCGACGACGGCGTCCTGCGCATGTGGTCCATCAGAGCCGCGCCGAGCGGTGCCGGAAGACCTCTACGAGAGAACGACGAGCACGCCGGGCGAATCGCGGAGACGCACAAGACGGACGTGCGTTTCGCCGGCGCCGCGCTTGACGTCGCATTCTCGCCGACAGGCGGTCTTCTCGCCGCCGTCACGAGGGATGGATATTTACACGTGCACGACAGCGACACGCTCGAGACGACGTCGTCGTGGCGCGTGACCGAAGAGGGATCGGTGACGAGCGTCGCGTGGAGTCCTGCGCCGGTGGCTTTGCGCTCAGGAGAACGTCTCGACGCGTCGTCTCCGTGGATGGTGGTCACGGGCGACGACGCGGGTCGCGTGTGCGTCTGGCGGGTCGCTCGCGGTGCCGACGAGAGCAACGAGAGCGACGAGAGCGATGAGGGGGAAGATGACACTGACGGTGAGAACGCCGTCGCGTCGACGTCTCGCCGTCGCGCGTTGCTTCGCTCATCCAACGGCGTGTTCACTTCTCGAGATGTGAAAACGTGGTGGGACGCCGAAGAAAACGCGAGCGAAGTCACCCCTCGCGTCGACGCCGAGGGATGGTATTTAGGTCCATCACCCGAAGATAAACCCATTCACAAGGCGATGCGTCTGGGCAACGCGCCCGAGCAGACGCACGACCCGAGGGCTCTGACGTCGTCGTACGTCGACTTGACTCTGAGAGACGGCGAGAGCGCGACGCGCGAGGCGTACGACGAGATAGACGCAAAGATACGCGACTTACAGCGCGCGCGCGAGGCGTACATGCGAGATCCGACGAACACATCCGCGGATAAGCGCGCGTACGGCGCGAGATTCGCGGCGGATATGGAACCTCTGCGCGCGCGGCGATCGCGCGTCTACGCCGGATTGAAAACTCGAGACGACGCGTTTTTTTAACGCGCGTCGCGCGGATCTCCTCCTGCCGATACACGTAAATACATTATTATTCATACACACAAAAATGCGTTGCGCGAGGACCACCGCACCGCGACGACGGTCTATCGCTGAAATAACCACAACAAAAAATCACCTCAATCCTCCGTCTCGCTCGAGTCGATTTCGTCGTCGCCCCCGGGAAACTGTTTCGCCTCGCACCGATCAATCATCGTCTTCAGAGAATCCCTGTACCGTCTCACGTGTTCCATACGGGGATTAATCATCAACGCCGCCTCGAAACTCTCGAGCGCGAGCTTATACTCGTGCATGGCGAGGTAACACAACCCTTTCCCCGAATGCGCGCCAAAGTGTTGCGGATTGAGAAGGAGCACGTTTTCGCAGTCCCGTATGCTCAAATCGTACAACTGCATGAGATAAAACGTCGTTGCGCGCTTATTGTGCGCCTCGGCAAAATCTGGTTTCGCCTCCACAATCTCCGTGAAGATATCCCTCGCCATGGGTAATCCATCCGGATCTATGCTCATGGCGCGAATGCCGTCGAGCAAACGCGCGTCGTAGTGACTATTCCCGCTCTTTTGCCACAACATCCACAACGCGTGCTCGATCGCCTGCGCTGCGGACTCCCTGTCCGCATCCACCACGCACAGCGCTCTCAACAGCGTCGGCACCAATCGTCGATCGCCCAATTGCACGATATCTGCGCAAATAGTCTCCGCGTCCTCGTCGTTTGGATCTCGCAGTCTTCGACCCAACGCCGCCGCCAACGCCGTGGACGGTGACAATTCCCCCTCCCGACGCCGTCGCTCCTCCACCAACGTCTTGGCGAGTTCAAAATCATCCTCAGCCACCGCACACTCGATTCGACGCTCGATCCATTCCTCACGAAGAACGTGTTCGTCCACAGCGTTGGCCTCGGCGCGGATTCTCGCCGCCGCCTCTCGCACTCGATCCCGCAAGCGCGCGTCCTCTTCTATCACGACGAGCCCGAGCGTTCGCGACGTCATCGCCAACGCGTGTTCAGACGCCCGGAGCGCCCGCGCGGCGACGAATTCGCGCGCCGGAGAGACACCGCGCCGCATTCCGCGCGCGCTGACTCGACACATCGGTTGATGTCCCGGAAACGTCATTCGACGCGCGCGCGCTGGCGCGGTCGTCGGTATGTGCACCGCGGACGACGCGGAATGCGTGACGAAAATCATGATCGACGCGTCGGTTGAACGCGTGGGCGTGCGCGGGGACGACGCGCGCGCGCACAAGTGTCGAAAGGATGACATTCCGACTAGAGGGGACAGTTGAGCTCGACGAGCCAAAAGGAACAAAAGTCGAGAGGAGAACGCGATCGGATGGGCCGACGACGACGATCGAGACGAGAACGCGTGTGTATATATGTATTTATACATGCATCGGTCGACGATCACTCGACGCGCGCGCACGAGCGGTAGGTGGGAATTTGATATTTGATGTTGGCCAACGCGTCGGCGCCGCCTCGACGCTCGAGGGCGCGAAGCGCGCGACGCACGAGACTGCCGATGTTTCGCTTGGAACGACCTCGACCGATGAGTTCGGTCTCTCGAGGGAGCATCGTGGTATCGTCGTCGTTCGCACCGTCGTCGTCACGACGATGTCCGCGACGCTCGCGCCACGAGCGTCCGTCCGAGAGGTCGACGAGGGAGACGAAGACGTCGTCGACGTCCTTGAGCGCGTTGAGTCGAGGTAAGATTTGACGGTAATACGGCACCAACGCCTCGCCCACGGCGCGAGACGCGCGCACGAATTCAACCAAGAGTTCCAGCGTCACCGCGATCACCGCTGGGTCGCCCGTATTGAGCGCATCCTTCAACGGAAGCACGACGCGTGGGAGCGTCTCCAACAGCGCCCGCTCGCCGCACGCGCGCGTCAATTCCATCCCACCTCGCACCGCGAGCAAACGATACGGATGCGTCGTCTCGCGCACACCATCGATGAATAACGGAAGGTACACGCGCGCGTCCAGCGCCGCCGGGTCCACTCGCCACGCGATGGCGTTCGCGCCGCCGCCGTGCGCCACGCGCACCGGCACCTCGCCCGCGTCGTACCTCTGTCGAAACCGCGTCGGCGCCGGCGTCACCGTCCGCGTCGTCGTCACGGACGCCATCCGTCGAGTCGTATTTTTTTATGTTTCTTTACTCGCTCGCGCGCTTTCGCGTCGCCTCGATCGACGCGCTCTGACGCGCTATTTTAAGCTCCAAAATGTGACTGGGGGAACAATTTGTGAAAGGTGACACGCATCGTGCCATCGGGCGCGTCGACATTCGCGCGCGCCCATCGACCTCGCGGTCGTCGTCGCGCGTCGACGTCCGCGCGCGACGACGAAACCGATGACGACGGACGCGTTCGCGCCGACGTCGACGCGAACGCGCGACGACGCGCGCGATGGGGGCGATGGGCGTCGACACATCGTGTGGTTGGAGTCTGAGCGCGCCGAGGCGCTTCGACGCGCGGAGGCGTTGCGAGCGAAAGTGATGGCGAGCCGACGGTTGTTGAGCGAGGAATTGAGTCGAAGGAAGCGGGACGTCGGTCGAGGGGTCGGTCGAACGGGGAACGGGGCGCATGGGGTGGGGATGTGGTCGACTGCGAGCGACGGCGCGCATTCGAGGACGACGACGCCGCTGGCGAGTCCGAGTAAGGCGACGTTCGGGGGGCGTCGTGGGACGGTGGAGGGCGAAAGAGAGACGCACAGGGCGGTGACGGAACGATTGCGTCGAGAGACGACGGATTTGAATGAGAAATTGGACGATTTGAGGATGAAATTGGAGCGGGCGAGCGCGGCGAGCGAGGCGGGGACGTCATCGGCGGTTTCGTCGCCGACGAAACCGCCGCGCGCGTCGGACGGTGGTGGCGCGGTCATGAACGAGGCGTTGGGCCGGGCGAGAGAGACGATGAAGGAGAGGTACGAGAAGGAGCTGCGAGAGACGCGAGAGAGCGCGATGGAGAGTTGCGAGACGTTAAAATCTGAGTTGGCGCGCGCGAAGGAGGAGGCGGCGGCGGCGCGAAGCGCGAGGGACGACGCCGTCGAAGCCTTGCGTGTGGCGAGCACCGAGTCCATACGTTTGGCCGGTTTGGCGAGTTCGGAGGATCGTGAGCGTCAGGCGCACGTCGAGCGCGCGATGGTGGAGGCGAGGAAAGAATTTGAGGCGAAACTTTCCGAGGCGACGGCGGCGTCTGAGCGCGCCGAGGCGAGTCGCGCCGAGGAGGTGGCTGATCTCAAGGCGCGATTGAGCAAAGCCAAGGCTGAGTTCGACGCCCACAGAACGGCGGAGAGCAATGCACTCACGTCGCAGATCGCGCAGCAGACGACGATTCAACACAATCTCGTACAAGAGCTGACGGAGGCGAAATCGGCCGAGCTCGCGGCGAAGACGCGCATCAGAGAACTCGAGGCGCGCGTCGCTGAGGTCACCTCGGCGCTAGACGTGGCGACGAAAGAGATGGCGAACGCGGCGAAGAATCAAAATGACGCGGTGTTGATGAAGGAGCAAGCGTTAAACACGAGTTTCGACGAGCGAGAGTTGGAGATGGAGGAGACTCAAAAGACGCTGCGCGCCGCCGTCGATCGTCTCACGGCGGAGAGCGCGGAGCGCGGCGACGCGATCGAACGCCTGGAGCGCGAATTGAAGACGTCCAAGGCAGCGCTCGAAGAGTCGGCAAAGGAGCAGAAGGAATCCACGGCGAGAATCGCCGTGCTGACGAAGGAATTGGAACAGGCAAAGGTGGACGCGACGCGATTCCTGGAGACGTCGGCGAGAGACTCGGAAGCGCGCGTTCGAGAGTTAGAGACGCGTGCGCGCGAGCTCGAGACCGAGATCGAGAACGCCACAAAGTTGTACGAGAAGAACGAGAACGAGTACCAGCGCATCATCGAAGAGTTGAGTGAGGAGAAGAAGATGTTACAGGCTCGTCGCTCGACGTCGGACGACGCGTCGACGCTGGCGGCTCAAAACGCCAAACTCAAATCTGAGCTCGAGACGCTCTCCAAAGAGCTCTCGGAGCGTCGAACGAGCGACGACGACAGCGACGACGGTGGTGGGGGCATATTTGGTGCGTTTTTAGGAGGCGGTGGGCAATCCGCGGCGTCGAAGAAGAAGATTAAAGAGCTCGAGGCGCTCGTGGAATCCGAATCCGCCGAAAAGGCATCCCTTGAGATCAAACTCGCCGAGCTCACCGCCGAATTCGACGCTCTCAGGGAGAAACACGCGCGCGCGGCGCCGTCCATAGGTTCCTTTTTCGGTTTTTAATGTCGAGATTGATTGATCTAAAAAGACGAGTACGAAGACGGTTTGTTCGATTTCCCCTCGGCTCGCGCGCGCGTATACGTACAATATCCCTCTCTCTGTCTCATCGCTACATCTCTCTTCGCTACATCTATTCCATCTCTCGCGACGCACTCTCACGCCATCTTCGCCAACGCCAACACTCTCGAACAATTCGCGCAGTGATGATACGTATCCTTGAACGAGCTCGGACAACAGCACAGACTGAGCCCGAATGTGAGGATCGCCGCGAAGCACGTCGACGCCCCGCTCACGCGCACGACGTCGCTCGGACCGCTGTGCCCACACCCGGGACACGTCATCACCTGTTGTCCGTGCCCTTGCGTCGCGCCGAGGTACGCGGGGCGGTCGGCGTGCACGGGAAGACCGGTGGGCACCGACGACGGTTGCGGTGGGGGTGGGGGCTCGCTCGCGTACGGCTGCGGTGGAAGGTAGACGACGGTGGTGTTCGGACCACCGACGACGGCGTGTGGATGCCCCTGCGCGGGGACGGCGGTCTGCGGGACGCCGTAGGCGTCGGTGTCGGGGTAGTAGTCTGATTTCTTCATCGAGGCGACGTGTGAGCGCGCGCGCGCGCTGACGACGAGTCGACGACCGCGTGAGGAGGAATCGAACAGCGATGATGCGATATACATTAATACGTCACGCGCGTGATTTGGGAAGATTGGTGGCGTCTCTGACGACGACGGCGTCGTGGGCGTGGGCGGCGCCGGATTTGGCGACGCGCGCGGCGGTGATTCTGGCGAGACGCGCCTCGGCTGCCGCGAGCGCGCTCATCGCGTCGCGACTGCGACTTTCGGTGACTTCAGCCGTGACGTCACCTCGTCGCCATGTCTTCGAGCGATCGTTCGCGCGACCGACGGCGGATTGCACCGAACGAAGACGCCGGATTTCATCCTCCGCGACGGCGAGCCGAGACTCGGCGTCGGCAACGACGCGCGCGGCGTCTCGACGAATAGCCTCAGATTCTTCCCTCGCGCGCGCCACCGTGGACTCGAGCGCGACGACTTCGCTCGCGAGCGCGCTTTCACGACGATTGAGCGCGTTCTCTCGACGATCGAGCGCTTCCGAGCGCGCCGAGCTCCCCGCGCGACGCTTGGCTCTGCTCGCCTCTCCGAGCAACGCGATGGCTCGAATCTTCGCCGCGCTCGCCGTGGACTCGGCGTCTCGCAGACGAGAATACGCCGCTTTCAACACGTCCTCTATTCCCGTGATACCGGATTCCAGCCATACGCTCTGCATGGCGAACGCGTGCGGCGTTCCCGCGGCGCCGACGGATACGACGGCCGTGCGCTCCTCGCCGCGAGAGATTTCGCCGGTGTTGACGTCTTTCAGGTCGAACGCGTACGTCAACCGAAGCGTCGCGTTCGAACGCGCGTTTTCTTTCAATTTAAGCGCGGTGTCAAGCGACTCGGCGTGCGGATCATCGGGAACGATGTCGGATAAATTCTCGCTCACGAGAATCACCAGTCGTCGTCCCTCGCTCGCGTCGAGTCTCGCTCGAATCGCCCTCGTCACGTCCCTGCTCGCGGAGTCGAACGGATGACCCTCCAACACGGCGTGCGCGACCACGAGTGTTCGAACGATGTCATCCCTCGGCTCACCGTCCGGGTATAACCTCGCGCGGTACGACGCGCACGTCGCGCGCGCCTCGAGCGCCGTCCGCCGAAGATTCACCACGGCGCCGTCCGCGTACGCGCGTCCCAACAACGCGCGCTCCCTCTCCTCCACCAAAGCCGCCACGGCGGCGTCTTCGTCCACGTCTTCGTTCTCCATGGCGTCCATGCGCGCCGTCATCTCCGCCACGCGCGTCTCCAACGCGTCCTTCTCCTCTCGAAGACGTCTCGATTCCTCTCTCGCCGCCGCCGCCGCCGCCTCGGCGCACGCCACCTTCTCATCGTCCCTCTCATCGTCCACCGCCTCCGCCTCCCTCACCGACGACGCAGCCTCCATCAATTCTCGCACGCGCGCCTCCGCCGCCTCCGCTCGACGTCGTTCCTTCTCCATGAGCGCGCGATTTTGATGCGCCACCGCGTTCACCTCGGCGTTGGCGCGATGCGCGCTCGCCGTCGCCGTCCGCATGTGACCGCGCATTTCCTCTAATTCCTCGATCATTCGCGCGCGTTCTTCGTCGGCACGCGCGAGTGCGTCTTCCAGCGTTCGTCGGTGGTCGTCCGCATCCACCGATGGGGACGTCGACGCGTCCTCCTCGCGCGCGCGCGTCGTCTCGCCGCCGCGCGTCCCGACGGCGTCCTCGGGACGATCGATCGTCGTCGTCTCCGTCGTCGTCGCGCGCTCGCACGACGCCGCGTCCGGTGACGCGGGCGAGGAGGATAACTCCGGTCGTCGTCGCGCGCGCTCGAGCTCGGCGCGCGCCATGGATTCGGCGTGACGCGCGTCTTGGAGCTCAGCCTGGAGCTGCGCGATTAACGAGTGAAAGAAAGCGTGTTCGGCGCGCGCGTCGTGCTCGAGTTTCGAGGCGTCTCGAAAGTACCGACGCATCGCGCGCGGTGTCGTCGACGCGCGACGCGACGAGGCGCGACGGCGACGCGGGCGGGAAGTCGCGGTGTGAGGCTCGAGGGGCGAGCGCGCGCAACCGACTCGACCGAGGCGAAACGCGAGGCGAGGCGAGCGTCGCGGGCGGGCGAATGGTGGTGATGGATGAGTATCGTGTTGATTCTTCTGGTGTTAATAAAACGAGCGTCACGGACGCGCGCGTCGTCGATCGCTCGCGGCGCTTAAATACCGCCTAAACCGTCCAAGAAAATAATTTTTGACTCGCTCGAAAGAAAGACTGGTCATAAATCCACGTGTGTAATGGTGCGTGTGTGCTTGCTAAATTTGTATATCCACCCGTCACGCAGCGAGCGGCCTCCTCAATCGATCGGTGTCTCCTCTGATTCGCGCGATGCTTAGTACATGAAAGCCGGGTCGGATTCCGGGACGCCGGTGATGTCGATGGAACCGCTGTCCACCGGCTTCATGGCGAACAAACCGAGCAATTCACCGGCAAAGCTCGCGAGGATCGGCACCTTTTGCAACGTCTTCAACGCATCCGCACCATCCGTCTTGTCGATCGCCTTGAGTTGTTCGTTGAGGCCGACGAGCTTGTCGAGGCGCTCCTTGAACTCGGGCGCGTACGTGTCGATGACTTGCGGGAAAATGGTCGCCGTCGTCTTGTTGGTTTGGTGGATGACGTGCATGTTGAATTGCGTCGTGTCCAAACCGAGAGACTCGTAGAACTCGCTGCGACCGTGATCGTTCAAGTACATGGTGACGTACACGGACAAGCAGAAGAAGCGAGCCCAGAGCTTGGACTCGGTGGTGGTGAGGAACTCGGGGCGCGCCTTCAAAATGGCGGAGAAGAAGTCGCCGTGACGGTTCTCATCTTGGCACCAGTTCTCAAAGTACTTGAAGAGCGGATACAACTGTTCATCCGGGTTTTCCTGCAAGTGGCGGTAGATGGAAATGTATCTCCAGTAGCCAATCTTTTCGCTCAAGTACGTCGCGTAGATGATAAACTTGGGCTGGAAAAACGTGTACTGACGGTTCTTCGTCAAGAAACCGAGATCGAGCGCCAAGTTGAAATCGCTCATCGCCTTGTTCAAGAAACCCGCGTGACGCGCTTCATCGCGAGACATCAACACGAAGATCTCCGCAACTTCCGGCGCCGTCTTTTTCAAGCGGCGACCGAGCTCCTTGTAGAGCAAAAACCCGCTAAACTCCGCCGTGCACGATCGCTCCAAAAACTCGATGAAAATTCTTCGCGGCTCACCCTTGATCTCATCCGCCGCAGCCTTGAACTCATCGTTTCGCACGAAGTGCTTTTGGTTGAAATCCTCGCGGAATTCATTCAAAATGGCGTTGATCTCCACGATGTCCAAGTTTGGGTTGATCTGCGTGCTGAACAAGCGCTCCATCTCGTCGAAATCCGTCGTGTAGAATCGCGGCGTGAGCAAGTTTTCGCTCGCCGCCTCCTTGATACCCTCACGCATCTTCTTGATCCCCGTCTCCGCGTCCGTGGACGCGGCGGCGGCGCGAACGACGCGACTGACACCACGAGAACGACGCGCGGACGATCGCGAAGACGTCATCGCCGACGACGTCTTGGCCAACGCGGCGGTGCGCGAGACGGTGAACGCGGACATGGCTGTTCGACTGAACGTACGGTGTGCACGAACGAACGAAACGGTGATACGACGAACGAACGACGAACGGTTCGCGCGCGCGCGTGTGCGGACGACGACGACGACGGCACACCGTCATCCCATCGCGTCCCCCGTGCGTGCATCACGACGTCGCCCCACGGTAGTCCATTCCATCCCCTCCATCGACCGGTCATGACTCGTCGTGCGTGCACACGCGCGCCTTATCCTCCAACGCGGGATCGCGCGATCGAGGGGACTCATCGACGAGTGCGCACTCGTCGATCGGTCCCCTCGATCGAGAGAAAAACGCGATCTCAAATCTCGCCGCTCGGCGTGGCGTGGTGGGGACGGGGGTGTGTGCCGAGGCGTGATTAGTGGTCATGACGGACGGACGGACGAACGGTGTATACTGTGTGTATTCATATACTATGTATGTATTCATCCGGTATATCGTATGGATACTGGATGGTCCGTGATGGGTCGTGACTCGCCGTGGAGTCCCCCTCCGTCGAGACCGACGACGCGTGCGCGACCCACCCCTTGGCGACGACGACGAGAGGTTGGCGAGGGGCGACTGCGCGACGACGAGCGCGGCGGCGGA
>Ga0255777_10003348_pt1 | contig 13705 bp, 10 predicted proteins | sample 101ome_15_FD_179975 | JGI IMG/M metagenome (GOLD analysis project Ga0255777, IMG submission 179975) | Coastal salt marsh microbial communities from the Groves Creek Marsh, Skidaway Island, Georgia - 101402AT metaG (version 2) | ecosystem: Environmental > Aquatic > Marine > Intertidal zone >...
GCCCTATATGACAATTTATATCCATCGCGTATTATTGTGGGTGAGCGCTCTAAGCGTGCTGAGCAGTTTGCCAATCTCTTGGTTGAAGGCGCGGTTAAAGACAATATTGATGTGCTGTTCACTGATTCCACCGAAGCCGAAGCAGTCAAACTTTTCAGTAACACTTATCTAGCGATGCGCGTGTCCTATTTCAATGAATTGGATTCTTATGCCGAGGTACATGGATTAGATGCACGACAAATTATTGAAGGTGTGGGTTTTGATCCACGTATTGGTTCACATTACAACAATCCTTCATTTGGCTATGGTGGCTATTGTCTGCCTAAGGATACCAAGCAACTTAAGGCCAATTACCAAGATGTACCCAATGCAATTATCAGTGCTATTGTTGATGCCAACTCAACGCGTAAAGACTTTATTGCCGATCAGATTATTGCCAAAAATCCAAAAGTGGTGGGCGTACATCGCTTGACTATGAAATCGGGTTCGGATAATTTTAGAGCCTCCTCTATCCAAGGCATTATGAAGCGTATTAAGGCCAAAGGCATTGAACTGGTGGTGTATGAACCAGTGCTTAGTGAACAAGGCGAGAATGAATTCTTCCGCTCCAAAGTGATTGAGGATTTGACCCAGTTTAAGCAGATGAGTGATGTGATTGTCGCCAATCGCATGGTGGATGAGCTCAGCGATGTTAAGGGCAAGGTCTATACGCGAGATTTATTTAACTCAGATTAACAAAGGATAAGCATGAAAGTATTGGTAACTGGCTCAGCCGGCTTTATTGGTTCAGCACTCTCCATCAGATTATTGGATCGTGGTGATACAGTAGTAGGCATTGATAATCACAATGATTATTATGATCCTAAGCTTAAAGAGGCGCGTTTAGCACGTCATGAAAATCATCCAAACTACACCCATATTCGCATGAATTTGGAAGATCGCGAAGCAATGGCCGAGCTATTTGCCAATGAGGGTTTTGACGCGGCAGTGAATATGGCAGCACAAGCGGGTGTGCGTTATTCTTTGGAGAATCCATTGGCCTATATCGACACCAATCTGGTGGGTTTTGGTCATATTTTGGAGGGTTGTCGACACAATAAGGTCGGGCATCTGGTGTACGCTTCATCAAGTTCAACTTATGGACTGAATACCAAACAACCGTTTTCTACCCATGAGTGTGTCAATCATCAGGTGAGTCTGTATGCTGCAACCAAAAAGGCCAATGAGCTGATGGCGCATACCTATTCGCATTTATATGATTTGCCGACCACAGGCTTAAGATTTTTTACCGTGTATGGCCCGTATGATCGACCGGATATGGCTTTGCAAAAGTTCACTCGTGCGATTATGGCTGGTGAGCCGATCACGGTGTTTAATTATGGCAAACATCGTCGTGACTTTACCTATATTGACGATATTGTCGAAGGTATTTTGCGCATTCTCAATCGCCCGGCGCCACGAAATCCTGACTGGGATAGTGATAATCCAGATCCGTCCACTTCCAGCGCGCCGTATCGTGTTTATAACATTGGTAACAACAACCCAGTTGAACTGATGGACTATATTGAGGCGCTAGAGAGCTCGCTAGGCAAAACCGCGAAAAAAGAATTACTGCCACTACAGCCGGGTGATGTGCCCGATACGTATGCCGATGTGGATGATCTGGTGGAAGAATTTGGCTACAAACCTTCGATGAGTGTTAAACAAGGCGTAGCAAATTTTGTCCAGTGGTATAAAGAATATAATAATATCTGAGTAAACTTAAAATTATGAGTGATAAAAAAATTGCCCTAATCGGCCTAGGCGATAATAGCCATTATCATCTTTGAAAAACCTTGAAAAACCTAACAATATCAGCACAATAATAAAACACTGCATATTATGTATTTAACGATTAATTTGAAATGCAAATAATCCCGGTTATCCTTTCAGGCGGCTCAGGAACAAGACTCTGGCCTTTGTCTCGCAAACAATATCCTAAGCAATACTTGCCTCTGGTGGGCGATAACACCATGTTGCAAGAAACTATTCTGCGTTTAAACGGATTAGACAATCTTGCAGATCCAATTATTGTTTGTAACGCCGACCATCGTTTTTTAACGGCTGAGCAGTGTCAACAAATTGACATTAAAAATCCAACAATACTGCTTGAGCCTGTTGGCAGAAATACTGCGCCTGCCATTACAGCTGCAGCACTACAATCACTTAAGGATACAGATAATGCAGTACTTTTGGTCCTGTCCGCTGATCATGTTATTCAAGATGTTGAAGTCTTTCATAAAGCTATCAATATTGCAAGCAAGCAAGCGCAAGGTGGAAAATTAGTAACTTTTGGCATTGCGCCCACAAATGCCAATACAGGGTACGGTTATATTAAATACTCCAAGGATAGTATTGATGGTGTGCACAAGGTTGAAGAATTTGTTGAAAAACCAAACTTTAAAACAGCACAGTCTTATTTAGAGCAAGGTAATTATCTGTGGAACTCTGGTATGTTTATGTTTAAGGCTGCTGAGTTAATTGATGAGCTAACTATCTATTCTCCTAACACCATCATCTCGGTTAGTAATGCTGTTAATAATGCTGCGCAAGACCTTGATTTTATTAGATTGGACAAGCAAGCTTTTGAATCGTCTCCAAGTGATTCTATTGATTATGCACTCATGGAGAAAAGTGATAACGTAATGGTTGTGCCATTAGATGCCCAATGGAGTGATGTTGGTGCTTGGTCAGCACTGTATGATGTCGGCGTAAAAGATGTCAATGGCAATGTAATTAGGGGTGATGTAATCACCAAAGATACAACTAATACTTATATCAATGCCAATTATCATATGGTGGCAACTATTGGTATAGATAACTTAATTGTTGTTGATACGCCAGATGCAACTTTTAGATCTATTGTTGAATCTTTGCAGATTGATGGGCGTGAAGAAGGTGATATACATCGCAAAGTGTATAGACCCTGGGGTTGGTACGATTCTATTGAGTCTGGCGAATACTTCCAAGTAAAAAGATTGCACGTAAACCCAGGTGCAAGACTGTCACTACAAATGCACCACAAGCGTGCAGAGCATTGGGTGGTAGTTGACGGAATAGCAACAGTAACAAATGGTGAAAAAACTTTTGATCTTAATAAGGGTGAGTCTACCTATGTTCCATTGGGTGTTACCCACGCATTAGAGAACAATACTCAGAATCCATTAGAAATAATCGAGGTACAGAGTGGCACTTACTTAGGCGAAGATGATATTGTAAGGTTTAAAGATGTTTATGGCAGAATATATTGATAATGTGCAACATGCCTGCCTCTAATATTGTTTATCATAATGCAACTGTTACTCGCCAAAGACGAGAAAAGTTGAATAATCATAAATCGGTGGTTATCTGGTTTACAGGCCTATCAGGATCAGGCAAGTCAACACTTGCTCATTCGGTGGAAGAGCAATTATACGAACTTGGTTGCAGAACTTTTGTTTTAGACGGAGATAATGTGCGTCATGGACTGTCATCGAATTTAACTTTTAGTGATGACGATCGTAAAGAAAACATTAGAAGAATTGGCGAAGCTGCTAAGCTAATGATGGAGGCTGGCGTTATAACCATTACCGCATTTATTAGTCCATTTAGAGAAGACAGGGATGCAGTTAGAAAGCTGTTGCCACAGCATGATTTTATTGAGATTTACTGCAATGCTAGTCTAGAAGTTTGTGAGTCGAGAGATGTTAAAGGCCTGTATAAACGCGCACGAGCTGGAGAAATTAAAAACTATACGGGTATTGACTCTCCTTATGAAGCGCCTAAAAAACCGGAGTTGATTATTAATACTGGATATGAGTTACTTGAAGAGTCTGTGATCAAAGTAGTTGATTTTCTAAGGTCGAAAGGCATTATTGCTTGATAATGCTTAATCAAATTAATATTCAAGATATAGTTTCTATTGCTAAAGATGCTGGTAATGCTATTATGCAGATATATGCTCAAGATTTTGAGGTTGAGTATAAGCAAGATAGTTCTCCATTAACACTAGCAGATAAAAAAGCTAATGATATTATTGAGAATGGACTGATGAATAAACTTTCAGTCAAATTTCCTATCTTGTCTGAAGAGGGTGAAAATATCCCATATGAAGAAAGAAGAGATTGGGAATATTTTTGGTTGGTTGACCCGTTGGACGGTACTAAAGAGTTTGTGAATAAGAATGATGAGTTTACTGTAAACATTGCACTCATACATAAAGACATGCCGGTTTTTGGTGTAGTCTACGCTCCTGCTTTAGATATTTGCTATTGGGCAAAACAAAATGATGGGGCATTTAAGGATGGGCAAAAACTCCCTTTAAAAACCAAAAGTCAGCAACAATCTTGCAAAATTATTGCTAGTAGATCACATATGTCTGGCGAAACCCAAGCGTTTATTGACAATATAGAAACAAACAAAGAAAAGGAATTAATCTCAATCGGCAGCTCTTTAAAAATTTGCTTGGTTGCAGAGGGGGAGGTTGATATTTATCCAAGACTTAGCCCCACTATGGAATGGGATACTGGCGCGGCGCATGCTATAGTTATTGAGTCTGGAAAAAGTTTGCAGAAGTATAAAGACGGCAAATATTCAAAACATAAATATAATAAAAAGTGTTTGTTAAATTCATTTTTTGTCGTTAAGTAGATGGTATTAATTTTTATTTATTTACATGAGAAACAATAAGAAATTAGTCGAGAAGTTCCAATCTATTGTTGGACCCAAAAATGTAATTACACGCCCGTCTAAAACCTTGTTTTATAGGAAAGGTTTTAGATTTGGAGTGGGAGGTGCTATAGCTGTTGTAACTCCTGGAACAATACTAGAACAGTGGCTTATAATCAAAGCTTGTGTAGAGGCGGACTGCATTATTATTTTGCAAGCTGCAAACACCGGATTAACAGGAGGGTCAACTCCAAGTGGAGAAGATTATGATAGAGACGTAATTGTTATTAACACTTTAAGAATAAATGATATTCACTTGATTAATAATGGAAAGCAGGCTATCAGCCTACCTGGTGCAACTTTGCATAGTCTTGAGGATAAGTTAAATAATATCAATCGAGATCCTCATTCGGTTATCGGATCCTCTCAGATTGGGGCTACAGTTGTTGGCGGTGTTGCTAACAATTCTGGCGGAGCTCTTGTGAAACGCGGACCATCTTATACAGAATTTTCGTTATATGCGCAAGTAGATAAAAATGGCAATTTGAATTTGGTAAATCATTTAGGTATTGATGATTTAGGCAAAACACCCGAAGAGGTTTTAACCAATATTCAAAATGGAGCTTTCGATAATAAAAAAATCCATTACAAAGGAATGGCTTCTGACACTGAGTATATTGATTGGGTTAGGGATATTAAATCCGACATTCCTGCCCGATTTAATGCTGACAGTAGAAGATTATTTGAAGCCAGTGGATGCGCAGGAAAGATTGCTGTATTTGCAGTGAGAACTGACACATTCCCAAAACCAAGCAATGAAAAAATATTTTATCTTGGCACTAATAATCCAGAAAAATTAACAACTCTAAGAAAAGATATTTTAACTAGTTTTGATGATTTGCCAGACATAGCAGAATATTTGCATCGTACAATTTTTAATGTAACAGAAAGGTATGGAAAAGATATTTTCCTGGCAATTAAGTATTTCGGCGTTAAAAGAATTCCTAATTTTTTTAAGGCAAAGGCAAAATTAGAGTATTTTTTTGAAAAAATACCATTGCTAACCCCCAGTTTTTTAAGCAAGTTTTTGTATTATTTTTCTAGTTTTTTTCCACAGCATCTGTCTAAGAGAATGGTCGAATATAGAGACAAATACGAACACCATTTAATTGTAAGTATGAGTGATGCTGGAATTGAGAAAATGCAAGAATATCTAAATCAAAAATGGAGTAGCTGCCCCAATAGTGATTTTTTTGTTTGTACCGATGAAGAAGGTGAAAATGCCTTATTGCATCGTTTTGCTGCAGGAGGTGCTGCAGGAAATTACCAATCCATTCACAAAAAACACACAGGTGGAATTTTGGCCTTAGATGTAGCTCTACGTCGTAATGATGAGAGTTGGGTTGATGTGCTTCCGGACGATATTAATGAAAAAATCATTCATCATCTTTATTATGGCCATTTTTTATGTAATGTTTTTCACAGAAATTATATTTTAAAAAAAGAAGTTGATAAAAATGAAGTCAAATTTAAAATTTTGTCACTACTCGATAAAAAGGGCGCTAAATATCCTGCTGAGCATAATGTGGGTCATTTGTATAAGGCTGACAATAATTTACAAGATTTTTATTTAAATCTAGATCCAACCAATACTTTTAATCCAGGCATTGGAAAAATGGACAAATATAAGTTAAGTTGCAATTGTTGTTTATAGAGAGCGTATGATCTATATGAGAGAGTTTTGTATATCAAATATATATCTGATAGACAATTATAAATGCATTTCTAGCAATATTATGGGCTTTGGAAGTTTTTGGGCTGTCAAATGTTAGGGGATAATTGGATTGTTTTTAAAGATGCTAATGAGTTGTCACAAAAGTTAGCCAATGATATTTTATCGGCTGCAGAGTTTTCAATTAAGTCTAAAAATAGTTTTAAAATAGTTCTAGCCGGCGGCAGTAGTGTTTTGCAAACTTATGAAATTTTAAGTGATTCCGAATCTGATTGGGGAAGGTGGCACGTGTATTTTGGTGATGAGCGCTGTCTGCCTGTAAAAAATAAAGATAGAAATGACTCCATAATTAACACAATATGGTTGAATGACTGCGCCATACCAAAACAAAATATTAATTATATACCTGTAGAGTTGGGCGTTAATGTTGCTGCTACAAGTTATGGACAAATAGTAGATACTGTAGGTGAATTTGACCTGGTGATTTTAGGCGTAGGAGAAGATGGGCATACTGCGTCATTATTTCCAGGTCACATATATGACGATACTAAAAGCGTTATTATTGAAGAGAACTCGCCCAAATACCCAAAAAATAGAGTTAGTATTTCCTATTCTAAACTCAACCGGTCAAAAAAGGTATTTAAAGTTGTAAGTGGTAGTTCGAAAAAACCAATTGTTCAACAGTGGCTAAGAGGAGTTGATTTGCCAATCAATAAAGTTTGTGGTTATTCTGAGCGTGTGTATATCTGTAGAGAATTGTTAGCTATATAGACTTACTTTTTATTTGTGTTACTTCAAATCTCTTGGATTTTATTGGATGATGGCTTTTTTACATATGAAAAATCTTGGAGTATTTTTAACTGCTAAAAAATATGAAATTTATTCTTGATAATATCAAAAAAATTTTTACAATCCTAGGTAGGGATGTAAAACAGATCCCGTGGATGATTTTGTTATTTGTTTTATTATCCATTCTGGATGTTGTGGGAATCGGTTTAATTGCTCCATACATTATGTTAATAACTGAACCTGAATTATTCATGCAGAGTTATTTTGGTACTTATATTGCTTCCTTTGCGTATATTCCACAAGGGGATGGGTTGTTGCTTGTGATGGGGTTATTTTTAGTTGCAGTGTTTCTTGTTAAGTCTTTTTTTGGAGTTATTGTTAATTATAAAATTCTTCAATTTTGCTATAACCAAGGTTTTAGAATTAGATCGCTCCTAATGAGGTCGTATCAAAATATGCCATACAAGAAGTACATATCAAGAAATAGCTCGGAATATATCCATAATATCCAAGTAGTGTCTGATAAATTTTCTATAGGAATATTGCAATCTATACTTAGAATAATGAGTGAGGGGATAGTAGTAGTATTTGTTTTGATGTTTTTACTTTGGAGTAGCCCACAAATCGTAGCTTTGCTTCTTGTCTTATTTGGCTTTGTTATGTTGATTTACAATTACTTGTTTGGTAAAAAAATGCAAAGATATGGGAAAATTTCCAACAAGCATTCTAATAGTATGATAAGGGGAATTCACGAGGGTATTAATGGTTTTAAAGAGGTTAGGATTCTGGGGAAAGAGGCTTATTTTTATACTAAATTTATAAGTGGGGCTGAAGGACTGAAAGAAGCTAATCTTAGAAGTACCCATATTTCACTGCTTCCTCGCTACCTGCTAGAGTTAGTACTAATAGTATTCATTGTATTGCTAGTGAATGGCTCAATGTTGTTCAACCAAAATATTGATAATTTAATTCCTATTTTGGGGATGTTTGGAGTTGCAACTGTGCGGCTTATTCCATCAATTAACCGAATGATGACAGGAATTACCATGATACGCTTTGGTAAAAATTTCGTTGACATACTTTACAAAGATGTTAAGAAGTCTTTTCATTTGAATCAATCTGATAGAAGCCCTATCAAACAAAAAGATATTGATAAGTTTAATTCCCTAGATATTAAAGATCTACATTTTTCTTATCCAAAAACAAGTAGAGGGGCAATTAATGATATTTCTATAACGGTTCATGCAGGTGAATCTATTGGGTTTATTGGATCATCTGGTTCAGGCAAGACAACTCTAATAGATTTAATTCTTGGTTTACATTGTCCAAATAGTGGTGAAATTAACGTTAACGGAAGTTCAATAAGTGACAATATTTTAAAATGGAGGTCTCGTATTGCCTATATTCCTCAACAGATATTCTTAATTGATGATACTTTATGTAACAATATAGCTCTTTCAGACCCTAGTAAAATCGATGATGTTAAGTTGAAAGAATCTATTAAGAAAGCGCATCTTGAGGAGTTGGTTAGAGAGCTAGAAAGCGGTATCGAAACTGTTGTTGGTGAAAATGGAATTCAGTTATCTGGTGGTCAGCGTCAACGAATAGCTCTTGCGCGTGCGTTTTATCATGATAGAGATATTATTATCATGGATGAGGCAACTAGTGCTTTGGATGGTCATACTGAAAGTGAAATAATAGATGAAATTCAACAACTAAAAGGCAAAAAAACAGTAATTGTTATAGCTCATAGACTTTCAACAGTTCAACATTGTGATCGGATATATGAGCTGAATAAAGGGCGATTAGTTGATTTTGGGTCGCCAGAAAAAATGCTAAACTAAAACTACACAAGGCGCAATATGTTAAAAAAATCATCAATACTAATAACAGGTGGAACAGGTTCATTTGGGCATACTTTCATTCCCCTGACGTTAGAAAAATATAACCCTGAAAGAATAGTGGTATTTTCTAGGGATGAGATGAAGCAGTGGGAAATGGCTAAATTATTTAAAGACGACCCTCGTGTTCGCTTTATGATTGGAGATGTACGTGATAAAGATAGGCTGTATCGCGCATTAGACGGAATTGATTATGTTGTCCATGCTGCAGCTACTAAAATTGTCCCAACTGCAGAATATGATCCGTTTGAATGTGTAAAGACTAATGTAATAGGCGCAATGAATTTGATTGATGCTTGTATTGATAAGAGTGTTAAGCGTATTGTTGCTCTCTCTACTGACAAGGCGAGCGCGCCTTCTAATCTGTACGGCGCTACAAAATTAACCTCTGATAGATTATTTGTATCTGGAAATTCATATACTGGTAGTCACAATACAAGTTTTTCAGTGGTAAGGTATGGAAATGTAATGGGGTCTCGCGGTTCAGTGATTCCTTTTTTTATATCAATTAAAGATAGACAGGTGTTTCCAATTACAGATAATCGGATGACTCGTTTTATGATTTCTTTAGAGGAAGGTGTTGAATTGGTTTGGCATGCTTTTGAAGACATGAAGGGTGGGGAAATTTATGTAAAGAAGATACCATCTATGAAAGTTACCGATGTAGCTTTAGCGGTTGATAAAAATACTAAACAGGAAGAAGTTGGTATTAGGCCAGGTGAAAAATTACATGAGCAAATGATTGGAATAGAGGATGCGCTTTACACTTATGAGTATCCAGGCCACTTTAAAATCCTACCATCTATCAATGAGTGGGCTAAAGACGAGGCTCGAATAGGTGACGGTATTAGGGTGCCGGAAAATTTTACGTATACTTCCAATAACAATAAAGAGTGGATGCAAATATCTGAACTTCAAGACTGGATCGAGGTTAATAAAAATAAGATTGGAAATATCTAAGAATGATTCCCTATGGAAAGCAAGATATTAATCAAGCTGATATTGATTCGGTTATTAGCGTGCTTCAGTCTGATTTTTTAACCCAAGGTCCGCAAGTTCCTTTATTTGAAAAAGTAGTATCTGATTATTGTAATGCAGAATATGGGGTAGCTGTTAATAGCGCTACATCTGCCTTACATATTGCTTGTCTAGCTTTAGGCCTGGGTAAAGGTGATTATCTTTGGACGTCTCCAAACACCTTTGTAGCTTCTGCAAATTGTGGATTGTATTGTGGTGCAAAAGTTGATTTTATTGATATTGATCCATTGACCTATAATTTATCACCAGAAGAGCTTGAAAAAAAACTTATTCAGGCTAAGAAAGACAACAAATTGCCAAAGGTTGTTATCCCTGTTCACTTTGCAGGACAATCTTGCAGTATGAAAAAAATTTATTCACTCGGTCAAGAGTATGGCTTTAAGATTATTGAGGATGCCTCTCATGCGATAGGAGGTAAGTACCTAAATAGTCCAATTGGCGGTTGTCAATATTCTGATATTACAGTGTTTAGTTTTCATCCAGTTAAAATTGTTACCACAGCAGAAGGAGGGGTTGCAACAACAAATAATAAAAATCTTTTGGACCGTATGCGATTATTCCGTAGTCATGGAGTTACTCGAGATCTTGATTTAAATATAAGAGAAACTGAAGGAGATTGGTATTATCAACAAGTGGAAATGGGGTTCAATTATAGAATGACTGAACTTCAGGCGGCATTGGGCGTGTCTCAAATGCAGCGGCTGGATGAATTTGTTGTCCTGCGCCATAAATATCGAGACCGATACGATGAATTGTTGAAAAACCTTCCTATTATTGTCCCTTATCAAGATTTAGATAACTATTCCGCATTGCACTTGTACCCTATTAAAATTCAAACAGATAAAATTAAAACCACGAGAAAAGAGATTTTTGAAGCGTTACGAAAAAATGATATTGGTGTAAATGTCCATTACATCCCTGTACACACGCAGCCTTATTATGAAGACATGGGGTTTAAAAAGGGTGATTTTCCCAACACTGAGAACTATTACGAAAATGCAATTAGCCTACCTTTATTTCATGCAATGACATTTGAGCAACAAGATCAAGTGGTTGCTGCCTTAGAAAAAGTATTGAGATAATTATGTCAAAAATAGCCCTTGGCACAGTGCAATTTGGAATTGACTATGGTATTAATTCCACAGAAGGCCAGGTTCAGCCAAATCAGGTTGAGCGTATATTGAGATATGCGCGTTCAAAAGGCATTAATTTATTGGATACCGCACCTGCATACGGAAGTAGCGAAAAAGTTCTTGGGCAAATAGGCACTGAAAACTTCAAGGTGGTTACAAAAACTAGGCATTTTGATAGTCTTGAAATAAATGATAGTGACGTAAACTTGTTAAACAATGACTTTTATAACTCATTGAAAAATTTAAGGCAAGACAGTGTTTATGGAGTGTTGATACATAATGCTGATGATTTATTAAAGTCTGGATCTGAAAAAATATTCAAGCAGCTGCAAAAGTTAAAACATGCAAAAAAAATAGTAAAAATAGGAGTGTCTGTATACGATCATAGTCAACTGCAAACTATTCTTGATAATTTTGATGTAGATTTAGTGCAACTACCTTTTAATATACTAGATAGAAGAATGGTCGACAGTGGCATGCTTGCGAAACTTCAAGAAAAAGACATTGAAGTGCACGCCCGTTCAATTTTCTTACAAGGTTTATTATTGATGTCTGAACAAAATCGCCCTGAGAAGTTTAATCGTTGGAGTGGTTTATGGAGAATATGGCATGAGTGGCTTAATGATAATCAATTAACAGCATTAGAAGCCACAACAAGGTACGCAGTTTCTATGCCAGAAACATCTAAAGTATTAGTAGGTGTGGACAATGTTGATCAACTAAAAGATATTGTTGCTTCTTCAACCAGAGTGCTGCCAAAAGTTCCAAACGAGTTATTTACAAACGACACTGATCTACTTAATCCATCAAACTGGAGTAAATTATGAAAATTGTTGCATTGGTTCAAGCTAGAATGGGGTCAACCAGATTGCCAGGAAAAGTATTAAAGTCTATTGTGAATAAGCCAATGATTGAGCTATTGTTAACCCGTTTGTCTAAATCTAGTGAATTAGATGATATTATTGTAGCGGCCTCTGAAGAGACTGAGAATGACAAATTGCAATCAGTAGTCGAATCTTTGGGTTATAAATGTACAAGAGGTAGCGAGAAAAATGTATTGAATCGATTTTATCAATCAGCTAAAGAAGTAGATGCAGATGTAATTGTTCGTATTACTGGAGACTGCCCATTGGTTGATTCAAATTTGGTTGATGAGTGTATTCAGGGATATAAAAGTAACAAAGTAGACTATTTTTCAAATGTTGATCCTGCAAGTTACCCAGACGGTCTGGATATTGAAGTTATGTCATTTGAGTCTATTAAGCGCGCAAATAATGAAACAGACTCTGATTTTGATCGGGAGCATGTAACGCCCTACATTCGCAATTCTGATAGTTTTTCAAAATCTTCAATGAGTTATACAGAAGATTTATCCAGTCAAAGGTGGTCGGTCGATGAGCCAGAAGATTTGACTGTGGTGACTAATGTATTTGAATATTTTTCACCTAATGTATTGTTTGGATGGAAGCAAGTGCTAGAGTTAAGAGAATTACAGCCTACACTATTTGTTGAAAATCAACAAATTAAGAACAATGAGGGAGCAACTATGGGTACTGGACAAAAACTTTACAGAAGGGCAAAAAGAGTTATTCCTGGTGGTAATATGTTGCTTTCTAAAAGGCCGGAGATGTTCTTACCTGAAAAATGGCCGGCTTATTTTAGTAAATCTAAAGGCTGTAAAGTCTGGGATTTGGATGGAAGTGAATACATTGATATGTCGATTATGGGTATTGGTACCAATATATTAGGTTATGGCCATCCCGAGGTTGATGAGGCGGTAATGAAAACCGTTAGAGATGGAAACATGTCAACCTTTAATTGCCCAGAGGAAGTTTATCTGGCTGAAAAATTAGTTGAACTGCATCCATGGGCAGACATGGTGAGATTTGCTAGAGCTGGAGGTGAGATCAATTCCATTGCAATACGTATTGCTAGAGCTTCTACTGGTAAGGATAAAATTGCAATATGTGGCTATCATGGCTGGCATGATTGGTATCTATCTACCAATCTTAATAGTGATAAAAATTTAGATGGACACTTATTGCCAGGTTTACAGCCTAACGGTGTACCTAGAGGATTAACTGGAACAACATTGCCTTTTAATTACAATGATATTGATCAATTAGAACAATTAATTAAAGACAATAAAGGTGAAATTGCTGCCATTAAAATGGAAGTTTCTAGAAACGAGGGGCCAAAGAATAACTACTTGCAAAAAGTAAGAGACCTTGCAACTGAAAATAATATTGTGTTAATTTTTGATGAGTGCACGTCAGGGTTTAGAGAGACATTTGGCGGTCTGCATAAAAAATACGATGTGGAGCCTGATCTTGCTATTTTTGCAAAAGCTTTAGGAAACGGTTATGCAATTTCTGCTTGTATTGGTAAGCAAGAGTTTATGCAAGCAGCACAAAAAACTTTTATTA
>Ga0255777_10003353_pt1 | contig 13693 bp, 10 predicted proteins | sample 101ome_15_FD_179975 | JGI IMG/M metagenome (GOLD analysis project Ga0255777, IMG submission 179975) | Coastal salt marsh microbial communities from the Groves Creek Marsh, Skidaway Island, Georgia - 101402AT metaG (version 2) | ecosystem: Environmental > Aquatic > Marine > Intertidal zone >...
CTCGACAGCCATGGACTTCGACGGGCGCCGCACCAGCCACAACAAGGCACCCAGCCCAACGATGAATCCGCCGGCCGCGTAGGGCCATGGCACGAAGGCCACCGCGACAGCGGTGCCGGCAACAAGTCCCGTCCAGGCGTACATCAGCAGGACGGCCCGGCCTTGCGAATGCCCCATCTCTAGGAGACGGTGGTGAAGGTGCTGCTTGTCTGGCGCGAAGGGGTTTCGGCCGGCTCTGGTTCGGCGGATAACGGCCAACAAAAGGTCCACCAGCGGGATCGCCATCACGGCGACCGGCAGCGCGATGGGCAGCAGGGTGGGCAGCAGGGCTCCGGTGGTCAGAGCGCTCGGATCGACCTGCCCGGAGAGCGTGATGGTTCCCGCGGCCAGCAACAGCCCGAGGAGCATCGACCCGGTGTCCCCCATGAAGATCCGCGCGGGGGTGTAGTTGTGGGGAAGAAATCCCACCGTCATTCCGACCAGCAGGACGCTCACCAGCGTTGCCAGGGTGGCGCGATCGAGACCGGACTCCACGCTGAGCAAGTACGCGTATCCGAAGAAGGCCCCGGCAGCCACCAGCACGATTCCAGCGGCAAGACCGTCCAGGCCGTCCACGAAGTTGATGGCATTGATGCTGATAACGACGATCAACACGGTGAACAGCACGCTGGTCAACGGGTCGAGGACGAAAGTGCCCCCGATGGGCAACCAGATGATCGCGATTCCTTGGAAGGCCATCACACCGGCGGCGAGCACCTGCCCCGCGAGTTTCGTGGGTGCATCCAGTCCCCACTTATCGTCAATAACTCCCAGCGCAACGATGATCGCAACACCGGACAGCAGGGCGAGAGGCGTTCGACCACTGTCGAACACAGCGCTCATCATCGGGAGTTTGCTGGCGAGAATTCCTCCGGCGAGCAGTCCCCCAACCATCGCCAGACCGCCGAGCAGCGGCGTGGGGGTGTCGTGGACGTCCCGGTCCCGAACCGGCGCCATCACTTTCCATTTCTTGGCGAGCTCTCTCGCCAGCGGCGTCAGCAGGTACGTGACCGCAGCAGCGGCCACCAGGCACAGGATGTATTCCCGCACGCGCCCTAGTCCGTCGTTCTTTGATCTCGCGGATAGGCGGGGTGACGTTCGACGAGTTTGCCGACTTCGACGGAGATGTCGGCTGCCGCCGAGCCATCGGCATCGGTCACCGCGCGGTGGATCAGGTCGGCGATCTCGCGCATGTCGTTCTCCAGCATGCCCTGCGTCGTCACCGACGGTGTTCCCACGCGGATGCCCGAGCCCACCGACGGGGGCTGAGGATCGTAGGGAATCGCGTTCTTGTTGAGCGTGATGCGCGCGGCATCGCACCGAGTCTCCGCATCGGCGCCGGTAACACCGATCGACTGCAGATCGATCAGGGCCAGGTGGGTATCCGTTCCTCCGCTGGTCGGCCGCATTCCGTGCTCAGCAAGCCCCTCGCAGAGCGCCTGCGCGTTACGAATCACCTGGGAGGCGTACTGCTGGTATTCCGGTGTTGCGGCCTCCCGCAGAGCAACGGCCTTAGCGGCGACCCCGTGCATGAGGGGTCCGCCCTGCATCATCGGGAACACGGCCTTGTCCACGGCCTTCGCGTGCTCGGCCCTACACAGCATCATGCCGCCACGAGGGCCGCGCAGAACCTTGTGCGTGGTGAACGTGACGACGTCGGCGTACGGAACCGGACTCGGGATCGCCTTACCGGCGACCAATCCGATGAAGTGGGCTGCGTCCACCATCAAGATCGCGCCGACCTCGTCGGCGATCGCTCGGAAAGCCGCGAAGTCCACAAGTCGGGGGTAGGCGGTGGCCCCGCAGATGATCATGGTGGGCCGGTGCTCGAGGGCCAGGTCCCGGACCTGGTCGTAATCGATCACCTCGGTGTCCTCGCGCACCCCGTAGGACACGACGTTGAACCACTTGCCGGAGAAGTTGACCGGAGAACCGTGGGTGAGGTGTCCACCGTGGGACAGGCTCATCGCCAAGACGGTGTCGCCGGGCATGGTGAACGCTCCGTAGGCGGCGATGTTGGCGCTGGCACCACTGTGCGGCTGAAGATTGGCGTGCTCGGCACCGAAGAGTTCTTTCGCCCGCGCGATGCCGATCTCCTCGGCAGAATCGACCTCCGCGCAACCGCCGTAGTAGCGCCGCCCCGGATAGCCCTCGGCGTACTTGTTGCTCAGCGTGGATCCCAGCGCAGCCAGCACCGCCGGTGATGTGAAGTTCTCGCTCGCGATCAACTGCAGTCCACCGCGCAAACGATCGAGTTCCCCCAGGATGATGGACGCGATCTGCGGGTCTTCGGACTGCAGAGCACCGAAGTCCGGTCCCCAGAACACGTCTTGATCCGATGACGTCATCGCTACTCCTGATCGCTTGCTGGTGAGGGTGGTGCCTGCGCCACCGGGTCGAATGGCGATTGCTCCACTGCCGTCACTGTATCCCCGGTTCCCTCCTCGAGCCTGCGCAACACCTCCTGAACCCGCTCGGCGGCGACGGCTCCTTCGCGGGAAATGGACACCTCGGTGAATCGGGCGTCAACGATGGTGCTGGAGAGTTCCGGGTCTTCCTGAGCCGACCACGACCGTTCTCCGAGGGCCCCAACGTCGCACGCGCCTGAGACGTCGTCGCCGAGCGCTTCGAGTGCTTCCTCAATGGTGCGCGGTGCATCTCCTCCGGCGATGGTGGCTGTGCTCGCTGCAATAGGTCCGAGTCGAGCACACACGGCGAGGGTGAACGGATGAAGGGGCATGCGGACCGCCAGCGGCGCACGCTTCGGGTGATCCCAGGCCAGTGTCGGCTGCGGCCGCAACAACACCGTGAGCAAGCCGGGCCAGAAAGCTTCCATGAGTTTCTTCGCGACCCGCGGGACTCGTGCCGCAACGCCAGAGACGACAACGGGCGAGGCCACCAGTAAGCCCAAGGGGGTCGACTCGGGCACCATCTTCGCCCGCCGGAGCAATGCCGTTCCGCGCAGAGAAAACGCATCGGTGGCAACGACGTAACTGTTCTCGGTCGGCAAGATGACCAGACCACCGCGCCGCATAGCAGCTACGGCACCACCGACAGCAGTTTCCCGGTTGGCTCCGTCCGCGCACTCCCACACCTGGCCGGCGCTCATCGAAGACCCGTCATCGAATTTCCTCGCTCGCCGAAATCAGAATTCGGCTCGGGTGGCAAGGGTAAAGCGTGGCAGTCCGGCCAGATCCCGTCTGTCGGTCACGCCCGTGAAAACACTGGTTCCGGGAAGTCCGGGGATGTGGGTCGCCATGTCCTCATCAATCACGGTCTGGCGAAGGATCTGCAGAACTCCTCCGGCGGGACCGTCTGGCCCTTGCGTATCGGCGTGCTCGATCGCCAGCAAGCCACCCGGTCGAAGGAGCACCGCCGCTGTTCGCGCGATGCCGCGTACCACGTCCAAGCCATCGGCGCCCGCGTACAGCGCCACCGCCGGGTCGTGATCGCGCACCTCGATCTCGCGCGGAACCATCGCATCGGGGATGTAGGGCGGATTCGCGCACACCACATCCACGGCGCCCGCCAGGTGACCGAGGCTTTGGCCGGGCGACGCCACTTCCGTGGCGTCCGCTCCTACGACCTCCAGTGAGGATCCACCAGCGGCCGTGGCGGCTCGGTACTCCTCGACATTGCGCTCCGTCCATTCCAGCGCGGCTTCGTCTTTTTCAACGAGAAACACCGTCGACCCGGGGGCCTCCAGGGCCAAAGAGAGTCCGATGACTCCGCTTCCCGCACACAAATCGACGGCCGTTCCGCCCGCGGCGTCACGCAACGCACGAACTCCGGCCTCGGCGATCAATTCGGTCTCCGGCCGTGGGACGAACACACCGGGTCCCACCGAGACCTCGAGCCGACGAAACGCAGCACGCCCGGTGATGTGCTGCAGTGGCACGCGCGTGAGGCGTCGGGCCACTGCCTTTTCGAATTGCACCCGCTGTGACGCGCGCGGCTCGTCATGCAGGAAGAGCCGACTACGCGGAACGTCGAGCACCCACGCCATCAGCCACGCGGCATCGGCTTGCGGCGACGGGACCCCTGCACCGGCGAGTCGGCGTTCGGCGTCGTAGAGAAGGTCGCGAACGGTCTGCCGGCCACCGTCGGTGGCGTAGCCACCGGACTCGACGTCGTCGAAACGGGGGGAACCGTCGCCCATGGCTGATCTGCCCCCTCAGGCCGATGCCTCAGGTGATCCCGACAGTCGGGACTCTCGATCCGCCTGAGTGCAGGCGTCCACGATGGCATCCAAGTCGCCATCGAGAACCTGGTCGAGGTTGTGGGCCTTGAAACCCACACGATGATCGTTGATCCGATTCTCGGGAAAGTTGTAGGTGCGGATGCGTTCACTTCTGTCCACGGTGCGGACCTGGCTGCGTCGCGCGTCCGATGCTTCTTGCGCCGCCTGCTCCTCCGCTATGGCCAGCAAGCGAGCGCGCAGAATCCGGAGCGCCTGTTCGCGGTTTTGCAACTGGCTCTTCTCGTTCTGGCAGGACACGACGACGCCTGTGGGGACGTGGGTGATGCGCACGGCTGAGTCGGTGGTGTTCACGCTCTGCCCACCGGGACCCGAGGATCGGTACACGTCGATGCGCAGATCGTTCGGATCGATGGTCACGTCAACGTCCTCGGCTTCCGGCAAGACGAGCACGCCCGCCGCCGATGTGTGAATCCGGCCCTGGGATTCGGTAACGGGCACTCGTTGGACTCGATGAACGCCACCTTCAAATTTCAGTCGCGCGAAGGGAGCTTCTCCCGGCTCGGGAACGCCCTTGGCCTTCACCGCGAGGGAAACGTCCTTGTAGCCGCCCAGGTCGGACTCGACCGCATCGATGACCTCGGTAGCCCAGCCGCGCCGTTCGGCGTAACGCAGATACATACGCAGCAGGTCTCCGGCGAACAGGGCTGATTCTTCACCGCCCTCGCCGGCCTTCACTTCGACGATGACGTCTTTATCGTCCATCGGATCGCGGGGAATGAGGAGCTCACGAAGCCGCTCTGCCGCGCGCTCTTCGCGTTCCGCCAGACTCGCTGCCTCGTCGGAGAAGGCGTCATCCCCCAACTCCGCCAGTTCCACGGCGGCGAGGTGGTCCTCGTGCAGAGCCCGCCATTCCCGGTAGGCGGCAACAACCGGGCGCAATTGCGCGTACCGGCGGCCAAGTTTGCGTGCCGCGGCCTGGTCTGCGTGGATCGACGGGTCGGCGAGTTCGGTCTCGACCTCGTCGAGTTCGCGTGCGAGGTCCTCGCAACTGTCAAACACGCTTTCGCCCTCCCACCTGATGTAGCTGCCGATCAGTCCACAAAAGATCGGGCGCCGGTCGGGGACCGACCGCGCGACGGGGGAGACACGCGGCCGATCCCGGGCCGGCGCCCGGGAGTCGTGCTAATTCGATCCTGAGCCGGAGCTCTTTCCGTAGCGGGTTTCGAACTTCGCTACGCGACCACCCGTATCGAGAATCTTCTGCTTGCCAGTGTAGAACGGATGACACTGGGAACACACGTCTGCGTGAATGACACCGTTCTTCGCGGTGCTCCGCGTCGTGAACGTGCTCCCGCAGGTGCACGTAACCGTCGTCTCAAGGTACTCCGGGTGGATATCAGCTTTCACTTCGTCACGTCCTCTGTGTTGGTGTCCGGGTCGTCGGCCCCACTCGGGGGTGAGGCGACGGGAACCGGAGCGCGCAAATTATGCCACGGACAGGGTCACTCTTCCTCCGTGGACCCCTGGACAGATGGTGTGGTCTTTTGCACCTGGAGTAGGAAGTCGTAGTTGTTGTCGTTTTCGCGCAGTTTGCTGAGCAGCAACTCAATGGATTGCTGCTGGTCGAGGGCGTGCAGGACCCGACGCAGCTTCCATACGATCTTGAGTTCGTCGCTGGACATCAGCAACTCCTCCTTGCGGGTGCCAGACGCGTCCACGTCCACCGCAGGGAAGACCCGCTTGTCCGCGAGCCGGCGGTCGAGCTTCAATTCCATATTGCCCGTGCCCTTGAACTCTTCGAAGATCACCTCGTCCATCCGCGACCCGGTCTCCACCAGAGCCGTGGCAAGGATCGTCAGCGAGCCACCGTTCTCGATGTTGCGGGCAGCACCGAAGAACTTCTTGGGCGGGTAGAGCGCCGTGGAGTCGACACCACCGGACAAGATGCGTCCAGACGCTGGCGCCGCGAGGTTGTAGGCACGGCCGAGTCGGGTCATCGAGTCGAGCAGGACGACGACGTCGTGACCGAGTTCCACCAGACGCTTGGCGCGCTCGATCGACAGTTCACTGATGATCGTGTGGTCCTCTGCGGGGCGGTCGAAGGTAGAGGCGATGACCTCACCCTTGACTGAACGCTGCATGTCGGTGACTTCTTCCGGTCGCTCGTCGACGAGCACGACCATCAGGTGAACCTCGGGGTTGTTCTCCGTGATGGCGTTCGCGATGGCCTGGAGCACCATCGTCTTGCCTGCCTTCGGCGGAGACACAATGAGTCCGCGCTGCCCTTTACCAATCGGGGCAACAAGATCGATAACGCGTGTCGTCAGATTCTGCGGAGTCGTCTCCAGCCGCAACCGGTCCTGCGGATACAGCGGGGTCAGCTTCGAGAAGTCGGGCCGGTCTTTGGCCGCCTCCAGGTCTCCCCCATTGATGGTTTCCACACTCACCAGCGGGTTGAACTTCTCTCGCCGTTCACCGTCGCGCGGTTGACGCACCTGACCGGTGATTGCATCTCCCTTGCGCAGGTTGTACTTGCGCACCAACGACAGCGAGACGTACACATCGTTGGGGCCCGGAAGGTAGCCACCAGTGCGGACGAAGGCGTAGTTGTCCAAAACGTCGATGATGCCCGCCACCGGCAACAGAACATCGTCCTCAGTAACGACCGGCTCGCCGTCGCCGTAGCCACCCTTGCGGTCGCGACGGTCCCGATACCGGTCCCGACCCCGACGGCGGCGACGACCGCCATCGTCGCGGTCGTTCCGGTCGCCACGGTCGTTCCTGTCGTTGCGCTCGTTCCTGTCGTTGCGCTCGTTCCTGTCGTTGCGCTCGTTCCTGTCGGTTCTGTCGTTGCGGTCGTTGCGAGGAGTTCCTTCGGAGGACTCCGACGAGCCCCCTCCATCGGACTTCGAGGCCTTGCTTGCGGAATTCTGTGAGTCCGCGGAGCCTGCACCGTTGGGGGACCCGGCGTCGCGCGTCGCAGAGCGCGAGCCTCGCCGCGGGGCACCGCCTTGCTGTTGCCGCTCACTGATGGCGGCAATGAGCTCCTGCTTGCGCATGCCACTCGAGCCGGTGATTCCCAGTTGCTGGGCGAGTTGCTTGAGCTCGGGCAGAAGCATCGAGGTGAGGCTGTTGCCTCGATCGGCAGTGCTGGTTGTTGTGTCGGTCATATTTTCCTTCGACTGTGCTGATGTTCTTTCGGTCAGCGGAAGCGTGAACTGTCGGCACCCATGACGTCACCGACAACGGGGCCGCCTCGCAAGCCTGGGCTCGAACCCCGAGGAAAACATCCCGGGCGGGAGACAAACCGTGGGTTCACCTGCTGCACGCTCGGTGCAGGAAGTCCAACATCGGACCTTTGAGGCGTAATGACTGTAGCACCGCACACTTACGGGGAGTCAATAGGGCACTCCCGCGCGCCCACCTCGCTGATCGCGAGGTCAAGCACACGCCAACGGCTCGCATCTTTCTGCGCAGCACCACCCAGGCTCGTCACCGTGTCCTGCATTCGCTGGAAATCCTCCGCGCGGTCGGTGACGGCGATGACTGAGGGGCCGGCGCCGGAGATCGCTGCCGGCACCCCCGCCGCACGCAAAGACGCCACCAACGCGGAAGCCTCCGGATATGCATCTGAACGCGCAGGCTGATGCAGCCGATCGGACATCGCCTCCCACAGCAGATCCGGTTGTCGGGTCATGGCGTGGACGAGCAGCGCCGCGCGGCTCACGTTGTGAACGGCGTCCGGATACGACACAGATGCGGGAAGGACGCGACGCGCATCCAAGGTCGGGAGCGTCTCGGTCGGGACTGCGAGCACCACGCGCAGGTCAGGGTGCGCATCCATACGAACACATCCTGGCGAACCAGCGTCGTCGAGCCACGCGATCGTGAAGCCGCCGTGCAAGGCCGCTGACAAATTGTCTGGGTGACTCTCCATCGTCGTCGCCAGTGACAACAACTCGTCGTCGGACACAGCGATGCCAGATTCCTCCGCCACCATGGCGCGCGCAAGAACCATTCCACCGATGATCGCAGCCGCCGATGAGCCCAACCCCCGTCCGTGGGGAATCGCGTTACGGCACCGAAGTACGAAACCGCTCGGTTGCTGGCCCATGGCCGCGAAGGCAGTTTGCATGGCCGCGACGACCAGGTGCTGCTCATCGCGGGGAACCTCGTCGGCACCTTCGCCCGCTACCTCGACCAAGACTCCTTCGTCGTCGGTCACCATCGCGATCAACTCGTCGTACACCGCAAGTGCCAGGCCGGCGGAATCGAACCCCGGTCCGACGTTTGCGCTGCTTGCGGGAACAAGCACCCGCACCGCTTCCGATCGAAAGGCGGTCACTAGTCCGCCAAACCCAACGCCCGGGCCGCAGCCGTGGGATCGACGGGAACCACGACCGGATCTGGCGCCGACTCCAGAGCCCACTGCGGATCCTTCAGCCCGTTGCCCGTCAATGTCGCAACGATCACCTGGCCCGAATCGAGACCACCCTGGCTCTTGACCTTCAGCAGACCCGCGACACCGGCAGCACTTGACGGTTCGCAGAACAGCCCTTCGGCCGATGCCAGCAATCGATAAGCACTCAAAATCTCGTCGTCGGTCACCGAATCGATCAGCCCGTCGGATTCGTCGCGTGCGGCGATGGCCGCGTCCCAGGACGCGGGGTTGCCGATGCGGATAGCCGTCGCGATGGTTTCCGGCGAGGTCACCGGTGAGCCCTGCACCAACGGTGCCGCGCCCGCCGCTTGGAACCCCCACATGCGCGGGCAGGAATCACTCACACCGTCGGCCTTGTACTCGGTGTAGCCACGCCAGTACGCGGTGATGTTGCCCGCGTTGCCCACCGGGAGTGCATGGATATCGGGCGCACGCCCCAACAGATCGACTATTTCGAAGCTGGCCGTCTTCTGGCCCTCGATGCGCACCGGATTCACGCTGTTGACGAGCGCGACGGGATAGGAGTCCGACAGTTCCCGGGCAACCGTCAGGCAGTCATCGAAATTTCCATCCACCTGCAACAACGTCGCTCCGTGCACGATCGCCTGCGCCAACTTGCCCATGGCGATCTTGCCCTGGGGCACCAGCACCGCACTCACCATGCCGGCCTTAACGGCGTAGGCCGACGCACTCGCCGAGGTGTTGCCGGTCGACGCGCAGATCACCGCCCGGGCACCATCTTCCGCGGCCTTGCTAATGGCCATCGTCATCCCGCGGTCCTTAAACGACCCGGTCGGGTTGGCCCCTTCGAACTTCAGCCACACCTCGCATTCGAGCGTTTCACTGAGCGAGCACGCGTACACCAGGGGCGTGCCACCTTCCCGCAGTGACACCACGGGCGTTTTCTTGCTCACCGGCAGTCGGTCGCGGTACTCCTCGATCACCCCGCGCCACTGATGTGCTCCCGTCACGGCTGCTCGTCTCCCTCGACGCGCATCACACCGACAACGCGGCGCACCGTGTCCAGTCCACGCAACTGCTCAACGGTCGCCTCGAGTGCGGCGTCCGTGGCCAGATGCGTGCGAACGACCAGCCCGGCATCGTCACCGTGACCCTCTTGGTGGACCACCTGGATGCTCACGCCGTTTTCGGCAAAGGCAGTCGCGACACTGGCGAGGACACCGGGACGGTCGGCGACGTCGAGGTTCACGTAGTACTCGGTGTACGCGCGCCCGATGGGCAGCACGGGCAGCGCCGTGTACGTACTCTCCCCCGGCCCCCGACTGCCGCTCACCCGGTTCCGCGCGGCAGCAACGAGATCGCCGAGCACAGCACTCGCGGTGGGGTGGCCGCCGGCACCACGCCCGTAGAACATCAGTTGACCGGCCGCGTCTGCTTCGACGAAAACCGCGTTGAACGATTCACGGACCGCGGCCAGTGGATGGGTACGCGGCAGCATGGTCGGGTGCACTCGGACGATGACGCCCGAGTCTTCGGAGTCATCGATCTTCTCGGCGATGGCGAGTAACTTGATCACAAAACCCATATCCCGCGCGGCCGCCATATCGTCGGCCGTCACATCGGCGATCCCCTCGACGTGCACATCAGCCAACGTCACCCGTGTATGGAAGGCCAACTCGGCCAGGATCGCGGCCTTCGCCGCGGCGTCATGGCCGTCCACATCCAGCGACGGATCGGATTCCAAGTACCCAAGGGCGTCGGCCTCGGCGAATACGTCGGCATACTCCACACCCTCCTCGTCCATCTTGGTGAGCATGAAGTTGGTGGTGCCGTTGACGATGCCCATGACCTTGCGGACACGATCACCAGCCAGTGACTCTCGCAAGGGGCGCAACAGTGGAATAGCTCCCGCGACCGAGGCTTCGAAAGACAAATCGACCTCGTGTTGCTCAGCCGCTTGGAACAGACGGGCGCCGTCTTCGGCAAGCAGCGCCTTGTTCGCGGTCACGACGCTCGAACCGGCCGCCATGGCTGCCAGGATGCATTCGCGCGCAGGCTCTATTCCCCCCATGAGCTCCACAACGATGTCGACCCCGGATGAGGCGACGGCGACGGCGTCGTCGGTGATCAGCTCAGCAGGAAAACCCGGCCGAGCCTTGCTGGCGTCCCGAACGGCAACCGCCGTGAGCCGCACCGGCACTCCGACGCGTTCGCGAAAATCCTCGGCGTGCTCGGTGAGCAGCTCCACGACCGAGGTGCCGACGGTTCCGCCCCCGAGGAGGGCAACCGTTACCTCTTCACGTGCCATGACCGCTCCCTGTCTCCCTCGTGCTCGTATTCGTCGTCTGCATTCGGCTCGCCGTCGCCCCGGTCATGCGTGCGTATCGAGACCGAGCAGGTCGTCCATCGTTTCACGACGGATGATCGTCGATGCTGCGCCGTCGCGAACCCCGACCACCCCCGGGCGAGTGAGGTAGTTGTAGTTCGACGCCATGGACCGGCAGTAGGCACCCGTGGCCGCGACAGCCAGCAGGTCGCCGGGAGCCAGGTCTTCGGGAAGCCATGCATCACGAACGACCACATCACCAGACTCGCAATGCTTGCCCACGACCCGGCACAACATCGGCGGAGCCGAGGAGGAGCGAGAGGCGAGTCGGACGCTGTATTCGGCGCCGTAAAGGGCGGTTCTGATGTTGTCGCTCATGCCGCCGTCGACAGATACGTAGGTGCGGACGACACCGCTATCAAGTTCTACCGGCTTAATCGTCCCGACTTCGTACAGGGTGATGCCCGCCGGCCCGACGATCGCCCGGCCGGGCTCGAAAGCCAACGTCGGCTCGTCGATTCCCGCATCGGCGCACGCTCGCGACACTATCCGCCCGATCTGCGCTGCCATGTCCGCGACGTTGATCGGATCGTCGCTGTCTACGTACGCGATACCCATGCCGCCCCCGAGGTTGAGTTCGGCGATGTCGATTCCTTGTTCCTCGTGCAGCCGCTGGGCGAGACTGACGATGCGACCCGCGGCCACCTCGAACCCGGACGAGTCGAAAATCTGAGAGCCGATGTGTGAGTGCAGGCCCACCAGCGAAAGGCTCGGCAACTTCGCGATTCTGCGGACGGCCTCTTCCGCAGCACCCGTTTCCGCTGAAAGGCCGAACTTCTGGTCTTCGTGAGCGGTGGCGATGAATTCGTGCGTGTGTGCTTCGACGCCCACCGTCGCGCGCACCATCACCGGTTGGACAACTCCCGCGTCAGCGGCGGCGCTGGCGACCCGTGCGATCTCCTCGAAAGAGTCCACGACGATGCGACCAACGCCGTACTCAATGGCCGCCGTGATCTCCGCCATCGACTTGTTGTTGCCGTGCATCAGCAGGGCGTCGCCCGGAACACCTGCGCGCACCGCTACTGCGAGTTCTCCGCCGCTGGCCACGTCTATGCCGAGACCTTCCTCGAACACCCACCGGGCAACGGCCACAGACAAGAAGGCCTTGGCCGCGTAGTAGACCCGCGACGCTCCCGCCTGGCGGTACGCCGACGCGTATTCGCGGGCCCGCGACCGCAGGTCCACTTCGTCGAGGACATACACCGGCGAACCGTGATCGGCGGCGATGTCTCGGACATCAACCCCACCGATCGTCATGGCGCCATCGGCGCCGCGAGAACAGTGACGGGGCCACACCGATTCGGCCAGAGCGTCGACCGCTTCGGCCGTGGGGGCCGCGACCATCGCCCCGGGATCGGTGACAAGGTCACCGTGCCGAGGTCCTGCCGGATGCGCGCGCATTGGTCAAGGCTAGGGCAGCGCGCCCCGCCCGCTCCCACGCCTGCGCTACATGCGCTCGGGGGCGCTGACGCCGAGCAGATCCAGCCCGTTGGCCAGCACCTGACGAGCCGCCGCACACAACCACAGTCGAGAGATGTGCAGCGGCTGAACGTCTTCCTCTCCCCGGGGCAACACCCAGCACAAGTCGTAGAACCGGTGATAGTCGGTGGCCATCTCTTCCAGATAGCGCGCCACCCGGTGGGGTTCGCGCAGTTCAGCAGCGCTGGCCACGATCCGTGGGTATTGGGCCAAACGGCCGAGGAGTTCGATCTCCCGTTCATGCGTCAGGCATCCAGGATCGAATTCCGCTTCACGCCAGTCGATACCCAGTTCTCGGGCATTTCTCAAGACAGAGGAAATCCGCGCATGTGCGTACTGAACGTAGAAGACCGGGTTGTCGTTGGTTTGTCGGGTGATCGTTTCCAGATCAAGAGTTAACGGGGAATCTGCCGGGTAGCGGATGAGCGTGTAGCGGGCGGCGTCGACACCTACTTCCTCGACCAACTCTTCCAGGGTGACGATGTTGCCCGCGCGTTTGGACAACTTGACCTCGAGTCCGCCACGCGTGATCTTCACGAGCTGGCCGATGAGGACCTCGATATGGGCATCCATGTCGTCTCCCGCGCACGCGGCCACCGCGCGCAACCGGTTGACGTATCCGTGGTGATCGGCACCAAGAAGGTAGATGTTCACGTCGAAACCGCGGGCGCGCTTGTCGACGTAGTAGGCGGTATCTGAGGCGAAATAGGTGTACTCGCCGTCGGCCTTGACGAGCACGCGATCCTTGTCGTCACCAAAATCGGTGGTGCGCAGCCAGACGGCGCCATCCTCCTCGAAGACATGGCCTTGTTCCCGTAGTCGCTCCAACCCCCGCTCCACTGCGGCCGACCCGTGCAGCTCCCGTTCTGACGCCCACACATCGAAGTGCGTGCGGAAGAGATCAAGAACCTGCTGCTGCTGTCGCAACTGTCGGGCATAAGCAGCTTCACGAAAAGCGACGAGTTGATCGTCGCGCGGCAGGGAAAGGATGTCTGGATCCTCTGCGACGATCGCCGCAGCGAGATCGACCACGTAGCCACCGTGGTACCCGTCTTCCGGTACGGGTTCGCCATGAGCGCTGGCCATCACCGACGCGCCGAACATATCCATCTGCACGCCGCGATCGTTGATGTAGAACTCGCGAGCGACGTCCGCACCGGCTGCGCGAAGGACCCGCGCGATCGCA